>LNAP01005107.1_pt1 | contig 30282 bp, 29 predicted proteins | sample 602601 | NCBI WGS metagenome assembly LNAP01 (sample SAMN02440304, study PRJNA202911) | soil metagenome | biome: Subtropical and temperate rainforests or woodlands; isolation source: soil samples (1 kg each in a 20% v/v slurry with milli Q water) were... ...
CTGCCCGATGCCTGGGAGAAAGTGGAGGCATGGCGTAGAGACTACAACGAGCTACGCCCTCATAGCGCGATCGGGAACAAGCCCCCGATATCGCTCGTCGATCGGCCATCGGCATGCAGCCCGCGGTGACCCGGTTACCCCCTGGAGGCGGCCAGCAGGCCGGACCAACATCGGGGGCAGGCTCACCAACCGCCAGAGCGAACTCACAGCCGGATAGAAATTGGGGGCGACGTCAATACGCCATATCGCCGAATTCTACGACAACACGCTCTCCACCCGGCTCAATGACAAGAAGACGGGTGCCATCGTGATCGTCATGCAGCGCCTGCATGAGGATGATCTGATCGGCCATGTAATGCAGAAGGAGGATTGGGAGGTTGTGTCTCTCCCCGCCATCGCCACGAAGACGCTCGCTTACTCCCTCAGTTTTGACCCTGGGGACATTTATATGCGCCGGGTCGGAGAGGCGCTGGATCAGGTGCGCGAACCCCTTGAGGTCCTGGAGATACAGGAGATACAAAAGCGTATCCAGGGCAGCCTGATTTTCTCGGCGCAATATCAGCAGAACCCGATCCCGGCGGATGGGAACGTCGTTAAACGCGAGTGGCTTCGGACCTATGATCGCGTGCCCCCGCTTCGACCGCGTCGTGGTGTCGTGGGACACCGCTTCAACCTTGGCGGAGACCAGCGACTGGTCGGTGGGCACGGTCTGAGGCGTTGTGGGCCTCGACTATTATCTCGTCGATGTAATGCGCGGCCGTTTTGAAAGCCCGGACCTGTGGCAGGAAATCCTTGCCCTCAGCGCCAAGTATGAGGCCGACGCTACCCTTATCGAGGATACCGAGCTCGGCCGTGCGATGGAACAGGATTTGCTCCGTACCAAAACGATGCGTGCAATCATGATGCGCCCGCGGTTCGACAAGCAGGCCCGTCTGCTGGCGCAGTCGGTTCGTTTTGAGGCCGGGCAGGTGTTCGTGCCGCAGGACGCGCCGTGGCTGGCGGACTACATCAATGAACTCATGGCCTTCCCAAATGGCCGCCATGACGACCAAGTCGATAGTACCTCGCCGGCGCTGCAGTACCTGACGTCGAGGGGCGGGAAGGGATCCGATCTGGTCCGCCGGGACATACCGCGCCGGGATATAAAACGGCGGGATTGAAAGATAGCTCAGGCGGCACCCCCTCCGGTGCGGCGCCTATTTCTCAGAGGCGAAAATCTCCAAAACTTCGCGGGTTTTGAGGTCATAAGCGCATTTGAGCTCCACATGCTCCATTGAGCCAAACCCATTTTGGAAGCGCGCATTATTCTCAATGAGGCTTATCTTGCCGCTTTTCGCCGAGTTCTCATACGGGAAGTAACTTTCGAAAGAATAGAAGGGCAGGTCGGGATCGCTATAGTGCGCGAGCTTCCGCGCGGCCCTTTTGCAGCTCACTCGCGCCTCAGTCATCTCTTTATAGGTGTCGACCAGTCCCTCCTGCGACACGCAGGTTGTGTAATCGTTGCGACACGTCACGCTATCCTCCTTGGCAACCGATGAAATTCCTGGCTCCGAATACGCCAACTACGCGCCGAAGCCGACGCCGAGCCCGATCGGCACCAACCACTTGGCGGCTCTCAAGGGAGAGCGCCCGAAGATCAAAAATACAACGCCGGAAAACAGGCTTCCGATACATGCGAGAAACAGTACGAAGCAGATTGTCGACCAGTCCATAACACCCTCTGCCGATCCAATTTCGGGATTCGACAGGTCGCTCCGGTGGCCGGGCAAGTCCAGTCATATCCGACTTTCACATATCCAATTTTTGAATACGGAGGTCCACACATCCCCGGCTGCCAATGCCCGCTTCGTTTCGCTCACGCCGTCACCAGCGCCTTGCGGAACTGCTGGTGCAGTATCGCCTCGCTGCGGGCTTGAAGCAGTCCGACGTCGCGGACGTCTTAGGCAAACACCAGCCGCTGATCACCAATATGGAGAACGGTCAGCGCCGTATCGACGTGGTGGAGCTGCTCGAACTGGCGGAGATCATCGGCTTCGATCCGCACGAGGTGATGGACGAGTTGCGCAAGACTCCGAAAATATAGAGCCGGCCCAGGTTTATCTCCGTAATTTTCGGGGCATCTGCCTAATTTTGCAGCTTCCTGTGCTCCCGCCGACTTGGGCTGTACGATGCTGCTAGTGGCGGCGACTGGCGATGCAAATGGGCTACTCAGTGACACCCTTTACGATATTACCAGCCGCCGTTCCAGGATCATGCTCAGTAGCGCGAGGGGCAAGGAGGCATGCCTCTGCGGCGGTCACAATAAATGCAATGCGAAACTCGCCAGACGAGGCCGACGCGTTGACGCCGTCGGCTATCTGCAATGGTTAGGCGAAGCTCGGTTCCTCCTAAGCCGCGACGGCACAGCGGGCAACTGCTGTTATAGCCGCCCGACCAATGCCAGAGCTCTCGGATGAGAGGCGATGCCTCTCGAGTTTCGGAAGCGGCAGCGCCGCACACATCCGACGTATTGAACACCTCCTGCGAGGTGCCAACCTCCTGTTTCGCGAGGAGCGCGCGATCCTCACGATGTTGGTGGCCCAGCTCAGAAGGGCACAGTGCTGGCCGAGGTTGGCGGCACGTAGGCAGGCCGGGATCGGCCCTACGCGCGGGGGGGGGGCGCAAGGTAAACTGGCCCGCCTCTTTTCAGTTCACCCTCCTCAACCCGGCCTGTCCAGTGCCGAGATACTAAGGGTGGCCCCATGCGGCCGCGATTGAGACGCGGCAGATGGTTTCGACGATACGCTCATCGGTGGCTGTGGCACAGGCTTGTCACTAGTCATCATCTGGTATAATCACTATATCAACACGTGAGCGAACCTTTGAATGTTCGCCGCTTCCGGGAAACGTACAAGGCAGCCCAATGACCGCATCCGTTGAGAGAATGCGCCTGCACTCCTGTGCCGTCGCCCACCCTCCTATTGCCAACTGAGAGGGAGTGCGCGCCATGGCCGTCACCCGCATTGAAGCCGACTACATCGTCGAGACCGCCTTCGATCCCCGCACGGCGGTGGACGTCATGGCCGGCGAGCAGTCCAGCGGCACATTTGTGGCCGTGCCCGGCGAAACGCCGGAGCTGAAAGAGCGTTCCGCCGCCCGCATCGAGACGCTGGAAATCATCGGGGAGAATGTCGAGCCATCGCTGCCCGGCGCCGGTCTGCCGAAGGGCATTGACCGTCCGAACATTAAGCGCGCCCGCGTCACTCTGTCCTGGCCGATGGACAATGTCGGCCCCTCGCTGCCGAACCTCAAAGCCACCGTCGCCGGCAACCTGTTCGAACTGAAGCAGTTTTCCGGCCTTCGCCTCACCGACATCCGGCTGCCGCACGAATTCGCCGGCGCCTATGGCGGGCCGAAATTCGGCATTGAGGGCACGCGCCGGCTGGCCGGCGTCGAGAGACGGCCGATCATCGGCACCATCGTCAAGCCGAGCGTCGGCTTCGGCCCAACTGAGACCGCCACCCTCGCCAAGCTGCTGTGCGAGGCCGGCATCGACTTCATCAAGGATGACGAGCTGCAGTCCGACGGGCCGCACTGCCCGTTCGAGCAGCGCGTCTACGCGGTGATGCGTGTCATCAACGAGCACGCCCAGCGCACCGGCAAGAAGGTGATGTTCGCCTTCAACATCACCGGCGATCTCGACCAGATGCGTCGCCGCCACGACCTGGTGCTGGAAGCCGGCGGCACGTGCGTGATGGCGAGCATCAACTCGGTCGGGTTGGTGGGGATGGTCGAGCTGGGTCGCTTCACCGCGCTGCCGATCCACGCCCATCGTAATGGCTGGGGCTATCTCTCTCGCGCGCCGATGCTCGGCTGGTCCTATGTCGCCTGGCAGAAGATCTGGCGGCTCGCCGGTGCCGACCACATGCACGTCAACGGCCTCGCCAATAAATTCTCGGAACCCGACGACAGCGTGATCGCCTCGGCGCGCGAGTGCCTGACGCCGATGTTCGACGACAAGCCGTGCATCGCCATGCCGGTGTTCTCGTCTGGACAGTCCGCCAAGCAGGCACCCGGCACCTTCGCGGCGCTCGGCTCGTCCGATCTGATCTTCGCCGCCGGCGGCGGCATCATGGCCCACCCGGATGGCCCGGCCGCCGGCGTCGCCAGCCTGCGCGAAGCCTGGGACGCCGCCATCTCGCACGTGCCGCTGACGGATTACGCCAAGGACCACGCCGCGCTCGCTCGGGCGCTGGAGGTCTATTCGGCATGAGCGCGCCCGGCGACGCGCTGCCCTCGGGCCGGCTGCTCAGCTTCTATGGCGACGACTACACCGGCTCCTCCGCCGTGATGGAGGTGCTGACCTTCGCCGGCGTGCCGACCGTGCTGTTCCTCGGCCTGCCCACGGACAAGCAACTGGCTCGCTTTGCCGACTTCCGCGCGGTCGGTGTGGCGGGCGTCGCCCGTTCACAGTCGCCGCAATGGATGATTGAGCACCTGCCGCCGGTGTTTGAGCGGTTGGCGGCGCTGATGGCACCGATCTCGCACTACAAAGTGTGCTCGACCTTTGATTCCACGCCGCATGTCGGCTCCATCGGCAAGGCCATCGAGCTGGCCGAGCCCATTCTCGGCGGCGACTGGCATCCCCTCATCGTCGGCGCCCCGGCGATCGCCCGCTATCAGGCGTTCGGCAATCTGTTCGCCGCTATCGGCACCGAGGGCTACCGGCTCGACCGCCACCCCATCATGGCCCGCCACCCGGTGACGCCGATGGATGAGGCCGATGTGCGCCGGCATCTCGCGAGCCAGACCCGCATTCCCGTCGGACTGGTCGATTTCGTCGCGATCAAGAACGGCCGTGCCGACGCCCGGCTTGCCTCCGAGCGGTCACAGGGCGCGCGGATCGTCGCCATCGACGTGCTGGACGACGAGACGCTGATCGAGGCCGGGCGGCTGGTCTGGGAAAACCGCGGGAAACGTCTGTTCACCGTGGGCTCGCAGGGGCTGGAATACGCGCTGGTGGCCTATTGGCGCGCCGCAGGACTGTTGCCGGAAATCTCCAACACAACGGGCCCGGCAAGGTCCGAGCGCGTCGTCGTGGTGTCGGGCTCATGCTCGGCGATCACCGCCGGCCAGATATCAAAGGCGCTGGACAGCGGGTTCGAGGGCATCCGCCTCGATGCTACGCAAGCGCTCGACCCCGGCACCTGGGAAGCCGAACTTGCACGTGGCGCAGCACAGGCCCTGAAGGCGCTCGGCGAAGGTCACGACCCGCTTGTCTTCACCGCCAGCGGGCCGGACGATCCGGCTGTGCCGGCGCTCAACGAGGCCATCGCCACCAGCGGAGAAGTGTCGAGCGACGTGAATGCCCGGATCGGCGACGGGCTCGGCAAGGTGCTGGATCGCGTGGTGCGTGCCGCTGCGCTCAAGCGGGCGATCATTTCTGGCGGCGACACCTCCGGCCACGCCGCCATGGCGCTCGGCATCCATGCCGTCACCGCCATCGCGCCGCTGGCACCCGGCTCGCCGCTCTGCCGCGCCTATGCCGACGAGCCAGCCCATGACGGGCTCGAGATCGCGTTCAAGGGCGGACAGATGGGAACCGCCGACTTCTTCTGCGTCGCCCGCCAAGGCGATGCATCCGAAACGTCCAAAGGGAGAAACTAGAACATGACCAAGATCGCTTTGCTCGGCGCGGGCGGCAAGATGGGTGTGCGTCTCGCGACCAATCTTCAGGGCTCGCCTTATGAAGTGCTCCATGTCGAGCCGTCCGAAGAGGGTCGCGCCCGGCTGAAGGCTGCCACCGGCGCCGAATGCGTCGATGGCGATAATGCGCTGGCCGACACCGACGCCGTGCTGATGGCGGTTCCTGACCGCCTGATCGGCAAGATCGCCCACACCTTCATCAACAAGGTGAAGCCCGGCACCGCCATCATCATGTTGGATGCCGCTGCCCCCCATGCCGGCGAACTGCCGAAGCGCGATGACGTGACCTATTTCGTCACCCATCCCTGTCACCCGCCGATCTTCAACGACGAAGTGACGCCGGAGGGCAAGAACGACTTCTTCGGCGGCGTTCACGCCAAGCAGCACATCGTCTGCGCGCTGATGCAGGGGCCGGACGAGCACTACAAGATGTGCGAGGACATCGCCCGCACCATCTACAAGCCGGTCATGCGCGCCCACCGCGTCACCGTCGAGCACATCGCGATCATGGAGCCGGCGCTGTCGGAGACTATCGGCGCGACCATGTGCCTGGCGCTGCGCGAGGCGACCGATGAAGCCGTGCGACGCGGCGTGCCCCGCCAGGCCGCCACCGACTTCATGCTCGGCCATCTCACCATCGAACTCGCCATCGCCTTCGAGATTTTCAAGGAAGGCAAGTTCTCCGATGGCGCTCTCTACGCCATCGAGCAGGCCAAGCCGCTGATCTTTAGGGATGGCTGGCTCGACACGATTTTCGATCCCGCTGCCGTGAAGCGCTCGGTCGAGGAAATCTGCAATCCGCCGAAAGCTGCATGATGCCTTCGAGCCTTTTCCGATCAAATGGAAACATCTGATCGATAAGAAAATGCTCTCGATTCAACATGCTTTAGCGGGAGGCGTCCTATGGGGCCTCCCAACCTTCTTCTTTCGCCGAAGATCCGAACGGACGCGGCGGCCATCATTGAATGTAGAGGAAACGCCAATGTCCAAACTCACAAATAGTCGCGTGCTGAGCACGCTCGTCTCGTCGCTCCTCATTCTCCCAACCGTCGCTTTCGCCGCCGACGTGCAGGAGCGCACCCTGAAATTCGGCTACAGCACGTTCGAGGCCCATCCGCTCGGACAGGGCGCCAACAAGTTCGTCGAACTCGTCGCCGCCAAGAGCGACGGCAAGATCAAGATGAAGGTCTATCCGGCCACCCAGCTCGGCTCGGAGACCCAGACCATTTCCGCCACCCAGGGCGGCGTGCAGGACATCGTCGGCACGTCGACCGCCCCGCTGGTCGGCCTCGTCAAGGAATACGCCATCTTCGACTTCCCCTTCCTGCTCAGCAACGAGAAGGAAGCCGACGCGCTGGTCGACGGTCCGGTCGGCCAGACTCTGCTCGCCAAGCTGCAGGACAAGGGGCTGGTCGGCCTCTGCTTCTTCGAAAATGGCTTCCGCCACCTGACCAACAGCAAGCGCCCGATCATTAACGGGGCCGATATTGCCGGGCTGAAGGTCCGTACCATGCAGAACCCGGTCTATATCGACGCCTTCAAGACGCTCGGCGCCAACGCCGTGCCGATGCCGTGGCCGGAAGTGTACACCGCGCTGGAATCCGGCGCGATCGATGCCCAGGAAAACCCGTTTGGCATCATCTACGTCAACAAGCTCAACGAAGTGCAGAAATACGTCAGCGTCACCAAGCACGCCTACTCCCCGTGGGCGGTGATGATGAGCAAGAAGCTCTGGGACAAGCTGTCGCCGGACGAGCAGACCATCTTCGTCTCGTCCTGCAATGAGGCGAAGGCCTATCAGCGTCAGGTCAGCCGCGCCGAGGACGCCAAGATCATCGCCGAGCTGAAGGCCAAGGGCATGCAGATCAATGAGCTGTCTCCTGCCGAGATCGCCAAGATCAAGGCGCAGATGCAGCCGGTGATCGACAAGTACGCCGAAACGGTCGGCGCAGACCTGGTGAAGCAGGCGCAGGCCTCGATCGCCAGCACCCAGTAACCTGTGTTGCCTGAGCCTCCTGCGCCCCGGCGCGGGAGGCCATTCGCGACCCGTACGGCAGCGCTGCGCAAACGCGGTATCGTCGAATCCATGCAGATGCAGCCGCGATCAATGACGGCTGCACGGCGCGACCTTGGGAGAAACGCCAGTGTCCTACCTCATCGAGGCTTATTTCACGCTTCTGAAGGTGCTTATCGCCTTTCTGCTCGCGGCGATGGTGGTGCTGGTGTTCGGCAATGTCGTGCTGCGCTACGGCTTTAATTCCGGCATCACGCTGTCGGAGGAAGTCTCGCGATGGATGTTCGTCTGGCTCACCTTCCTGGGGGCCATCGTCGCGCTGCGTGAACACGGTCATCTCGGTGTCGACTCCCTGGTTCGCCGCCTGCCGCTCCTGGGCAAGAAGGCCTGCTTCGTCGTCTCCTACGTGCTGATGCTCTATGCCATCTCGCTGCTGATGATCGGCAGCTGGGAACAGACGCTCATCAACTGGGATGTCGTCGCCCCGGCCTCGGGCCTCTCCAACGCCTGGTTCTACGGCGTCGGCCTAGTGTTCGGCGTTTCCACCATACCGATCCTGCTCGTCGAACTGTTCCGCACCCTCACGGGCCGGGCAACCGAGGAGGAGTTGATCGCGGTGAAGGAATCCGAGGAGCAGGACGACGTGCGCGAGCTTGAGCGCCGCCATGCCTTGCCTGAGCCCTTCGCATCGGCGGCCCCCCGCATTGGGGGCGCATCATGACCATTCTCGTCTTTACCAGCTCCTTGCTGGGGGCCATGGCAATCGGCATGCCCATCGCCTTCGCGCTGCTGCTCTCCGGCGTGGCGCTGATGCACTATCTCGACATCTTCGACCCGCAGATTGTCGCGCAGAACATCATCAACGGCGCCGACAGCTTCCCGCTGATGGCGGTGCCGTTCTTCATGCTGGCCGGCGAGTTGATGAACACCGGCGGCCTTTCCAAGCGCATCGTCAATGTCGCGCTGGCGGCCGTCGGTCACGTCAAGGGCGGCCTCGGCTATGTCGCCATTCTCGCAGCCTGCGTGATCTCGGCGCTGTCCGGCTCGGCGGTTGCGGACGCCGCCGCGCTTTCCGCCCTGCTGGTGCCGATGATGGTGCGCGCCGGGCACAGCAAGGCGCGCTCGGCCGGCCTCATCGCCGCCTCCAGCGTCATCGGCCCGATCATCCCGCCGAGCATCGGCTTCGTCATCTTCGGCGTCATCGGCGGTGTCTCGATCACCAAGCTGTTCCTCGCCGGACTGATACCCGGCATCATCATCGCCTTCGCGCTGGCGCTCGCCTGGTGGTGGGAGGTGCGCAAGGAAAACGTCGTGCCGCCGCCCAAGCAGAGCAGCGGCGAGTTCTTCCGCGCGCTGCTCGACGGCGCCTGGGCGCTCATGCTGCCGGTCATCATCATCGTCGGGCTCAAGATGGGCGTGTTCACGCCGACCGAATCCGCCGTGGTCGCCGCCGTCTATTCGCTGTTCGTCGCCACCTGCGTCTATCGCGAACTGAAGTTCTCCGAGCTCTATGGGGTGTTCGTCGCCGCCGCCAAAACCACCTCGATCGTCATGTTCCTGGTGGCGGCGGCGCTGGTGTCGTCATGGCTGATCACGGTGTCGGACATCGCAACCGACCTGGTCGATCTGCTGCGCCCGCTGATGGACAATCCGACGCTGCTGATGCTCGCCATCATGGCCATCGTCATCATCGTCGGCACGGCGATGGACATGACGCCGACCATTCTGGTGCTGACGCCGATCCTAATGCCGATCGTCAAGACCGCCGGCATCGACCCGGTCTATTTCGGCGTGCTGTTCATCGTGAACAACTCGATCGGCCTGATCACGCCGCCGGTCGGCACGGTGCTGAACGTCGTGTCAGGGGTGGCGAAGATCAGCATGGAGGATCTCATCAAAGCGGTGTGGCCGTTCATGCTGGTTCAGTTCGTCGCGCTGTTGCTGATGATCGTTTTCCCGCAACTGGTGATGTGGCCGGCAAGCCTGATCGGTCATTAGAGGCATACGAGCAAATGCGTAAATGGTATACTGAACGCACCACTGCCTGAATCGTGGCAGGCCAGGAGTGCGTCTATGGCGAATGTGAGCGACACCATCATCCGCCGGAAGCTGTCGCATGAGGTGTTCGACCGCCTCAAGTCGCTGATAACGGGGGAACTAGCGCCCGGCGACATGATGCCGTCCGAGCGCGATCTGATGGACCGCTTCGGCGTCGGCCGACCGGCGATTCGCGAGGCCATGCAGGCGCTTGCCAGCATCGGGCTGATCAGCATTAATCATGGCGAACGCGCGCGCGTGCTTCAGCTCACCGCAAAGTCGATCTTCCAGCAGGTCGACATGTCCGCGCACATATTGCTGGCGGCATCCCCGGACAGCCTTGAGCATCTAAAACAGGCGCGGCGCTTCTTCGAGCGTGGCATGGTCCGCGAAGCAGCGGAGAAAGCTACCGCGAAGGATGTCGCCCGGCTGCGCGAGACGTGGCAGCAACAGGCCGACGCCACTGCCGACCCAAACACCTTCATCGCCATCGACATGCGCTTCCACACCCAGATCGCCGCCATCTCCGGCAACCCGATCTTCGAGGCAGTCAGCGAATCCATGCTGGGATGGCTGCGCCAATACCACACCGAACTCTTGAGGCTTACCGGGCGGGAGAACCTGACCCTGTCCGAGCATCGCGAGATCATCGAGCACATTGAGAAGAACGATCCACAGGCGGCCGAGGCGGCGATGGTGAAGCATCTCGACCGCTCCAGCCTCCTTTATAGCCATTCGGGCTGAACGCCGGCGTGAACGGGCTGGGAAAAATGCCGACAGACGCGGCCTACGAAATTACCGGCTGAAACCACAACCCGGAACGCGCCGGTGACATGAAGACGCTCAATACCGAACAAATCACTCGGTCACGGAGATAGCGGAGGCGTCGGGTCTGTCGACGAGCAACCAGCGATGTGCCGTCCATTTAGGTGTCTTCATTGATCAAGAAGAACTACCCGGGCAACTGCGTAGGCGCGCAGCGTCAGTTTTCCCTTGAGCGGCTGCGGGCTGTCCATCGCTGTCTCGTCGAGCATCACGATCTCGCCTGCCGGCAGCTCGACGCGCTGGTCCCGCGCGGTGAGGTTGGCGAGCAGGACGGTCCGCTCGGCGAGGTCCGACCGACCTGACAGAGCGAGCACACGGTCCTCATCGCTCGAACGGCACGCCACACGCGCCCATCCGCCGATGTCCGCCAGCATCTTCGCGGCGTGGAACACCGGCCGCGCCCGGCCATCCTCGTCCAGCAATCCGAAATCGCCGGTCAGCGCCGCGCCGGTGAAGGCCTCGACGCCGGCCTCACCGAGCCGCGCGGCATAGCCGATCATCCAGGCGGCCGCGAACAGTCCGCGCTGGCGGGGATCGTTCGCCGTCATGGGGATGCGGCGGCCCTCGGGGTTAGGCATGGTGCGCGAGCCATAGGGGTTGTGGCGCATGCCGAGCGTCGAGGGGCCAATGCGGTAGGGCGTGCCCGCGCCAATGATCGCCCGTGTCGAGCGCAGGATGAAGGGCAGCGCCTCCAGCGACTGCATCACGCTGCGGTCGTCCGGATCATGGACGATGGGGCAGGTGCAGTGGGTGACGTAGTCGAGATGTTGGACCGGCGGGCGCTTGCGGTTCAGCTCGGTGAAATAGCTGAACATGCCGCCCCCCAGCCGAACGCCCGGAAAGGCCCGGCGGGTCGCGGCATAGACTTCCTCCAGCGGCGGGCAGTCCGGCCATTTGCTGCCGGGCGGCGTGGATTTGCGGTCGACCGCCGGGCTGACCGCGATGGCGTCGAGCTTGAGGCCGACCTCCCGAACCAATCGGGCGATGTGCGCCATTTCCTCGTCCACCGGCGCCATGCACGGCACGACGCATTCCAGCACGAGCTCGGCGGGGTGGAGCTGTGCGATGTCCCTGAAGGCGCGCAGGGCTTTCAGCCCATGACCGGAAGTCAGGTCAAAATGGCAGAGCAGCGTCTGCGGCGCGAGTTCCTTCAGCCGATCGCCATGTTTCAGCGTGGCGGCGGCTTCCTCCGGCGTCAGGATCAGGCCGAAGCGTCGATGTCGCCCAGCGAGATGCGGACGGGCTCATTGGCCCCGCGCGCGACGGGTGCGGACGCATCGCCGGCGACATCGATGGTCAGGGTCACGGACTGCGCCTGCGGCTCGCCAGCCGGTAGCGTATAGGGCCATGGCAGCGCCAGCGGGCGGACATAGGTCTTGAACGAGGCGTCGGACCAGTTGCGCTGGTCCTCCATCTCGAAGGCGTCGCCTTCCATCCGGCAGGTCGCGCACACGCCGGGCGCCACCTGATGGCTGATGGCGCGCATCTGCATGAAGGGCTGGGCGGGGTCGATCAAAGCGGGCAGCACCGAATGCTCGATGGCGCCGTCGACATGTTCGATCTCCACCGGGCTGCCCGCCAGCCCGACAACAGGGTGCAGGATGGAGAAGCCGCAGCGATTGGTGAGGAAATCGCCCTCCGGCGTCGCCTCGGCCTCGAAGGCGACGCCGTTCGCCGTGCCGGTGATGCTGGCGCGATAATTTAGCCGCTCACCGCCGGCGCCCTCGCACAATGCGCGATAGCGCACGGTGAAGCTGTCGGGCGTCTCCTCGACGGTGACATCAATGAGTGCGGGCGCGTAGGTGCCCCAGTCCTTGTCGCGCACCACATAGGAGATCGCCCGCAATACCTCGGTGCCATCGAAGCGTATGGCGCGCAGGTTTCCGCCAATGAACTCGGCGCTCAGCCGGCCCGCCCTCAGCAGGCGCGGCGTCGGTTCGGGCTCAAGGGTGCCGAAGAGAGCCAGCAGGCGGGCGGATTCCGACATGGCTCAGGCGGTTCCTGTCGCGGGTTTGGCGGCGGCACGACGCCGGCGCACCGCGCGGCCGCCAGCCAGCGCCAGCACGGCGATGACGACGAAGCCCTGCACGATGTCCTGCGTGCCCGGCGGTAGGCCGGCGATCTGCATGGTGGTGACGATGAGAACCAGTAGCAGCGCGCCGAACAGCGTGCCCACAGCGGTCGACGAGCCGCCAAAGATCAGCGATCCCCCGAGCACCACGGCACCGAGCGATTGCAGGAGATAGGGCGAACCCATCTCCAGGAACGCGCCGCCGACATAGGCGCCGAGCAGCATGCCGGTCAGCGCCGCCAATAGGCTCGACGAAATGAACGCGGTGGCGATCACCCGTCCGGTGGGAATGCCGGCCAGCGCGGCGGCCCGCTCATTCTGCCCGACCGCCGAGATGGCGCGGCCATAGACCGTTTTCCGCAGCACGAATGCCGCTATGAGGACCGCGAGGATGGCGATGATCAGCATCAGCGGGAAGCCACCGACGCGCCCGGTGGCGAGTGTCTTCAGGATCGGGCTGACGGCGAAACCCGCCGCCCAGCGATTGGCGATCAGCGTGCCGGTGGCGAGGATATAGCCGGTCGCCAGCGTGGTGATGATCGCCGGAATGCGGAACGCCACCACGAGCAGCGTATTCACCGCGCCAGTCACCAGCCCGATCAGCACCACGGCGCCGAGGGCCATGGGCAGCCGAGCGTCCAAGCCCTGCGTCACCACGATGCTGGCATAGGCGCTGAGCGTCAGGACGCTGGCGATCGACAGATCGATATTGCCGCGCCCGGTCGTCACCACCAGCATCTGCCCGAGCGCCACCAGCACCAGGAAGCTGGCGGACACCGCGACGCCGGACAGCGAATGCAGGCTGAAGCGGTTGGTCACGACCGACAGAATGACCCACAGGATCACCACGCCGAGCATCGACCAGATCCAGCGATTGCGCTCCAGCCATTCGGCCGGTTGGAATGAGCCGTTCTTCATCGCCGTGCCTCCCGCCGGTCCACCGCCGCGCGCAGCACCAGCATCGCCAGCAGCAGGCAGCCCTGCACCGCGGCGTTGTAGTCGGTGCTGACATTCAGCGCGCCGAGCAGTGCGCCGATTAGCGCGAGCGTCAACGCACCCGCGACCACGCCGAGCGGCGAGATCATGCCGCCGATCAGCGCGCAGCCGCCCATCACCACGGCCGCCACGCTGATCAGCGTGAACGGCCCGCCGGCATTGATGTCGCTGGCGGTGTTGATGGCGGTGAGCGCGAGTCCCGCCGCCAGCGCGAACAGGCTGGCGATGCCGTAGCGGATGACGGCGTAGCGCAGCGGCGACCAGCCGCTGATGGTCATGGCGGTGGCGTTGTTGCCGAAGCCGCGCAGCACCACGCCGAGCGGCGAGCGGTCGATTGCGACCGCGACCAGCCCGGCAATGCCGATCATTACGATGGCGGCGGGAACGCCCGCCAAATCCCAGGCGAAGGCGGCCGTGAGCCATGAGGGGCTTGAGCCACCCGGCGTCGGCTGCAGCGTGTAGCCGATCCCGATCCAGATGAAGGAAGCGCCCAGCGTGACCACGATGGCGGGGATGCGGCGTATCTGGATGGTGGCGCCGATCAGCCCATAGGCGGCGACGCCCGCCAGCAGGCACAGCACACCGAGCCAGGGCTGGCCGACCAGAAGGCTGGCGCTCACCACATTGACGAGGCCGGCAAAGGCGCCGACGCCGAGGTCGATCTCGCTGCCGCCGACCACGAACATCTGCGCCAGCGCCACCAGTACCAAAGCGATGGCCGGCCCGAGCAGCAGGTCGAGCCCGAACATCGAGACGGCGAGCGGGTTGACCCATGCCATCAGCCCGAACACGGCGGCAAGGCTGGCAAAGGGGGCGATGTCGACCAGCCATTCCGCCATCCCGCGCGTGCCGGCGGTGCCGTCGCGCTCGGTGGCGCCGGCCTGATGGAACGAGGCGTCGACGATGGCCTTCTCGGAGATTTCCGCGCCGACCAGTTCCCGCACGATGCGCCCGCCACTGAACACCAGCACGCGATCGCATTCGATGAATTCGATGTCCTCGGTGGAGTGCCACACCACCAGTCGCCCGGCGCGGGCGACATCGCCAATCAGGGCGTAGAAGTCTTCCTTGGCCGCGACGTCGACGCCGCGTGTCGGGTCATCGAACAGGATGGTGGGCGAATTGCCAACCAGCGCACGGGCGACCAGCGCCTTCTGCTGGTTACCGCCGGAGAGATCGAGGATCGGGGAATCGAACCGCGTCGGGTCGAGCTTCAGGCCCGTTGCCGCGACCTTGGCCGCTTCGCGCTCGGCGGTGTCGGAAACGAGACCAAGCGCGTGGCGGTCCTGAAGCCGGCCGAGCGAAATGTTGGACAGCACGCTCCAGAGCGGGAACACGCCCTCTTTCTGCCGGTCGCCGGAGACGAAACTCACGGCTCCCGCTCGCTTGATGCCCCCGTGCGGTTTTGCGAAAAGTCTGTGCAGTAGGTCGCGCTGGCCGGAGCCTTCCAGTCCCGCAAGGCCGACGACCTCGCCGGCGCGCAGCACGACGTCGCGCCCGAGCGGGGCGACCACCGGGCCGCTGATGCGGACGATCTCACGCGCGTCCGTCGGCACAGCACTGCGGGCGGCGCGGCGGCCGCGCAGCGCGCCCTCGGTCGGTCCACCCATGGCGCCGACCAGCGCTTGCACGGAGGCTTCCGCGCTCATCCCAGTCCAGGCCGGGCGGCCATTGCGCAGCACCAGCACGCGGGTAGCGATTTCCACCACTTCCTGCAGCTTATGGCTGATGAAGATGAAGGCGAGCCCGCCCATCGCCTTTGCCCGGATGAAGGCGCGCAATTGCAGGCTGCGCTCGAGGCCGAGCGAGGAGGTCGGTTCATCCAGAATGATCAGCCGCACATGGGGCGCGGTGACCGCGCGGGCGATCTCCACCATCTGGCGCTGGCCGATCTGGAGATGGCCTATGGCGGCATCCACATTGATGCCATGGCCCGGAAACACCTCGTCGAGCGCAGCCCGCGCGCGCTGGCGATAGGCGCGGCGCCAGCCGGGAATGGCGGTGGCGGCCTCGGGCGCCTCCAGGAAGAAGTTCTCCGCCACCGAGAGGTTCTCGCACAGCGAGAGTTCCTGATGGACGATGCGGATGCCGCCGGTCTGCGCCAGCATGGTGTCGTAGATCGCGGTGTCGATCTCGACGCCGCCGATCTCGATCGTGCCGGCGTCGGGACGGGTGACACCGCAGAGAATGCGCATGAGGGTTGACTTGCCGGCGCCGTTGCCGCCGACAAGGCCCAGCACCTCGCCGGCCCCGACCGTGAGGTCGATGCGGTCATTGGCCTGCGTCGGGCCGAACGCCTTGCTGATGCCGGTGAGGCACGCGACCGGCGCTCTAGCCGTCGCGGTCGGGCTGGGGCGGGGAAAGGAATACGCGTCCATGGGGTCTCCCGAACGCCTGACAAAGCTCGCCGGCGCACCGGAGCCCAAGCTCCGATGCGTCGTGCGGATGGCGCAAAGCCGATGTCGGTCGGCTCATAAGTGGCGGGCCTAGTTGCTCGCCTTGCCCTTGATCAGATTGTCCTCGACCCACTGCTGCGAGTAGGACGGGGAGACGATGACGCCGGCCGGAAGGTTGGCATAGTCCTTCAGATTGTCGTCGGTCACGGTCGCCACCGGCATGATCATCAGCCGGGGTGGCGCCTTTCACCAAGCCGTAGGAGAGCCAGAATGCCGCGCCGCCAATGCCGGGCGTGGTGTTCATCGAGATGGTGGAATAGCCGCCCTTCTCGCGCTGCTTGGTCCACCACTGGATGAAGTTCGAGGAACCGCCGCCCTCGATGACCGGCATCTTGGCGGCGTAGTCGCCACCATACTGGTCGAAGGCCTGCGCGATGCCGGTATCGTCGCTGCCGCCCTGGCCGAGCACGGCGTCGACATGCGGCAGGCTCGGCAGCGCGTTGGCGACCGCCGACTGCGCGACCGAGGCGGTGGCCTGGCCGTAGACTGTGGCGACGACCTTCACGTCGGGATAGTTCTTCAGCACGGCTTCCTGCGCGGAATACATGTCGGCGTCCGGGGCCGAGCCCTTCACGCCGCGCACGACGATGACGTTGCCCTTGCCACCGAGCTTCTTCATCACCCATTCGGCCTGGGTCTTTTTGTAACCCTTGAAGTCGAAATTGAGCTGGTAGTTGCAGGGCGCGGACGCGACCGAGTCGAACGAGACGACCTTGATGCCGGCCTTGCAGGCCTTCTCGATGATGCCGTTGACGGCGCTTTCGGAGGCGGCATCGACGGCGATGGCGTCGACCTTCTTCAGGATCAGTTCGGCGATCTGGCTGTTCTGCTGGGCGACGGTGCCGTCGCCATTCAGGATGATGTAGTCGGTGATCTTGCCTTCGGCCTTGGCCCTCTTGGCCTCGGCTTCAAAGGCATCGACCATCTGGTGGCGCCAAGTGTTGCCGAAATAGGCATTCGACAGGGCGATGACCGGCTTGTCCGGGGTAGCTGCGGCGGGCAGCACTGAAGCTGCGGCGAGGGCGGTAGCGGCCGTGCAGGCAAGCGCGAGCGTCTTCAAACTCATCTTATCTTCCTCCCAAAACGGCCCACTCAAGCGGGCTCTATTCGATTTTGTCCGGCAGGCAGCATCGAGGTGGCCTGCACGATGACGATAAGATTATCTCATTATACCAGTTGCGCAAGCGGTCCCTGAGGGGCATCGTCGGGTCAACGACAAGCCTGCGGCCGGGAAGGCGAACGCCCATGAGTCTAATTGATTCCGGCCTGCCGCCGGCACGCGTTTTCGTGTGCGCTCTCAGCTGTGAACGGAGGCGCTGATGCACGCCGATCCCTTCCTCGTGGTCGACCCGCGCTTTCGCGACTACACCATTCCCATCGCCTGGCTCGAGGTGCTGCACACCGGCATGCGCTGGGCCGAGGGGCCGGTCTATATCGCCGACCAAAGCTGCCTGATCTGGAGCGATATCCCCAACAACAGGATGATGCGCTGGTGCGAGGTCACAGGCGCAGTGAGCGCCTTCCGCGCCGATTCCAACTTCGCCAACGGCAATGCCCGCGACATGCAGGGCCGGCTGATCACCTGCGAGCACCGCACAAGGCGCGTCACCCGCACCGAGCCGGACGGCAGCATCACCGTGCTGGCGGACAGATTTCAGGGCAAGCGGCTGAACGCGCCGAACGATGTGGTGGTGAAATCGGACGGCACCATCTGGTTCACCGATCCGACCTACGGCATCAGCGCTGCCTATGAGGGCGGCAAGGCGGTTGCCGAGCTGGACGGCTGCTACGTGTTCCGGCTCGATCCGCGCGACGGCAGCCTCGATATCGTCGCCGACGACTTCCATCAGCCGAACGGGCTGGCGTTCTCGCCGGATGAAAGCCGGCTCTACATCGCCGACTCCGGCTACATCGGGAATCCCGAATGGCCTCGCCATATCCGCTCCCTCAACGTGGGCGAGGGCGGCCGCCTTTCGGGCGGCGAGGTCCTGACGGAGGTCTCGCCGCACGCGCCGGATGGCTTTCGTGTCGATGTCGACGGCAATATCTGGACCAGCGCCGGCGACGGCGTCCATTGCTACACCGCGCAGGGCGCGTTGCTCGGCAAGATCCTGGTGCCCGAGCGGGTCGGCAATGTAGCCTTCGGGGGGCCGGCGCGGAACCGGCTTTTCATCTGCGGCCATACCTCGCTCTATAGTGTGTTCCTGAATACCAGTGGTACCGTTCGGCCCTGAGAGAGCGATCCAGGATGAGGGATGTTTACGCACCTGGCAGCCGATAAGTAGAAATGTCGAGCCCAACGAGCCTTGAGCGTTCGCGCCGTGCATTTCATTTCCCGCGGCTTCGTTTACGCTACCTGACATCAAGGTCAGGGGTGGACACCGACCTCGTGCGCCGGGATGTCAACCGGCGGAATATCGACCGGCGGAGTTGAGGTGCACCAATCGGCGGCGCACTTCGATGGGCGCCGCCTATTTACCAGAGGCAATTATCTCGAAAACCTCGCGAGCATTGAGGTCATAGACACATTTGAGCTCCACATGCTCCGTGGCACCAAATCCGTTCTGGTAGCGCGCTTTGTCTTCAGAATGGCTTATCTTGCCACTCCCGGCCCGGGGGGAGTTACGATGAGCTGAACGCGCAGAGCGACCAAGCCTGATGTCCTATCGCGTTCGCTTCGAAGGCTTCTATGCGTTGCCGGCCTTGGTCTCACAGACCTGCCTCGTGAGCTTCGATAACAATCGCTACTCCGTTGCCGGCAGTGCGGTCCGGCGACCGGGCGAGATCCGTGCCTATGCCGAGCGGCTTGAGCTTCGCCAGGATGGGAGGGTCGTTGGCGAGCATCCGCGCTGCTTCGAGCGTAACAAACGATCTATCATCCTTGGCACTACGTGTCCGTCCTGGCGCGCAAGCTTGGCGCCTTGGGCAACGGCGCTCCGTTCTAGTGTTGAGACCCAGCCAAACCCCGTGCTCGGCCTGTTCTTCATCGTTGAGCGACTGATCTCGCGGTGCCTGGCGCCCTCGGCGCCTATCGACTCCCATCTGCCCTCGTCGCTTGAGGAGTTTCGCGCATGACCATGCTCGCGACGCTGTCCGCTACGTTCTTCGCTCTTACATTGCTCTCCGCGCCGATCGCGATTTCGATGGGAATCTCCGCCCTTGTCGTCGTCGCCATATGGGGCACTCCGGGTGTGCTGCTCGCCCAGAAGCTCGTGAACGGAATCGACTCCTTTCCGCTGCTGGCGATACCTTTCTTCATCCTCTCCGCGGCGATCATGAACAGCGGCGGCGTGACCACCCGCGTCATCGACCTGTTCGCCAGCGCCCTCGGACGGGTGCGCGGAAGCTCCGGCATCGTCAATGTCGGGACAAATGTCTTTCTCTCCGGCATTTCGGGTTCCGCAGTGGCCGACGCCGCGGCAAGTGGCGCGTTGCTGATCCCGGAAATGAAGAAGGAGGGCTATTCGGGTGCCTTCGCGGCGGCCTTCACCGCAGGTGCCGCGGTGCTCGGCCCCATCATTCCCCCGAGCATCCCGCTGGTGATCTACGGAGTCATAGCCCAGGTCTCCGTCATGAAGCTCTTCCTCGGAGCCTACATTCCCGGCTTCATCATCGCGGCGGCGCTGATGGTCTATGTCAGCTATGTCGCCAAGCGCCAAAAACTGGCCGCACGCGGCAGGGCATCCTGGCCCGAAATAGGCCGCAAGTTCAGGGTGAGCGTGTGGGCGCTTAGCATGCCGCTGCTGCTTGCACTCGGGGCGAAGGGAGGGCTGTTCACGGTCACGGAACTCGGCGCTGTACTGGTCGTCTACGCCCTCTTCATTGGCTGGGTCATTCACCGCGAATTTCAGTGGCGGCAGTTTCCAGGCATGCTGACGGACGCCGCCCTGCAGACTGCCAACATCATGCTGATCGTCGGGGTGAGTTCCTTCATTGCCTATCTGATCGTCATCAACGGCATTCCCCGTGATATTCAGGCTCATCTGAAGGCAGCGGAACTCGGACCAACCGGCTTCATGCTGCTGGTCAATGTCGTGTTCCTCGTGGCTGGCATCTTCCTCGACTCGACGCCGGTGACCATCATCCTCGTGCCGATCTTCCTCACCTCGGCAATCGGTTACGGCATCGATCCCGTGCATTTCGGGCTTGTCGTGGTGCTGAACCTGATGATCGGATTGATCCATCCCCCGATCGGCCTCAATCTCCTGATCACGCAGTCCATTTCGCGTGCGCCGATGAGCGAGGTGGTGCGCGAGAGCCTTCCGATCATCGCGATCATCGCGATCATCTTGGCCGTGCTGATGCTGATCACCTTCGTTCCGGCCACGGTGCTCTGGCTGCCGAATGCTCTGGGCATTCCGTAAACCAGGGTGAAATCAGCGGAATGATCCGCTAGGATCATTAATTATTATTCGATTGAAAGGGCATTCGTCATGGCGCGCACCAAAGCCGTCGCTGGCCGTCTCGGCCTCGACGAGGTGATCGCGGAGGGGATTCGCGAGAAGATCCTCTCCGGCACACTGGCCACCGGCACGCACCTCGTCGAAGCCGATCTCGGCCAGGAGTTCGAGGTGAGCAATGGAACGGTTCGCTCGGCTCTGCGCCATCTCCAGAATGAGGGCCTTGTCGAGTTTCGCCCGCGCCGGGGCATGTTCGTCGCCGGGCTCAGCGCGGTCGATGCCCTTGAGCTGTGCTCGCTGCGCAATTCACTCGAAGCCTTGGCCGCCGAATTGGCCAGCGGGAACCGGACCGACGAGGATGTCGGTCGGTTAAACAAGATCATGGACGATATGCGCCGCGCGGTGGCGCGTTGCGACAAACGCGCCAGCATAGAGGCGGATATCGCCTTCCATCGCCAGATCGTCACCATGTCGCGGCATAAGAGACTGATCCAGATGTACGGGCTTCTGGAAAGCCAGATTCGACTTTTCATGACTCTAACCGAGCCGATGCACAGCGATCTGTTTGCTGACATGATTCCGATCCACGAGCCGATTGCGCAGGCGGTGGTGGAGGGTGACGCCGCCACGGCGGCACGGCTGTCGAGCCTGCACAACAACCCCGATGGCGAAGCGCTTGCACGCCATATCGGGGCGGAAGCGCTTGAGCCGGAACCAAACGCCATGCGCGGAGCGGCACCGCGCCAACGAAAGGCGGCCCTCGCAGGCGAGAATCTCTGACCGCGGCCAGATCAGTGTCATCGTCGCCATGCGAGGCGATCGGCAATCGAGGCGCTTAGAGGGCTATAGCGCAGACATAGTTCCCTTCTTGGTCACTCGCGGCCCGGCATTGATGCCGAGGATACGCCTAGCCATCCGCACGCCGCCTTGTCTCGCCGACGACAGCATCGGTGGAGCGCGGCCGGGCGCCGGGCGGATTTGTACCACTTCATGTCGCGGCTGATCTTCTGCGTCTTCGCGGAGGATACGGACATCTTCAGCCGCACCCCGCCACCGCCTGGCCCGCAGATTGGAGCCCTTCAATACAGGGTCGCACTTGCAGATAATTTCGTGTATAGTGACAACCTTGATCTAGGTGCGAGGCAGAGCCTGTGCGCCGCGACTGGTCTGTTGCCAATATTTCTTCGATAAACGGAGAATGAGCATGGCAAAAACAAGTAATGCTCTAAATAAAATTATACCTCCTCCGAGCAATATTTCGATTGAATTGATCTTGAACGGCGCTGAAACCAAACTTGATGTCGCGCCGTGGACCACTTTACTCGACGCTCTACGGGAACAGCTCGATCTCACCGGTACAAAGAAGGGGTGCGATCACGGCCAATGCGGTGCTTGCACTGTGCTGGTTGATGGACGAAGGATCAATTCCTGCCTCACGCTCGCCGTCATGAAGGACGGCGCCAAAGTCACCACGATCGAGGGGCTTGCGACGGACGCCACGCTGCACCCCATGCAGCAGGCATTCATCGACCATGACGCGTTCCAGTGTGGCTATTGCACTCCGGGGCAGATTTGCTCGGCGGTGGGTCTGATCGCTGAGGGCAAGGCAAAAACTCCTGATGAAATCCGCGAGTTGATGAGCGGCAACATCTGCCGCTGCGCGGCCTACCCCAACATCGTTGCGGCTATCCAGCAGGTGATGGAGGCATCATGATCAATTTCCAGTATGCGCGCGCTAATGATGTCGCCGATGCCGTACGGCAGATCGCGGCCGATCCCACAGCGAAATTCATCGCGGGTGGCACCAACTTGCTCGATCTCATGAAAGAAGATGTCGAACGGCCTAGTCGGCTGATCGACATCGCACGACTGCCGCTCACGAAGATCGACGAGACAGCGGATGGCGGCTTACGGATCGGCGCGCTGGTGCCGAATTCCGACCTCGCCTGGCATGTGTTGATCACGCAGCGTTATCCAGTTCTCGCGAGCGCTATTCTCGCGGGCGCTTCGGCGCAGTTGCGCAACATGGCCTCCACCGGCGGCAACCTATTGCAGCGCACACGCTGTTTTTATTTCTATGACACTGCCACGCCCTGCAATAAACGCGAGCCCGATAGCGGCTGCTCGGCAATCAAGGGCATCAACCGTATTAACGCAATCTTGGGGACGAGCGATGCATGCATCGCGACCCACCCCTCTGATATGTGCGTGGCACTCGCCGCGCTCGAAGCCAAAATTCATGTCGCAGGGCCTGCGGGGGAGCGCATCATCTCCTTCGCAGACTTTCATCGCCTGCCCGGGGATACGCCGCAACGCGACACCAATCTAGCTGTGAACGAGATCGTTACTGCGGTGGAGCTTCCCGCTCAAGGCTTCGCCAAGAATTACACCTATCTCAAGATTCGCGACCGCCTGTCTTATGCCTTCGCGCTGGTGTCAGTCGCGGTTGGGTTGGAAATGGATGGCAACACAATCCGCCAAGCGCGGTTCGCAGTCGGCGGCGTTGCGCATAAACCGTGGCGCGATCTGTCGGCCGAAGCAGCCTTGAATGGGCAAGTTGCGAGCCCGGATAATTTCAAGCGTGCTGCGGACCTGGCGGTGCGTGACGCCCAAGGATACGGGCACAACACGTTCAAGATTGAACTCGCACGCCGCACGATCGTTCGCGCCCTGACGCAGGCGGCGACGGCCACGCCGCAATCCCAATTCAACAAGAAAGTCGTGTGAGGAAGCAATGCCACATCATCGCCCCACACTCCCACACCGAGGCGACATCAGCCGCCGTAATGTCTTGCAGGGCGCAGTCGCAGTCGGGGTTCTCGGATACGGAGGCACCGACCCCGTATCGTCCGCACCGATCGCAGTTGAACAAGGAGGCCAAACGAGCAATGCCAAGATAACCTACATCGGCAGCCGCACCTCCCGCGTCGATGGACGTGACAAGGTTACAGGCAAGGCGAAATATGCGGGTGAGTTCAATGCGCCAAACCTCGCTTATGCCAGTGTCGTTGGATCGACGATAGCAAAGGGGCGCATTGCAAGCATCGATATCAGCGAAGCTATGAAAATAGGCGGTGTAATCACCGTACTGACGCATGAGAACCGGCCGGCCATGGCCGATACCGACAAAGCCTACAAAGACGATGTGGCCCCCGAGCAAGGCTCGCCGTTCCGCCCGCTATATGACGACAAGATCATGTTCTGCGGGCAGCCAATCGCGCTGGTATTGGCCGAGAGTTCCGAGACCGCACGCTTCGCCGCCTCGCTCGTGCGCGTGGGATATGAAAAAGTAGCGCATGTCACCGACATATACAGCAAGCGTGACGACACCTTTGCCTTGGAGGCGCCCGCCAAGCCGCGCGGCGACGCAGCGAAGGCCCTTGCGGCCTCTGATGTTCGCCATCAAGGGGAATATTACGTCCCGATCGAACATCACAATCCTATGGAGCCATATGCTTCGACAGTGATGTGGGACGGGGGTGGCAAGCTCACGATCTATGACAAAACCCAAGGCGTGCAGAACGTCCATCGCTATGTGTGCGCCATCTTCGATCTGAAGCCGGAGGACGTCCGCGTCGTGTCACCGTTTGTCGGTGGAGCATTCGGTTCGGGGCTGCGGCCGCAATATCAGATCGTGCTGGCTGTGTTGGGGGCGCGCGCGCTGGAGCGCTCCGTGCGTGTCGTGCTCACGCGCCAGCAGATGTATTCGCTGGGCTACCGACCCGCCATGATCCAGCGCATCGAATTGGGTGCAAACACCGATGGAACGCTCAATGCGATCAGGCATGACGCGATCACAGTGACGTCGCAGTACGAAGACTTCTACCGCCACGAGACCATTTGGTCCGGTCTGCTCTACAAGGCCGCCAATGCGGAATACGCGCACAGCTTGGCGCGACTCGATCTTCCAACGTCCGGCGACATGCGAGGTCCAAGCGCCGCGACCGGTGTCTATGCGCTCGAAGCCGCGATGGATGAACTTGCGGTCGCGCTCAAGCTTGATCCGCTGGAACTTCGCTTGCGGTGCTACTCGGAGCGCGACCAGAACACCCGCTTGCCCTACAGCAGCAAGAACCTGCGTGAATGCTACCGACAAGGTGCAGAGTCGTTCGGCTGGGACAAGCGCAGCCCGGAACCTCGCTCGATGCGCGACGGCAGTGATCTCGTCGGTTGGGGCATGGCAACCGGGATCTGGGAAGCGTTGCAGGTGCCGATCACCGTCCGCATTGCGCTGACAGCGAACGGGCATGCGGTGGTTTCCTGCGCTACGTCCGATATTGGCACCGGAACCTATACGATCATGACGCAGGTCGCGGCTGATATGCTCGGGCTTCCCCTCGAAAGCATCGACATCAGATTGGGCGAGTCGACACTACCCCAGTCCCCGGTGGAGGGCGGATCGTGGATCGCAGCCTCGGTGTCGAATGGGATCGTCACGACCTGCAAGGCAGTCCGCGAGGAGTTGTTGCGTCTGGCAAAAGAGTTGCCGAACTCGCCACTCGCAACCGCAACCCCCGAGGACGTTATTTTCTCAGATGGCATGATCGTCAGCAGCAAGGATGCGACCCGCGCGGTATCGATCGAAAATGCGATGCAGCACGCCAGCGTGGACCGGATCGAACAGGAGAAAACCACCCTATTTGAGAATGATGGCTCATACGCACACAATACGCATTCGGCAATCTTCGCTGAAGTGAAGGTAGATGAACAGCTTGGAGTAGTCCGTGTCACGCGCATTGTCTCCGCCGTCGCGGCGGGGCGGATTTTGAACGTGAAGACGGCACACAGCCAGATCATGGGCGGTATGGTGTGGGGCATCGGAATGGCCCTTCACGAGGAAACGCTGATCGATCACAATTTCGGTCGCATCATGAACGCCAACATCGCCGAATATCATGTCCCGGTGAACGCCGACGTGCATGACATCGAAGTGATCTTCGTCGACGAGCAGGATGAGATCGTCAATCCGCTCGGCGTGAAAGGATTGGGCGAGATCGGTATCGTCGGCGTTCCGGCTGCGATCGCCAATGCAATCTATCACGCCACCGGAAAGCGAGTGCGCGATCTACCCATCACGCTTGACAAGCTTCAATGACCGAATGGGATGGATAAGAGTTTCGATTGTGGACCAACAGCCCACGCTGGTGATCATCCGCTGTCGCCAAGAAGCAGACAGGAGCACTCACCGGAAAGCAGACGCTCCTACCGGTCACTTCTCAATGGAAGTCAACAAAGAAGACGCTCGAAGCCAAGATCCCGAGGGAAGCGCTCGACCTCACCACGGGCCCAAAAAACATCTGCTGCGGTCGCTGTCCTAGCCGGAGGACGGTTCGCGATGAAGACCGTCGGCGAGGTGCTCGGTGTTGCGCGGTCGACATTGCCGCGCGTTTCACAGCTCCCATCGACAAACCCAATCGCGGGCGGGCGGCGCAGCCCGACGACGATATAATCGCGGCGATCAGGGTCATCATCACCGACATGCCAAGCTACGGCTATCGCCGGGTCTGGGCGCTGCTTCGCAACTATAGTGCGGCGAATGTCGGCGTATATGGGTTGACCATCCAGACGAGTGCTGGGAAAGATGGATTGAGATCGTCGCGGATATCGCCAAGCGCCACGTTCACCACCGTCACGTCCAGCATCGCCGGAACGAAACCAAGGGAAAGAGCGACGACGGCGTGGACGTCGTCGAGCCGCGTGCGTGCCGGAGGGGAACCACTGCGTTAGAAGACACGGCCCGTCTCCGTGATCTGGCCGAACACCTCCCACGCATTGCGCTCCACCCAATTGCGGCGAAGGAGACCATCCTCGCTGACCTCCCAGATCGCGGTTCCCGTCATATCGATCGGCGCACCGTTAGGCTCGGTGCCCAACAACCCGCGATTTCGGCCAGTCAGGCGCCACCGGCATGCGACGCGGCGTCCGTCGTGATTCTGGAAGCTCTCGATGATCTCGAAATCCATATCCTCGACCGTCGCGTAGAACGCGAGCACCCATTCTTTGAAGGCGGCGCGCGATACGATATCGTTGCCGCCCGAGGTGATCACGACATCCTCAGCCACCATGTGGTCGATCACGTGTGGGTTCTGGGGAGCCGCCCAGACTTCCCTGAAGAAGCGCTCAACAATCTCGACGCTGTCCTGCTTCACTGTCATTGTATGTTCTCCGGTTAGGTTTTTTCGGGGAAGAAGATGCCGATTGGCTGAAGATCACGGATTTTGCCGCCCTGGGCGATCGTCGCCTTGTGTCGATCTGGTGCGCAAAAGCGTGAGCTCGGTTAGTCGCTGGGGACTGATCCCGTCCCGGTCAGAAGCCAGCTCTTCACGATCGGAAGCCGTCAGCGGCCGTCTTGGCTGTGCCTCCGGTGCCTAATGTCCGTGCGTGCTCTCAACCATTTGGAGAGCCGACGTCATCATGTAAATTCGCTATGAACTCCCACGACATGTGAAATTTTGCACAATGACTGATTGGGAGAACCTTAGGCATTTTGCAGCCCTCGCCCGCAGCGGCACCTTCCTGGGAGCCGCAAAGGAACTGGGCGTGGAACACGCGACCGTGGCGCGCCGGGTCTCCAGGCTCGAAAAGGAACTCGACGTGCGCCTGGTTGACCGGCGCGGAAAACGGCTAACCATGACGCCCGCCGGCCTCAGGATTGCCGGCATAGTGGGCCAGATCACCGGGCACGTGGAAGCCATTGAGCGCGCGGCAACAGGTGAACGCGCCGAGGTTTCGGGCGAGGTAACGATTAGCGCGCCTCCTGCTTTCGCCGCCGCGCTGCTCGCCGAACCGTTGGTCCATTTGCGCCGAGCCCATCCGAGGCTGCGGCTCCAAGTGCTGGGTGAGACCAGATACGCTTCGCTTGGCCAGCGCGAAACAGACATCGCGATCCGCTTCGGCCGTCCGACCGCCGGGGACCTCACCGCGTCGAAGGTCGGCGTAATCGCATTTCGTCTCTACGGCAGTCCAGAATACCTCGCATCGACTGCGCCGGCCAATCGCTCGTTCATCGGCTACGACAAGGAGTTGGACGGCGCCCTCCAACAGGTCGCCGTCCGCCGTTTGGCAGGGGGCGCGGAACTCGCCCTACGGCTTAACACTGTCGAACTGCAGATCGCCATGGTGAAGGCCGGCGGCGGCCTTGCAATGCTGCCGGATTTCCTCGCGTCGGAGGATCCAGTTCTCGCCTGTGCGAACGATGACGAAGCGGTGCATCGAGAAGTGTGGCTGGTGTTGCACACCGACATGAAAGGATCGCTCCCCGTTCGCCTTGTGGCGAACTGCCTGCGGGATCACCTCCGCCGGCAGTTGCGATAGCCAGTCACAGAACTGCTGTGGGTGCTGAGAAAATGGCGCCTTACTCCGGTTGACCCAGCACACATCCCCAACAGTTTCTTCCCGCATCCATTCGAACGACAATTTGCCGAATGCGCCGCGATCGAGATATGCAAACGCTTCGTGTGCGGTCCGCAACGAAAATCACCTGCTCACGCGTCGGCACGGTTGATACCCTTCATTCCCTTCGCACGATGCGCCGGAATGGTGAATGCCCGATTGAGCCGCGGACGGACCTGCCCCACGAGCTCGGGAAGGAAGGTCGATCCCGTACTTCCTCGCCCGCAGATCGAATGCGTCGAGGCCGCCTTCCATGATCGTCGTGATCGCCTCACGGATGGCGGGCGTCTCGATGGCGCCATCCACCTCGACGTTGATCCTCGCGTCCTCGGCGTCGGGGCGACCCGGCGATCATCCAGCAACTCCTCGCCGGCGCTGCACCCGCCGCTCTCACCTTCGACAGCCTCAGCGGGCCTGACAGCATCCCCGCGCTCTGGTCCACCCAGCGGGTGCTCCACCAGATCAGCCTCGCCCGCTAGGCGCACCGGCAATTCCGTAGTGAAAAATGTGGCCGAGAGAGAAAGGGCGTTTTCTGCGCCCAGAGAGGCCGATTTCCGTACCGCAGAGAGAAAGCCATCGCCCGGAAACCCGCATATCCGCGCACTTTGCGGAGCGAAGGCGCGACCGGGTTGTTTTCGGCAGACTAATTGGCGGTGGAAGTAGTCGGCGGCGAACCTGTCTCTGCGACGTTCCCTGTTACGGGAGAAAACAGGGAACGTCAGCCCGTACGGCACTACGCACGGAGAATCCTGTTCTTTCAGTGGGTTGGGTCGAAATCGTCGGACACACGGTACTTTGATTGAAAACCATTCGCAGCCCAAACAGGGAAGCAGCATTGTCGCCGAGCGGGATTCGATTGTTATTATCCGGGACGGAATTTCTCGAGCAAGAGATCCGGCGGGCGCCGCACCGGACCGCATTGCCGTTTCCGTTCAAGTCACTGTCGCGAAACGGTTCCCCGTCGCGCTTTTGCGGGAGGCCTGGTCCGGTTGACGGGACGTCTTTGCGGTGAGGGCGCAGCGTGCCGCAGGGAGCGATATCTCATCGCGCCGGCTGATGTTGGCAACACCGCTGCGCTCATGTCGGCGCTGCTTTAAAGATAGCGATGTACGTCCACGGCATCGTAGGACGTGAGGAAAGCGTCGTACTCTATTTTCAAGTCGTCATGGAATGTCGACAGATCCTTGCGGGTCGGCGACATCCTGATGCCTGCCCCTATTCCCGATGGGTACGGCGCCCCTTTAAAATTAAAGGCATCCACGAAGATAATCAGTTCGATGAAGTCCTCGGGCGCTGGTCCTGCTGCGACAGCCGCCGTCTGGTCGCCTTCTATCGCGTCATCTGTGTCCTTAGGGATATGACGCCAGTGGGATGGCAGAAACGGAAAATCTGAGTGGGGGTAGGCGGCGATAATGAGACTCAAATCCATGGTCTCGAAATAGTCGGCCTCATCCTCATCGACGACTTTGCGCAGGAACGGAAGCAGCGCGCACGGCTCTCCGTTTAGGGCAGAAATCCAGCCTGGCGGGTGACCGGTTTTGAATGCCTCTTGCTTCAATATGTCGGTGTTGAGCACGGATTGGCCGTTCCACTGGAGGCTGATCTCGTAGTGGATGTCTCCCCCATCAATGGCGGCATATATCACCTCGAGCGCGAGGCCTTCGACGTTAAGGGTCGCCATAGCATTGCTTCCGACGCTTCGCGGGACTGCGCGTGTACGGTTAGCAATGCTCGATTTTTTGTTGAAGTCGATATCCGAGTCTTTGGGGCTAAAGGGTATTGAGTCGGTCAGGCGTTTTTCCGTGTGACGCGGTTCTATGCGCGCCGCATGTCGGGTTGTGAGCCGCCGTCATTGGCGAAGCGGGATTCAATATCACGCGTTTGTGATTGACGTCAGAAGTGGCGGCTTGGATGCCTGTTTCGTCCTAAGAGCTTTGAAGAGGTCTGTAAGAGGCCTTTAAGAGCCCTTTAAGAACCGGCGGAATTTGAAACCCGTTTTAGAGGACTTTTCTTAGCCCTGTCATGGGGTTGCGGGCACTTGCAATCACATCGCGTTCCCTCACTGTTCTCTTCGATTTCCCTTGGGACGATCAAAGCAGCAGCGCTGGAGCGACGTTTGTGAACACTTCTCCACCCACCATTGAGATGAGACCCATCGGGGTTTTGCGTCCCTACCCGGGCAATGCCCGGACCCATTCCAAGAAGCAAATCGCTCAGATTGCCGAGAGCATTCGGCGCTTCGGGTTCACCAATCCCGTGCTGGTCGGCGACGATGATGAGATCGTTGCCGGACATGGACGCGTGCTCGCCGCCAGCGAGATTGGGCTTGGCACCATACCGGTGGTGCGACTGTCGCATTTGTCCGCCGAGGAGCGCCGCGCCTACGTGCTGGCGGACAATAAACTC
>LNAP01001029.1_pt1 | contig 30238 bp, 25 predicted proteins | sample 602601 | NCBI WGS metagenome assembly LNAP01 (sample SAMN02440304, study PRJNA202911) | soil metagenome | biome: Subtropical and temperate rainforests or woodlands; isolation source: soil samples (1 kg each in a 20% v/v slurry with milli Q water) were... ...
AGGCAGTGTAAACTGCCGTGATGCAGCATCAAGATAAGCGCCTTCTTGTCCCAAGTTAAGCCAAGACCAAGCAGCCACTTAATAGCAGAAAGTTTGTCACGCGCTGCTGCTTCGTAAAAGGCATCGATCGAAATTTCGAACCCATCTTGCTCATGCAGATGCATTACCACATGAAGCCCCAAATCCGCCTTCAGAGCAATTGCTATGACGCTTTCAGGAGATTGAGTTCCCAAATATAGCAAGTTAGGGAGGTAGCTTGCATATTCTGGAAACTCTAAATGCAGAGATTTGCAGAAAAGGGTATCATGGTTGTGAACTATGTACGAAGCAACTGTGAGGGGCGGCTCATCAAGTCCCCAAAAGCGAGAGGAATAAAGTACATGCAAAAGTTCGTCGACGTTTGCGACACTTGGGTTCGCTTTGTAGCAGATAGCGGGAACTGCAAACCGCTCTTCGTCAGAATGGTCCAGATTTTGGAAGAGAGTGCCCGTTTTCTTAGGTAGTCTGGCACTTCCTCTCTCAAAGCTAACGTAGTGTCAGTCGAGTTCATTATGATGATAAAGGGTTCTTGTTGCAAATGTCCTGATTTGTGTCTTTCCTATCGTTGGGTGTCGAAACGAAGTGAGCGGATTCAGTTTTTTAAAATCGTATTCATCTAAAAGAATCGGTACTTCGGAAAAGTTGTAATAATAGCTTGCGTAGCATTAACGCATACATGAAATACACCATTACGCGATGCGGTGCTACATTGGAAGTAATCTACCAAAATATATTCACTACGTCTGCACCCACAAAAACTATCGCCATAACCACTATGTAACGCAATACTTTGGCCAATTTTGCCGACATGGACATTTCAAACACACAAAATGTGTAGTACAGTGCACAGAAACATACCATGCAAAGTGCTGTTTTGATAACCTTATTTGCCAACCATTGCCAGAACAGCATACATACAACACTGAAAGTAGAAATGAACCACAATTTGAGATCTCTATCCATTGCACCCTGCCATACACAATACAACAAACAGTCCCAAGAGTAATTGTTAAGTGCATATTTGGTGACCAATGCGGTCATGGCACAGCCATGCTGGTGTGCGTAACGTAAGCACTGAAAGTGACCCGGTTTGGCGGCCATAATTAGCGTTGCTGTATCCCAAGGACAGCCATGTAAGTGCAAATAATCCAAACAGCGCAAATGACCACAGCCCGCTGCCGTAGCACACAGATCGGCTGTCCAGGTGCAACCACTTTCATGGGCGTAAATCAAGCAGTCTAGGTGGTTGTAAATAACGAATGTGATCATTGCACTGTCTGACAGTTCACAACCGGCCTTGTGCAGCATGCGAATCACCTCGATGTTGCCGCGCGGCAGCACACATTGCATGGTGTACGACTCAGGTTGTATGCCGTTGGATATCAGGTGTTGCAAGACATTCAACTGTTGATACATCGCTGCCTGGGTGATGGCGCCTTCCGGGAGAGGTTGACCACACTCCAGCGCATATTTCAAACAGTTCAAAGCTCCATACCGGAGCGTGGTGATGACACTGTGTTCAGGCCATCGACAACCTTCACAAAGCAACCATTGGGCAGAAGGAAGGTCATCGAGCGCGATTGCCGCAAGAAATGCCTTTGTGGATAGTGGAAATCCATCGTTATAGTGAAGATGCTGAATAACGTCAAGTCCTAGACCTCTACACATCGCTGCGAACACCACCTTGTCTCGCTTTCGCTCTCCAACATAGGCTACCTTGGAGAGAAACATGGAGAATTCCGGAAAGTCGGTGACCAGCTGTTCGGAATCGAGGGTTGCAACGTTTTGAACAATGCAAGAAACAACCGTCAAAGGAGGATCTTCCAGTCCCCAGAACCGCGCCGACCTGAGAACATTATACAGATCGTCTGTGTTGTGGATATTTGGATTGCGCGCAAGGCAATTGGAAGGCACTTCAAAGCCATTTTGATCGGCACTGTCCAGGTTTGTAAAGAATGTCCCGTTTCGTAAATATTCAGGCACTTCCTCTCTAGTAATTGTATCCATGTTCATTCCTGACTGTGCGAATTTCAAAGTGAGTGAACTATGCGTTTATTGAACTGTGGGGTGATCCAACAATTGATATGAACACGCAATTACGAACCGAAAAACGAAACGAAGTGAGGGTGCTGCTGCTGGAGAACGAAGTAAGGCGTCCTGAAATACAAAATCGTTCAACTTAAAAACTTGGAGCACAATCATGCAAACACCTGTGCTCAAATGGTATTTGATAAAATGAATGCACTAAACCAATTGCATACGCGAATACTACTTGACTTGATAACGGGCGGTCAAAACTATTAAGTCCATCAAGCGCTGGCAGACTGTGTGTAGCACTCGTATATCATGCCGATCAAGCTTGCCAGCAGCAATACCAGAATTGCTCCTTGCAGGTACCTGTTGTATGTTTCCCCTAGCCTAATGGCAAACACCTTTACCGAGTAAAGCAATGCGACAAGAAATGTGTTGCAGCAAACGTAATACGTGGTAGCCGTCACGAAACCCATCGCAACTAATTGCAACAGCGTGAGTGCCCACATAAACATACAGTAAGCCAGATCGAGAGAAACTGCACCATGTAGAATGCAATATAGAGCACAGCGCCAAGCTCCACAGTTGAGTGCATACGTGGTGGCAGTGGAATTCAGCGGACACCCACGCTGGTGAGCAAATTTTAGGCACTGGAAGTGACCACGAATGGCAGCCGCGCAAGTTGTTTTCCTATCCCAAGGTCTGCCTTTCAAATGTAAATACACTAAGCAGCGCAGACTGCCAACGTGAGCGGCAACAATACAAAGATCCGACTCGAAGGTATGGCCGTTTTCGATTGCGTATATGAGACAGTCGAGGTGGTCAAACAACACACAAAAGAAGGCCGCGTCTTCTGGCCAGGTACCGCCAGCTTCATGAAGCAGTTTCACTAATTGGATATTGCCTTGCTGTAGCACGACTTCTACGGCCTCAGAACTGAACTTGACATCATTCTTGAGCAGATATTGCAGGACCTCTTTCTGTCGATGCACTGCGGCTGTGGTGATGATGTCTCCTGGAAGCGGGTGGTTATTCTTCAGAGCATATTTCAGGCATCCTAAGCTACCGCTTTTCACTATTTTATTGACAGTTTTTTCGTGCCATACGCAGCCGCGCCTTTCCAAATACTCGATGATGGCTGCATCGTCATGTTCTGCAGCGGCCAGAAAACACTCCGAGCTGAGGGGAAACCCGTCCTGTTCATGAAGATGTTCAACAATGATCACTCCCAAACCCACTCCTATCGCAGAAAGTATACAATTACTGGTTGTTGTTTGCCGAATGCGAAAGACCTGCGACAGAAATGTTCTAAACTCTGGAAACGCTTGTATCATTAATCCCACATGGAAGCTTCCGTTTCTTCTGATTCCGTACGAAACAACCGTGACAGGGGGATTTTCGAGTCCCCAGAAGCGGGCCGTCTGAAGCACAAAGGTTAGCTCGGAATTATCTGTGACCGTCGGATTTCTCTTAAAACAGTCGGAAGGAACTTCGAAAGTCTCTGTGTCGGAGCTGTCCAAGTTTAAAAAGAAAGATCCACTCCTCAAGTACGTCGGCACATCGTCACTCGATATTACTTCCATGTTGCACCAAAAATAAATCGCTATACCTGTTGAATGCAGTGGATCTGCGTGAGATTTTGAAAAAGTTCTGTGTCGTGTCATCGGTCTCATGAACGAAGTGCGGGAGTCCTGATTCTGAAAGTCGCATCAAACTAAAATTTACATTTGTAATGATCTACTGATGTCAACAACAAGAATCACTGCATCAATATGCTATTACGCATCTTAAATTATTACACCACTGAGACTAGATTCATATACAAAAAAGTGATGTTACTAACCAATCCAACGACGACTTGTAGCATCAATACAATAAAATGAAATTGCAGCTGCGTGTTCAACTCCAAATGACGGGGGCCAAAAATGAGCAAAAACACATGCAGCAAAAACCCCATTGTACACGTACAAAAGCTGATTGCGTACATGGTTTGCATATTGCCATTCACCGCGGCCACCAGCATTCCACATAGAAAGATGACCAAATAGGCACAAACCAACGGGAGATCTGCCGGATACACACTTTGCCACAATAAATACGCCAAACAGCGCCACTGACTAAATGCCAGTGCGCTATTCACCGTCGTGGCTTCCAGCGGACAGCCACGTTTGTGTGCATATTTGAGACAGTCAAAGTGGCCATACCGAGCTGCACAATTCATCGTCTTTTCATCCCAGGGACATCCTTGTTCATGCGCATACTGTAAGCAGCGCAATTGACCATAGCAGGCAGCAGCGGCGCAGACTTTTGCATCCCACAGGCAGCCGTTCTCATGGGCATATACGAGGCAGTCCAGCTGGTTTCGTGCGGCAAAATGCACACAGTTGCTTGGGTGCCAGCGACAACCCACCGCACGGAGATGTATGACTACCGCAAGACCAACAACCCCTTGGTAGATAGTTGCAGGGTACGGGATGCCCAGCGTGTGCAAGTGTTTCATCATATCGACGTGCCCTGCCCTGGCCGCTATCTGCATGGCGTCCTCCGGCAGTGCACAGCCATTGACACAAGCAAAGTCAAGAATTTCTTTGTTGTTCGCATAAATAGCAGATATGGTGGTCTGTGCATCCCACGGGAAGTCCTGTTTTCGCAAGTACTTGAGCGTTTGAATATCGTTACTTTTGGCAGCCTCTACATAAGCCCCAGTGCTCAATACAAATCCTTCATGTTCATGCAAATATCTGACACCTGGCAACCCAAAGCCGCATTGAATTGCCAACGCAATTGCACCCTTGGGGTCGCATTCTTTAACCCGCACTAGGTTCTTTAGTATGTCGCAGTATTCTGGAAACGACTCACACAATGCAGTCAATGCTGTACTTTCCACTTGTTTCTGCATGATGAACGGCATAATGATCGTCGGTACATCGTAGACGCCCCAAAAGCGAACCGTGCTCAGAAGATGGCGGAGTTCGTGCATTGAATGGATCTGACTATCTTGCTTGAAGTGGGCGTCTGCAATTTCCAACGCAGTATCGTCGTCTGGGTCAAGTAATTCATAGAATGAACTTCGTTGGAGGTATTCGGGTACATCACTTCTCTTTATCCACACCATCGTACTCTAACAGAGCTCAGTGAATGCTTTCAAAGATCACCTTAATGTTCAACTGCCGTCTCACGACACGTGGCGATCTTGATCGTTGGCGTTGGAAAACGAAGTGAACGCGTCCTGATTCGCAAATTCTTATTATGGGGCCAGCCACCGAGGTGCTGGCGTTGTTGGGGGGGAGCCGCATAAATACTGCACAGTGTCTGAGCGACTGCTGTCTGATTTGTGATGTATGAAGAAACGTTTTTTTTTTGAACGAAGTGTTTGATCATTTTTCTCTTTAGTTAAGTATCTATATACATGGATTGGGAATATTGAAGAAGAAAAACAAAATGTGACTAGTGAAACTGAAAGTAATAGGTGAGAAAAGTGCTAAGAAATCGAAGAAAAGAAGAAACTAACGGCGTACAATTCTTCTGATCTGTGCGTAAGGATCATAATGGTCTTGTTGAATCGTTGGAACCGGTAGATGTTGGTGAAATGTGCCTCTATGTTGGTGCTCAGTCCTGTTGTACGTGCGTAAAATAAATCTGTTTCGTCTTGTTTCTTGTGTCGAATCTTCTATCTCCGTTTGTAACGTGAATAGCATATCTTCATGTCTGTTTGTTGTATTGCTCATATGCATATATGAAAGAAAGTAACAATTGTTTGTTGTTGTTTGAGTAATTGAAAGCAGATCTGATGATATACAGTATCTACATGAAAACTTCTGATTCTGAACCTTGCGGTGTTGGTACGAAGTCAACGATTGTTCGAATTCGCTCTTTGCTATTGTGTACGATCAGTAACAGCTATCTGTTGATTGCTGCTGTATATTATGTTATGATGCTACTAAACCGTATTCGTTTTTCTAAACATTGCAAGATTTTAAACAACGACTTTACCATTGGTCTTGTTTATCGTGTAGAATGAATACGTACAGTAAGGAAAGTAAAAATAAAAACAAAACGTGCGAAAGAAAACAATTGTTGCTACTATTGCATCATGTTCAAACGTGTTCTGCGTCGTCTATGTCCATTTTATCTCCGTTTTCAGATTTGATCGTCATTTCTGAATCCTCTTCACCAGAATTGCGTTTCGGAATATTCTTACCTTTCTTGGTGGCGTTGTTGTTTGCCGCCGGGGTTCTGTTGGTACCGGTAGTTGCGTTCGTAAGAGACTTGAACTTTTTGTTCGCAAGCTCGTTCAAGTCTTTATTGGGGTCTTCTTTTACTTTGTTTCCTTTGTCCGCCTGCGTACTACTCTCTCCGCCACCAGCGCGCTTACCAAGTGGAGAACTCGCCATGCTCTGATAAATGAGTTGTTGCAACTCGTCTGGGTCATCGTCTTCTTCTTGACGTTCAACAGTCTGATGCCACTGAGAAAAGTCACGCATGGGAATTTTGCCATTCATCAACTGAATTGCATGGTCTACTTTGATACGAGTGCATTGTCTGGACAAATGACAAAATTTCTCATTGATGGCGTCTTTGTTGTACATGCGGAGTTTTACCGGATACTTCTTAAACTCGCGTTGAAAGCTTGTCGGTGCATGGTATTTGAACGCTCCCTGGCGATGATCTTTCATGGGTTTGTTCGGATCCAAATCTTGGATCCGCAACAGAATCTCATCCTCGTCTGCCAGTAAATCCCACAAATATTTCACGCCGTCCGTTGCGTCCCGATTCCACATCTCTAGAATGTACATTTCTCCTTCAGGATTAAACAATTGCACTTCCGCTACTTTGTTCTTCTTGTCAGAGTTGGCTTTACTAACGGTTCGGATGGCGGACAGTTCTGGCAAATTGCTCACATAGAAATCGCGCTTCAGAACAAACAACTCGTCATAATACCTGCTGACGTCGAGATTGATGATAGCCGACATGAAACAATGCTCTAGATTTTTGATGCATATAAAATAACCGGCTCGAAAGAGCATTCTTGCAATTTGTGACGTGGAAACGAAGTGCTCGAAAGTGTTTTCTTTCGTTCCGGATTTGAAATGTTGAAGTTGCAATCGTTCCAAAGAACCGATTATTTGTTAACGGAAAACTACACAGTAAAGGGCTACCACACACACTAACTTAAAGTATACTGAGTTATACTCGTACTTGTATGATACACGACAATTCGTTTTCATCCACAGTGTTCATGCAGTATCTAATTGTGTACTATGTATGTTGCCCAAAGAAATTTCTGCAAACTATTGTATTTGCTATGCAAAGATTGCGTTTTGACAAGTATACGACGATGTTTCTGTACATTGGTTGATACATTCAGCTTTGTTCTTTTTCATCCTCGTTTATCTTGCATCCAAAGCATTCTACCCTTAGTTGTACAAGAACTTGTTGAGATATGCACGGTTCTCGTTTTGTTTCTGTAAATTCTTCTTCGCTTCCGCTTCGTCCTCCTTCTTGATCTCCTTTCTGACTCTGGCGATCAAATCCACCATATACTTCCGCTTTTCGTGAGGTTTGCCATCAAGTAAGTGGTATAGAACTCCATATCTTCGGGCAAGCCGAATCCCTTCGTCCAAGTCTTCTTTCAAGGTCTCGTATCGTTCGGTTCCTCCGTTCATCCAATACTCTTCTGACTCATGATCATTTAAATGATCCACGACATTTTGCTCATCTCCTGCCTTGATTAAATCCTTCAGTAATTTCCCTTCCTCACGATCATTCGGCGGTGCGGCACTTATCAACTGGTTTCGCCGACACCAACTCCACGACGTTCCGCCTAGCTTCAAATGATGTTCATAAGCTTTTTTGTAAGCTCTTGACAGAGGATGAACTGTCCGCGTCATTCGTAACAACCTAGTAAGAGAAACTGTTCTGTTCGTACTCAAATCAAAAGCTACAAAGAAGTTCTTTCTTATCTTCGAACTTGTATCTTCGAATTGAAGAATGAAAAGTGTGTTGCAATTGCATTCGTTGCCAAGAAACGATTATTCATTAACGGAAACATTGCCAGAAAGGGTTATATAAGAGTTTGGTTTGTTGTCAAGCATTCGTACTGATTTTAGTTAATTAGTACCAAAACAAAACACAACAAGTAATAATCAATGTCTTAGAGACTCACATTGCGTATCCTTTCTAAACGTTCGTATTCCTCAGCAATGACATCGTACGTATCACTACCAAATTCAAAATGCTTCTTGTACAATGGACCTAACAACCACAATTGTTCCATCGTGCGAGGACGTGAACAAGCAACGTACATCAATCCTTGTGCGTTGTATTTCGACGGCGGCAGCAGTGTTATACCATGCTCAGCAGTCAAACCTTGTACTGAATGGATTGTGCACGCATGAGCTAAGATTAGTGGCAATTGTCTTCTAGATACCGTATTGGTCAGTTCATACGTTTCCGGTATAATTGGCACAACATTTGGTACGTTTGGTACACACGAGTAACCGAGCGGTTCATCTAGTTGCACCAATACGATTGGTAGTGGTCTGCCTCGTACCGACGCTAACGGTGGTTGTACATCGTTCGGCGGTATCTGGTCCGTAAATAGGAAACGTAGTACTGTACCTAGCGCTCCATTATATAATCCTATAAGTGTGTAATTATACGACAATAGTGTTGATTAATTGACTGAATGATACCTTGTGAAAAAGAGTACGAAATATATACAACAACAAAAACATAGGTACTTACATTGAACCCAAGTATATACTTCATACCTACTTACCAATTTGGGTTCCGATATTCTTGATAATCTTGACACGTGAGCCCACTGCAAGACGCAATAACACCGGTGGTATATTCTCTCCTTTTCTTGCTTGACAAAGTTCGCGATCTTTTTTTGTCATATGTTCGTCAGGACAGTCGTCGCGGAAATGTTGTGCTACAACGTCCATAGTGAAAGCTCCATCTGCTTTCAAACGCTTATACATAAATTGATTGATCGGTTCTTTTTCAGCATGTGTACTACACAACCATATTGACTTAGGATCACACTTGTTATATGCATCGGCGAAATTGATACACAAGCGAGAATTCAGCATGTTTAGGTACCGATTCATTGGTTTGCCAGTACGGGCTCCACGTAGAAAATCTTCCAGTGACGGTTCATCTCCTTCTGCATTGTGCTGAAATCTAGTACTGGTTCTGAGGTTATGATACAAACGAATCTGACGCCAAATCTTTTGACCTTCGGTAGCACGACTGTTCAGTTTCCCTTTACTATACACAGACGTAGCACGTACGCAGGGTAGTTGATACAGATCACCACAAAATATTGTGGTTATACCTGCAAACGGTTGTTTACTCACCGCAGCTCTTTCCTTTGGATCTGCAATAGAAGTACACACCGCTTCGGTTATTCGTTTCGATATCTCGTACAACGCTTCCAATGATACCATACTAATCTCATCAATCACAATCAATTTCACGCCTTTGATACGACTATACAATGCTTCTGCTTTGGTTTGGCTCAGATACCTAGTGTGTCCTTTCCTCTTTCTTTCCCTCTTACTTTTCATGCACACACTTTGCCAGGTAAATCCGTCGATATGATGTGCGGCGCAACCCGTCGGGCCCATAATGAGTACACTACCGTACAAACCAGGACATTTTCCAAAGTATAGCCGTGTCATTTCAATAATGCATTTAATAAACTCCGATTTGCCTACACCAGCACCTCCAGTGACGAACTGAATGATAGCAACTAGACCAATGATGAACTTGGCAATGGTATCATAGGCATCTCTCTGATCTGGAGTCATTCGCGCATAACGTTCTTTCAGTGCTTCTTCTCTCTCTGCTTGGCGCGGCAACGGTATCTTGCCTGGAGCATTGTCGTTACTGCTGGTGCTACTACTACTAGGCATAGTCGTATTACTCCTGCTGCTGCTACAGGAGTTGTCTTCCACATATTTGTTCATATACTCAGTGTTTCGATTCGTAACGAAGTGTGTATAATATCCAGCCTGTCGTTCCGTTAGGACCTGTACACTCTCTGTATTGTGCATGGAGGAACTGCATTGTTGTTCTGCAAACGGCAACGATGAACTGTGATCGACTCCTGGTGTATACGTTTCATCATCCACCTCCATATCCATAGTACTATAGCACTCACTATCTTCATCAGCATCATTTATCTCTGCCTCGTTGTTGTTTTCACCATCGCTATCTTCGCCACGCTTGTTGTACGTAACCTCGCCAGCATCGTTTAACAATTCTTCTGTTCTCTGGAAAGAAATCATCTGTTTCAATAGATGCAACGGTAGTTGTTCTGCTTTTCGCAACGTTGCGAAAGCTTCTACTGCTGTTTCGCACCCTCGTAATAGATTACTCTCACCTTCCAGTGGCCAAGGTACATAAACTAACAACATTGCATGTGCAGAGTTTTCATCATCTGCATTAGTTCTTATGTACGGAGACATCCGTACTACGCAGGGCTGATCGTATGCCTTAAATCGGTATTCACCAACATCGAACATTTTACGTCCTGCACTCTGTACGTATCGAACATACCCTGCAATAAATACAAAAAAGTAACCATTACGTACAACGTTACATATATAAATACTCACTTCCATTATAGTACTTGCATTGGTAGTCAGTAGTCAGATTATACAGTACATAAACATTACTTAGAAAAAGTAGAAAAGAAAGCATACTTACCATCTTTATCAGTGGATAGAAACTTCGCCTCTACGATGGCTGCAGGAGACCCGTCTCGTTTGATACGTTGCGGCTTCGAAATAGCAAACGTACTTAGAATCGTATGCAACGATACTTCACACGTTCCAAATTGTGCATATTGCTGTTGACACAACAGATGATACGCGAAACGTCGGCCTGCGTGAGACTGAACACTAGTAGATACAGCAGAATCAGTAGGGTCCATCTGCTCCAGTTCTTCCATATCGGTTATGATATTCTTCGTCAACTGTGCAGTCGGTACTGGACTTACCGTCATCACAGTGCGGCTCAATTGCACAAATGGCAATTTCAATAATGTATATACGCACTGTACTGTCCCAACTTGCTGACTTGAAACAAAGGCCATACCTGCAGCTCGTAGTTTCTCTCGTTGTCTGACATCGCCAGTCTCACTGCGCGCTATAGCTTGAGCTAGTTTCTTTCCGAACAGATTGATCAATGTTTGCTCATCTGGTTCCTCATTCTTACTAATGTAACCACATGTATACTCCACAGCTCCATTCACATTGGAGATGTATTGAATATCCATGTTTCCTTGATTGGCAAAAACGAGCAGTGGATGCGTAGGTAACGGGTTCAACCAACCATTGTTTCTTGGTGGATTCACCTTTGTGTGCAGCCGTTTCTTTTTGTCGCACACAGTATACAACATCGCTTCGTTCTCGGATGAAATGTCTTCGTTCACAGGATAATGAAATCGGCAACTCTTTTCCCCAAAATAGTTGTGTTTCCAACATGTATGCATACATTTGTGCATTTGGTTTGCACACTGAAACTGAAAGTACTGCTGTTTCGTAATCGGACATACGAAATTGTTGTTGGAATCCAACCGGAAATCCATAGTTGGTGCAAACATCAGTCTACGAACGTCATTTTCATAGTCTTCTTCTGTTCGTCCTGTTACTAGATACTCCGGACGCCAAAAATAATCTCGTTCATCAGCCGATTCGGACGTGTCATCAGAATATTGCAAATTGCACGTTATTGTCTTTCGTACCAATTCACGTACTAACCATTGTCTGTATGGATCTTCCGACGTAACATCTTCGGCCGTTATGCCATCATGCTCCACGGCCAACAGAGCATGTACATGCGGCGTTCCACGTGCTTGAAACTGTAAATAAAATATGAAGTGCAAAGATTAAATCATTCTTCTAGAAATACATTGCTCGTTCATTACAATTACACACGTATAATACATACACACTACATACACACTACATACCTCTACGCGCCGCATAAAATCCTTCACTGCACCAACAGGCTTGTCGTCACCAAACAATACATGATTCCACAGGCACTCTTGCCGTGCATGAAATATGCGCGCTACTAGAGCTGGATGTTCCAACAAAAGCCTACTTCTGGTCTTATCGTCGTAGTTGCTCACTATCTCCTCACGATCGGTCCAACAATCCGAAATTGACTCGATTGGAACGACGTTTTCAAACACTCTTGAATCTTGCTTATCACAATATGCATAGGTAGTAAACCATCGCCATTGTGCACGGGATATTATGCATGACGCAGTTATCATAGCAAGCATATTTAACCTTTCATAGTTCATATTCATTGGTGTCCCGATAGCGTTCTTGGCGAACGGTACTAACCGCTGTACCAACTTCTTTACATTACACAGCATTTCTTCGTCATTCTGCATAACTATGGATTCTGTTGTATTTTCGCACTCATTATCTTGTGCATCATCTGACGTCTCATTCTGTTTTGCTTTATGACGTTCATACAAGGCATCGATATCCAACGGTTCGTCTTCGGTACTGTGTTCTAAGCAGTCAACCAACGTACTTACCACTGCTTGACTAGTCAACGCGGTAGTGGTAGCAGCCGTTTCATCCCGTGTAGCTCCGTATGCCATATTCTTTATTCGATTCCTCGTAACATATGCATAACTTACGAATATGTGACTCGCGTTAGTTTGAAAACGACGGCCCTGCTTTCCACCGCCACGCCGCAGCACGTGCCGAAAGTAAGCTTCCAACGACTCCATACGAAAATACGCATCACTGGGACCCCCATGACCATACGGATACAATGTTGGAAAACATTTCTCCCAATAGAAATGTGGTGCATAGTACACGTTGACGTACACATTGTCCGCAGAAGATCGCACAACTCCTTCAGTACTGTTACTGCTGTTACTACTGCTGCTGTGTCCCCGCGATGTACTTTTGACTACATTCAAGGCATTACGAATACTCTCCAACTGCGAAACAATTTCACCTTCGTTGACGAGCAATATATCTTTCGAAACACCTGCCAACAATGCCAACAGTGAACATTATTGAATCATTGTACACTACTGAACCAATGCATACGTAGAGTATCGTCGGGAGAATCACCTGATTCGACAGACGTTTCACCAGATACCGCTTCTTCTTCATCTTCCATTTCTCGCATTGCCGTTGCCTCCATCTCATCAATGACCATACTCTCTGGCTCGAGCTCACACTCCGCATCTAACCCTGCCCATTCGTGTGGATACTCGATAGCAATACTCTTATACAAATGGTTGTGTTGTTTCAACCACGTCAATGCGTTGCGAATAGCGTGCGGCCGATATTTCAGTTCCTTTACACATACTTCATTTTTGTACTTCATAATCGCCAATGTCGTAATAGTTGGTACCCACGGCAAATGCGAAGCCACCGCACTCACATCATTCACCATAGTATACGTATGCGCGCTGCCATGATAGTATTTTAACGACATGCCTTTACTATTTAGCTTGATGCGCGTTATCGGGTTGTATATACTGATCATTGATACCTCTACTGGCCGCAAATCTTTCAACTCATCCGGGACAATGCCTGGATACAAACCATGTAGAAACGCCGTTCGTGGTATATTTTCCGGAACATTCATTGCTTGATTCGTAGACTGAGTAGAATGCAGAACGTCACCATACTCATCATCGTCCGTCGTACCAAGATGACCGATTAAACTCGAAGAACCACTCGAAGCATTGCTGCGAACATCATGCTGCTGCTTCTTTCTTCTTACTGTTTTGCCCCTTTTCAGAACAGTATAGCAGTCCAGACACATATAACGTGCATCTTTCAACAAACCATTGCAATGAAACTCAGTCTGCACATTCTGCAAGTATTCATCATACAGCATCTCGCCACCACACAACGAGTTCACCACTGTAGAATACAAAGTGGGTAAATTGCTCGCTTCCACCATAGCAACACAGTCTGAATCCAATTTCTTTACATTTTCTGAACACTCGTCTGTTCCACAAACTGCACACACATGAAGTTGTGTTGTCATGTCATACGCAGAACGGAACCTTTCTGCATCATGATTAACAGCGTTAGCATCAGGAGTCACACCGTTGATGTCTGCCGACGTATCATAGCTCAACTCGTCTTGCATCATATCGCTCAGTTCGTCTCGCTGTCTGCTACGGTTCATACCAGCACAACCAGTTGCACTTTCTAATTCTTTTCGCTTTCTCTTACGATTCCCATAGCAAGCCTGTTGGACGAGTCTCCGTTTTTCACGTTGAGCTTCGTTCAAATTCGCTAAGCGAACACTATTTCGTTGATGCTTCCGATCTTCAAATTCCAATCGAGTGGATGACAATGCCCGATTCAATTCCCACAAAGACATCTTTCTCTCAGACTCCTCAGCATTTCCATTGTCACTATCCACGCTCATCCATTCACTATCACTATTCATCGCTTCAATATTTATGTGCCACAACGCACAACAAGTCACAACACGATTGGCACTTCGTTTCTGCAACACTTTGTTTCCAAACGTATCTTTTGGAGACACCAATTTTCTCCCAACCGATTTTTTCTCACATGTCCATATGTATGAATGTATGAGCTTCTTTGATTACTTCTTTCATCACAATACCAATACTATCATTACTCTTTGATTAGAAAAAGAAAACATAAAAAGAACATTTACAGTTCAAACATTTTTCCTTGACCCTTTTTCGCGCACACTATTGAACAGACTCCACCATCCACTACCCGCTGTTAAATACAACTCCATCAACCCACGCAACGGATATTCCGGCCTTTTACAGTACGCCATAATATATACACTATTGTTGTAGCTAACAAAACGACAAAATGACAATGTTCTACCAACTACAGACGAGTTTACTATACTTCCATACCCATCCCCTTCCGACAATTTCTCTTTACCAACCACAAATATGTTTCCAATTTCAATCGTCCTCAGTTGCTCCATCAGTGATAAATGACAAGAACTTCGAACTGTTTGACCAGAGTACTGAGTTATACACTCACCATTACGTATCGTGCAACCCTCCTTTATGAAAACCCCTCTACCTGCACCTTCCAACAACGACTCCCTTATCTCCAACTTACAATTGAAACAACCAAAGACACCTGCACCAGTTTGAAGCATTCGCTTGATTTGTACGATGTCTTTTGCTGAAGCTTCCGCCCCCCACACAACATCATCACTTCTTGTTCCATTGTCATCGACATCAATCGTCCAATCCATCGCGTCTTTTTCTTGTTCAATACCGAAATCTACCAACGAAATTGGTACCACTTCCTTCCCAACACATGCATTCTCCAGCAAGTCAACGCTTTCAGCGCATTCGTCTTCTTCACCGTCACTTTGCATCAATTCCTTACAATCATTCTTCCAATCGATCCAGTCTCTTGCAGACCAAACTTCCTGCATTCTTTTCTTCGCGACATTACCGAAGAAATCATCCTTTTCATCACCGTTGTGACGATCTTTCATCACTGTATCTTCTTTCGAAACTTCAGTGTCCCACCCTATATCATCACTGTCCATTTCATCGTCAGCGGTCAAATCAACCACCTCTTGCCCACCAACACTTGACTTTTCGAGAAAATCAACGCTTTTCATTCGATCTTCCGTCACTACGTTCATCTGCACACCATTTCTCTGGGACGTGCTCGAATGGAGATCCTTCGTAATGATTTCCGATGTGCTCTCCTTCGCGGAAGCGTACCTAACCGCATCCTGATTACATATCAGCCAATTTGTCAACGTTGCACTCTTTGTTCCTTTTGATCCATTCCACATCTTCATCGCACTGTCTCAAACAATGAACTGAACCAACCAACCAACCAACCAACCAACCAACCAACCAACCAACCAACCAACCAAGAATGTTCTCTCGCCACACTTCCAACCAACGACACTTTGACGACACTTCATTTGTAGCATCCGCATCCGAACTTCAAGTCCGATACGGTCCGGAACGATAAGATACGATTTGACGTGCCGAAAATCGCCTCCGTACCGCATTAACGTGCGTCAAGTGTCCCTTCGCTGGCCGGTCTTAAAAAATTTTTGAGTGTGTCCCTAATGACAAAGGTGGTACGCTAAAGCCCGTCTTTTCGCTCCCCCCCAATACTTCCGAAGTAAGTCCGGTACCACAATTTCAAAAACAGAAACGGTATGCCAAACAAACTAACAACATCTATAGACTCATCAATACACACCATTCTATACCTACTACTAAAGATCTCCACTAAGCTTCCTCCAAATATACCACCACGTATATTACAACTCTACGCCCTAGGCAGTACTCTCCTTGTCTCTGTTGATTAACCTGCGCAGGACATCTGCAGTGTACTTCAACCTCTTCATGATATCGATGCGACCTGCAGCAAAGATTCAATAAAGGTTATATAAACTACATTTTGACAGACACTTAATGTGACCACTGTAAATTTCCATGACTTGAAAATGCATCACATTGATAACATTTAATAGTGAACAGTGTACCTGATTTTAACACCTCCTGCAATGTGTGCTCCGTGCGTTCTCCCAACTTGCTCACAAACGTGATGACTCTACCGTGAGAATACAGAAGCACCTGACTGCCGTCGAAAAACACAATTTGGACGGTGCGGTTGCTGACGCGAAACAAAACCGCTCGTTTTGTGCGCACCCACTTCTGCAAAAAGGGCATTTCTGGGTCTTGGTCGCGCTCGGCGTCGCATACCAGCGATGTGCTGCTCTCTCCAAACTGTATGGAGCTGCAGGCGCCATTGAAAGCAAGATTTTCGAAGCTCTTCTGCATCAAATTGCTTGAGTCACGCTCCATTGCGCCCGTGCCATCGCTCAAACGTTCTTGCTCCATCAGGAAGTCGCGAAAGTGGATCAACAACGTAACTTTCTTCTGCAGCTCGGTAGGATAAGCGCGGATCAAGTGCTTCTGGCTGTCTCTGCGCTCAGTGTACTGGAAGACTGCTCCGTCTGCAGAGAGCACAATTTTGGTGCTGTCGTTGAAGTACACACCCGCGCTGCCAGTGTTGAAGAGGAATCCAAGTCCGTACTTAGAAGTATAATCAACATAGCGGACCACCCACACCTTGGCGACAAGCCCATTCAAGTTGTTGGCAGTCGTTTTCGCCGACGTTGAAGAATTCCGCTGGACTTCTGCACCTTCAGTAAGGAAGTCAACGACTCCACTTTCCAGCGTGGCAATAATTGCTTCAAACGTATCCAACTGTTCGACTTCGGTTGTTGAATTTTTCTGGTTCAGTGGTGTGCTGAAACCCACGGACTTTGACTCAGGAGCATTTGCGATGCTTGGGTCATTTTCAGTGCCATCGGATGGAATTGCGGACATTTTTTCAGGGGAAACGTCACCCAAACAATGGACACCTTCGTTCTCAGAAATAAGATCCATATTTGCAAAGCGAACTTTACTTTGTCGCGAACTTGATTCCTTTTCAAAAAGTGACCGTTAGTTGGATGGAAAGCCCGCCGGAAATTTGTCCGGTTGTGAAAAGTTGCATACTATCTACTGAACTCTTGCGTAACAATATTCACTTCTTCTTTTCTCTTTCATCCAAGCAGACAGTGATAATGTATAGATCTCAGATAAGTCAAGCAAGGTTTCAATCGCTTTTTGTATGTGTATTAGTAAAACAACCTGTCATTTATTCCAAAAGGACAAATGAATCAACCATTGTACACATGTATCATATATCGTAAAGGTACCACCTGACACCCAAACTTCAACCCAACACTACAACATCATACAAACTATATTTAGTAATTGCCCGTGCCCACCATCTCACTGCCCATAAAATCCCCTCTATCCACTGTGTAATTGCTAGTAAAACTATTCATCTGCTCCTTCCGGAATTGAGTAATCCGGTAGGCTAGGTAGCCAACGAAACCGGTAAGCACTAATGCGGTGAGTAGCAAGATAATCATGAAGGCAAGCTGGATGGAGTAGACGTCCACTCCTGAGGAGGAAGAAGAGGAGGACGAGGGGGTGCAGGCCGCGCCACCGTAGCCCTACAAATAGAAATAGATTCAAAGTAAACAATAAAAAAGGTTAGAAAGTGCAACAAACAACGCTACATATCCTGCAAGGATAAAGTCCTCCAAAAGGGCAGTGCGTCAATGTTTGGGGTAAAGAAGAGATAAACAAATAAAAATATAAGAACACACCTTGTTGCAGTAGCAGTGGGGCTGCTTCGTCTTGCTGTCGTAAGCACAGTGGCCGTGAGAGTTGCACAGACCCTTGTCCGTGATGGGGCATTCCTGGACAAATAAGGTTTATTTTAGTGAAAAAGAATATTATATTGTATGGTCACCAGGATTCAGGTTCAGATAACAAAGCAAATGCACAGAATAACATTTTTTTACTCAATAAATGATGTTATGAACTCACCGTGGGACAACCGTGCATGCTGCGCATAATCAAATGATACCCACACTCGGTGGGCTCGGTGGCCGAGTCAATAATCGGTTCTTTTGTGTTCTGGCACATCACATCAATCGTCGCCGAACGTAGTTGTCCATTGGGGCACTTGTGCCCAAACATGTACTTCATCGACACGCCCTTGGAAGGATCCTTGGGGTCCAGAAGACTGAAATACGTGTCGTCGCGGGCGGGATCGTACAGTCCGATGACGTTGCATTCTTTGTAGCCGTCCTTGCGGTCAATGTACTGCAAGGCCGCCCCCATCTGTGTGTCCTTGCACACGGTGCTGGGAAACGAAGCGAGTGTCACGTCGGTACAGAAGTTAAAGACGTAGGAATAGGTTGGCTCGACTTCCGGAGTGCAAGGAATGTCGCCATCTTTGATCAAGTAAGAAAGAGCTTTGGGATCCGTCACCGTCAAGGGACGCAAATCTGTGAATGAGCATGTAACAACGATTAGTGGCCTGTTAACAGAAAAGAAACTCCACGAATCTTAAGACAAATATTCTTACCGTAGGTCGATCCAGTCTTACTGTTCCACAAACATTCTACGTCAACATACGCCGCCACCGCACCGATCATAACTGCTACTATGTGCAAACCAAAAGATCTCATTTGTTACAAGGCAATTTTGCTGAAGATCCTACACTTGGAATGTCTACAGTAAATCCAAGATCTACGAAAGGCTCACACAGTAGCTGATTCCTGCGAGCAATGGGAATGTCTGGGTTTGTCCATTTTTGGTCGTTGCAGATCACGACAAGATGGCACCCTCAGTTCTCTGGACCGGGAATTATTTGCGCTTCTCAGAACACGTTTCGCAGCGCATTACTTTGATCAACCAAAAGTGTGCAGAATAGTAACTGAGTTGTATTTGCTAATGATGGTAAATATTCGCAGAAGTGATGTACCGAAATACCTGCAAAACTCGGCTTTGTTTGAGCAGCTTGATTCAAACGACGCGGGAGAATTTGAAGTGCCAGAAGAGTGCTTCAAACGAGACTTGAGTTTCACGTGCCTTGCAGATCTTCGGCATTACTTGCACACTTTCCAATTTTGGGGAAGCAAGCACTTGGACGATTGTGCTTGCATTTACATGTACAGAAATTGCGGACTGGACGATATTGAATTTCTTCAGAAAGAGTTTTACATGATCGACGTTTTCACGTTAGTCAAGCGATTGCGAAAGTCTCACCCCAAGCATTTAATATCAACAGCTTTAGAGTGCGGCGCAACGGTTACATTTGTTGCTTGGCTACACGAAGCAGTTTATGCGGATTTCAGTGTGTCTGATTGCACCACCGCGGCTAAAACGAATAACTTGCCGGCGCTGAAATATCTGCACGAACAAGGATGTCCCTGGGATCAACAAACCATAATTAACGCAATTAAACTGGGTCGTCTCGACTGTCTTACGTATGCTATTAGTAATAATTGTCCCAGCCCCAGCAACGATGATTGCTTAAAATATGCTGCGCTCTTCAGCCAAATAGAAGTATTGAAATATTTCCGAATGTTGGGCTTTGAATTGCAGTCGGAAACGTTAAATCAAGCAGTCGCTGCATCCAAGAACCTGGATTGTGTGAGATATTTGGTGGAAAATGACTGTCCTATGAAGTCAGATGCACTATCGTATGCTGCCTTTGTGGTGAACCTGGCCTGTATACAGTATTTACGCGAGAAAGGATGTCCATGGGATGATGAAATTGCTTATTGTGCAGCCTACTCTGGTCAATTAGCCTGTTTGATCTACTTACACAAGCACGGCGTTCCGTTTCATCGCATGACTACGGTGGGGGCGGCGGGGCAGGGCCATCTAGTGTGTTTGCAGTATGCGCACACCATTGGCTGCCCATGTACTTTTCTCACGTATTTGGCTGCCGTCCAAAGTGGTTCGTTGAATTGTGTCATCTACGTGGCAGAGCATAGCCCCTATCCAGACAGTATGATTATTAAATTCACTTGGTTTGTGGCTATGTTTTCTCTGTGCAGTATAATTTTCATGATTTACCAAGTAAATGAAATATATCACTTACATACCCAGAGTGTAAACGTTTAGCATGTCTCCCTGCAAGTACATTCTTATTCAAATATTACTGTGAGTGGGTTGTTTCTTCTATGCAGACTGTATGTTACGCACTGGGATATTTTGTTTGTGTATATTGATGCTAAGATCTATTGTGATGTTATTCCTATTTACACGTGTTTCACTACAAGAAGTTTATAAAGGTCTTAATATCCTTAAGGTCTTAATATAAAGAGTCTTCATGGAAGACACAGAACGGCATGTTCACAATTGCTAAATTAATTTTAAACAATCTTAATAAACAAATCACAGAGACAGAAAAGGAATTACTTCGATGATAGTTGCAGGTTCATGGGATTTAATTCAATGTCTCCTTCACTCTTCTGATTCACCGTGGATTCCGCGTCGTGGCCTTCGCGCAGCTTCCTGGTTCTACTCAAGACAAACCCCGCCAGAACAAACAACACAACAGTCAACAGGTGCGCGTTGGCAATGGCTGTGGCGAGCGCGGTGAAAAAAGGGAGGTACACCTTCCGGGAACAGATGTACGGAGGGAGGGTCCCCACGCGATCACAGATGGTTGAATAAAGGGACGAATTGCATTGCTGAAAGGCTTGTGCGATGGCGCGCTGGGCGAAGGAATCCACAGTAGAAAAATAAGAATCCTTATACTCGATCTGCCAGGAAATACCATTGGCGTCACAGTCAGAGTAAATATTCTGTGGGAGACCTGAGGTAACTAGCGCATCTCCACATACAAACCATCCTGCCGTCGATCCTTCAAAACCAGACAATATGGGTGCGAAAACCATTGAATCGTATAGATCACGTTGAGTCAACAAATAGTTCAGCGTCGCGCTGGTGTAGATGAACTGTGTTTCGTTCTGTACTAACGCAAAAGCCCCAATGCCATCGTCCGAATAGATAGTGCTGCAGTGCTTCATCTGTCCCTTGGGGTCAATGGTTGCTATATATGTGAATACTCTGTTCTTCCTATTACTAGGCCCGTGAAATGTAGAGTCGTTGTGATATATTACGAACACTTTGTTCTCCAAAGCTGATATTTGAAAGGAGGTTTGATAGGTTGGTAACGGAGACTCAAGAAGCAATGTAGAAACACCATTGTTTAGCACATAGACATTTCCTGTGTAACCACTTGCCGACCCCGCCATATAATAGAGGAAGATAGACTCTACTGGCGGCGGGGTGGAGCCATTAAGTGGTTTGAATGTACAGTAGATGCCCATTTGGAATATAGTTATATCATTGTCAGTCTGAAAGCTAAACAGCGGTTGTAGATACGTTTGTGGCGTTGAATCTAAATTGCTGACCATATAATAAGACAGTTCATGCGTATAGACGCCAGGTTGGTTGATTGAGGCTTCCGAGATCAACGTGTACACAGTCTGATGATTATCGTTTGTTAGAAGCACGCTGTCGCCTTGAAGAACCGTATCGTACGCATAATAGCCATTAAAAAAGGTCAGAATAAATCCTCCGCCCTCGTAGACCAGAAATATGCCGTCTCCGTGCCTACCGATGGCGACGCTACTGATAATGAATTGGTTCTTATTGTTCGGATACTTGAAGGTATGTGAAAAGCCAAGAATTCCTTGGGTTAGAACGCCTGAGCTCATGTTATATTTATACGCTTGTAAGTTTAGCTGTACGGGCGTGGTACCAATCGTGCTAGCAGGAATAGTGAAATAGAAAGTATCGTCAACTGTCGTGGCGGCGGCCGAAGCGGACAACATTCTTAGCTGCGGGGGAATATCAGTAGAACCAGCTAAAAACATGATGGCAGAGTCAGTTTCACAAGGATTTGTGCTATGGAGGATTCTTAAACAATCGCTCTTCAGTTCATTGACGCTCATTAAATTGTAATATTGACTTGGTTCTGGAATGCTATCAATGGTGATGCTCTGAGTAACAACCGAAGCCATTGAGCACGTCCACACATCGCCAGTTATATCAGACACTTTAATTACAGTTTCCGTGGTGTAACTGGATGATTGGGAGAGAAACAGTGCGACAAATATGGCAATTCCAATTAGAAACACCGATATTGTTAACGAACGCAATATCCAAGGCTTTCCTTTCGGTTTCGAGTGCCTTTTGACCTCGAAAAAATTCATAGGCGTGGCTGAATCAACCAATTGTAAAAGAAAATTCATTCTTCTGGATTGTGGCAAAAAAAAAAAAGTATCAATCTGGACAATTTCCAGCTGGTGAGATCTTTCTCTGCTCTCTCAAACAGGTACAAAATAGATTATATAATGACTTTTCACATTAAGAACCAAGAGTACCAGTGGTTTAATGGTAAAATCTCCGCTTGCCATGCGGGGGCTCCGGGTTCGATTCCCGGCTGGTGCAACTCAAAACTTTTTGCATTATTTTCTTTCGTTTTAGTATTGAAAATGCATGCTTTTGTGATACAAGGGTTGTTCTGCACGACACATCAATTCAACTCGACTCAGTTTTATCAAATTCATCCTCTATGTCAAAGGATATCGTTATCGAATTTGCGAATGGTGCTGTGTACCATGGCCAAGTCAAAGACGGAAAGCCTAATGGCGAAGGAATTATGACTTACGCGGATAAAATGGTCTATCATGGGTACTGGAAGGAGGGCTCCAGAGATGGGAAGTGTTCGATTACATTCCCCGATGGAGGCCACTTTCAAGGCTTGGTAGTCAAGGACAAACGTTGTGGACATGGATCAATGCATTTCAAAGACGGCAACGTGTACATTGGTAACTACAAGGACGGCAAACAGAATGGTGTGGGTGTGATGAAGTACGCGAATGGGGACGTTTACGAAGGCGAGTGGCATCTGGACAAGTACCACGGCCCAGGAAAGCTATCATTGGCAAGTGGCGAAGTGTATGAAGGTTTCTTTACGGAAGGAAAAGCTGACGGGCAGGGTATTCGTACCTACGCGAATGGGGACAAGTTTTCTGGCGAATGGAGCCACGATGCGATTCTCGGAGTTGGTACCATGACGTACGCTTCTGGAGATATCTATGTGGGTGAGTGGAAAGAAGGCGCATATCATGGACAAGGCAAGCTTACCCGAGCGGAAGGGATTGTGTACGAAGGAGAGTTCAGTCACGGAGTGTACGCAGGACATGGCGTGTTGACTCTGCCGGACGGAACGACCTATACCGGATCCTTCCAAAACGGGCGCAAGGAAGGCCAGGGATCGCTGGTGTACTCCGACGGCACCCGGTACGAAGGAGGCTTCGTAAATGACCGCATCGAAGGCACGGGTGTGATGCGCTACTGCGACGGCATGATCTATGAAGGAACCTGGCGGGCCAACCAGCACCACGGGCATGGGGTGATGACCTACCCCTCCGGCAGCTCTTATGACGGAGAATGGATCGAAGATGCCCGTCACGGTCGGGGCAAGATGATCTACAAGGATGGTGGAGTCTACGAAGGCGACCTCGTGCAGAACAAGTGCCAAGGCCGGGGTACTTGCAGCTACCCCAACGGGGATATTTACACCGGCGAGTGGCTGGACGGTAAGTGGCACGGCACAGGCACAATGACGTTGGCCAAAGGAGGCTCCTACATGGGGTCTTTCTACCAAGGAGAGTTCCACGGCCACGGCGTGCGGGTGTATCCAGACAATGGGCGTTACGAAGGGGCCTGGCGCCACAACCAGCGCTCCGGGCATGGCACACATACCTACGCTACGGGTAACGATGAATACACGGGAAATTGGGAACGGGACTTGCGGCATGGGGAAGGGAGGATGCAATACAGCAATGGGCGGGTGTATAAAGGGGCCTTTTTGGAGGGCAAAAAAGTGGGTTTTGGAGTGATGACAGAAGCCAACGGAGATGTGGTGTACGAAGGACAGTGGGAAGATGGCGATCCAGTAGAGTAACTTGTGTGGGTGTTTTTGTTGTTGATGTTGTGTTTATGTGGTTTGTATATGGTGTTTGTGTGTTTTGTGATGATGAAAATTGTGTGTGGTATGTGTTTTGTGTGTTGTTGAAGTACCATACGAAAAATGTGAATTCAAATAAATTCATCTGGATGTAAACCGCGTGGCGCATTGTAGTGTGTATGTTTGCGTGCGTGATGTACTTTATGGGTTTGTGTACTGTTGCAAAATACGAAAGCATCTTATGCCGATTATTGTGATTTTTACTGCTTGTTTTCTGTGCGTAAAAAGAAGGTTTGCTCTTTGAAACAGCTACTCAAATGAAATGGGTTTTTCGAGTATAAACACGGGAAAAATATGGCAATTTTGGAGGAAAAAAACTTACTTTTAAGAACTTTTGAGCAAAGCCAGCATTTCCTTGACATCGTCCCACATGAGAAACGTTTCACGGATCACATACAAAAAAATGACCATAAAGACCAGAACCACGATGGCAATTAACCCTCTCAAGTACAAAATTTCCCGTTCTTCTGATAGGCAATGCGTAGCCACAAAATATGCACATCTCCAGGAATAATTTTTGACAGCAACGTTGAACGTGTTAATGTTACACGGACAGCCATTAAACACAGCGTACTGCAGACAAGCTAAGTAACTGTTTTTAGCGGCCGCCATTGTTGCACATCGATTCCACGGGCAGCCATGTTTGTGTGCGTAAATAAGGCACGCTAACTGCCCAGAAGAAGCTGCCGATATGGTTACTTCAGTGTTCCAGGAACACCCACGCTCATGTAGATACTGAAGGCACACGAGATTGCCGTTAAGAGCAGCACTGCTTATCGCATTTGCGCTCAAGGGGCAACCTGCCTCGACCAAGTACTTAACGCAAGCCAGACTGTTTTTGTTGGCGGTGTTCACCGCGCGGGCTAGTATCTGTGAGCAAAACCGGTAATCGAGGTAATGCAGATACTTCAACACTATAATTTGACCGTGGAACGCTGCATGCTTGACGCAGATGTCCGTTCCTGGTCTGGGACAATTATAAATAAACGCATACTTGAGACAGTCCATATGACCCAATGCAATCGCATTAAGTATGGTTTGTTTGTCCCAGGGACATCCTTGTTCGTGCAGATATTTCAGCGCCGGCAAGTTGTTCATTGTAGCAGCGGCAGCGCAATCAGACACACTGAAACCCGTATACACTGCTTCGTGTAGCCAAGCAACGAATGTAAGCGTTGCGTCGCACTCTAAAGCAGTGGAAATTAAATGCTCCGGGTGAGACTTTCGCATTCGCATGACCAACGTGAATACTTCGATTTGGCAAAATTCGTTTTGGAGTGATTCAATAATGTCCAATTTGCAATTTCTGTACATGTAAAAGCAAGCTCGATCATCCAAATGCCTGCTTCCCCAAAATTGAAAAGTGTGCAAGTAATGCCGAAGATCTGCAAGACACGTGAAATTTAAGTCTCGTTTGAAGCACTCTTCTGGCACTTCAAATTCTTCCTCATCACTCGGATCCAAAAGGTTGTAGAACACAGAATCGTGGAGATAAGGCGGTACATCATTGCGACAAATAAGAACCATTCTCGACATTAAAGTTTTTCTCTTGGCTTTCTGTCTGGTCAGATTGGTTGGTTGCAATGTGCTCGCAGCTTATTCCGAAACGGCTGTGATGCAAAAATATGCAAATAGCAAAGAATATGTTCATCCAAATCTTTTTAAGCATTCCGTCATTACAGTACGTCAAAGATGAGAACGACTTGAGAAATTTCATTTGTATATTAAACGACTAATGAACAGTACTACTCCGGTACCTTACATTCAGGAGTCCTTTCAACAAGCACTACGATGTAATTCTCAAGTAAAATGTCAATGTGCATCACTTTAACTCGTCTTCTTGTCCTTGGTTACCTTGCTCAAGCCTCCCCGACCACTACTTGAGCTACTGTTACTGCTACTACTACTGCCAGCACCACTACTGACACTGGAAGAGCGCTTCTTACGCGCATCGAAGGATTTCTGATCGATGTATTTGATCGCCATCAATGTCCAGTTCTGCGCGGTCTTAAACACCGGCAAAGTATTGCTCTTCAGCGTTAAGGTATCCGACTTCTTTGGCATGTACTGTACATAGGGGTCGGTGTAGTCACACACTGAGCCTAACATAATGCAAAACGGAAACAATGCCAGGAACACCCCGTAGCCCACAAAGAAAGAAGTGTTCTCCATCAGCAGTACATAAGGAAAGCCGAAGCCTACGAAGTACGCCCAGTGTCGCTCCAGGATTCCGAACCGTTCGTCCGGATCCATTCCGGAAGCAATCCACTTCGGATCGAATCCGTACCAGCCGTACATCAAGCATAGCAAGGCTAGACCGAGTAAGCGGGAGCCAAAGGATGCCACGCGGATCCACATGAGGATGGAGTGCTTCATGCCCATGATAATGTCGCTTAGAAGTTGGTTGCCGACAGTGCTGGTCAGTCCTACAAAGAACAGTTCCACGGCTGCGGAGACCTGCGCGAATAGCATCGGCACAATCATCGCTAGGAGCTTTACCTGCACGAAGGCGCTGAGCCACACCAATGTACCGTACAGCGCGTGTCCGACAGATTTGGTGAGTGGCGTGGATTTGGGTACCCCTTTAAGATACCGGAACGTGCTGTCGGCGAGGTCTTGATACCACACCATGCTGCAGCAATAGCACAGTCCGCAGATCGGCAGCAACCACAAGGACTGATAAAGCACCCACATAAGCTTGTCGTTGTATGATTCTTGTATGATGTCTCCACTGTTGACGACGTTGGTGTTGATGAAGCCGAGCAAAGGACCAACGCCTTTCTCATAGAAGTAAATAGAGCCCAAGAGTAAGGCCGTGTTTGTTGCGAGAATCTGCAGCGTCAGCAAAAACGATGGGCGATTATTGACCAAGATAGGCAGTGTCTTGTGAAGCGAAACAGTGTCAACAACGCCGACGATAAAGATGGAAATATTTGTTGTCAACCATTCGGTCACATTCTTTGAGTTCAGTCCGAACATTTCGTCGCTGGATTTCACGTTTTTGTTGGATGCCATGTCAATAACAGCCAGAATAAGTCCTACAGGGAGCTTCTTGTGTCAAAGCCTAACAACTCAACCAGCTATTCTTGAGTTGACTTTCCAGCAGGTTTTCCAACCGCAACGTTCGAAGTCAAAGAATTTTGCGTTCGGAACATGATCCCAAAACGAAGTGAGGTGCGGGATGCAACCATTGTCACGTCTCCAAGCAATTGTTTGTGCCTCTAATAAGCCACAAAGTACTCCACAGAAAGAAGAGGAAGATGGTGAACGACCTGATAGCTATAAATTCCATAGTAAAAATATTTAACGCTTCCTTTCTTCAATCATTGTAGGATTTCCAAGAGACACTGCATCGTCACATTGAGGAGGGCTCACCTGAAGAAGCTCTGGCAATCATTAGTCAGTGCTTCAATGGCAAGATAATCAACAGCTGGGACGACACAAAAGAAATACCACTGACAAAAGCCGCACGGTCGGGTCAGCACATGATTCTACAAGCCCTGATCAATCACCCTCTGATAGAAGTGGACATGTTATGTGTAAGTAATTCAGTCTCTGCAACCTTTTCATTCATAACCAACAATCATCTACTATTTGGGCAATAACTATGTATGTCTTATTATAGAGGCCCAAGTGTGCATTATACTATGCGGTCTGCAACGGGGATTTAGAATCCGTACAAATCCTGTTGAGCCATCCTGGGTACGCTCCGCAGGACTGGACACGAGTAAGCCTTGTATTTTTACATTGTCAAACCAAAAGAAATATCTTGTTTAGTTCTATTTATTCTATGTTTCCCCCCTAGATTTGTGTGCATGCACTACGGTGGGGTCAGGTTGATGTGTTGCACGCGCTCTTTTCTCATCCTGCGGTCTCCGAAGCGGTAAGAAGTCAAAAGCAAAAGCAAGTCATTTACATTTTATTCATTACTAGTTTCATGTGATTTGTTGCTTTCTGTTACTTGGGTTAGGTACAAAGTGCTGTCAAATTTGAAGCCACTAATAACAAATGGAAAATTAGCCCGGAGATGCTAAGCTACCTGGAGACTGGGAAAGTGAACAACACCCTGCTGGACTTGAGCTACAAGAAAGAAAATAAATGTAAATATCGACCATCTCTCTGTGCATGCATAATAAGTATTTGTGTTGTTTGTGCTTGTTATGACCCTTATGTCTACATTTAGGTAATGCTGACAGGGGCGTTTCTTGGCTAGCCACACGCCTCTTGCGTAAAGAATTTAATTCCACGCTTGTTCGAGAATGTGAAGATAAATTAGTCGTTCAAGAGGGCTTTGTCACTGCAGACTTGTTTGCGGCGCTGCCCGCGGCCGAGTTAACTTTTGCCTATTTGGAGAGAATAGGCATAGTGGGCAAAGGGTTGCAACTCGAGCTGATGCAATTGCATCAAGAGCTTCTGCCCACACCAGGTTTGTTTCTTCTATTCTTTTTATGCATTTATTGAGCAGGACTCATTGTTTACTGTGGAGCGCTATTGACGTTCACCTGTAGGCGTGCTGATGGAACAAAATATAAACCGTATTGAAATGCGGATGAACGAACTAGCGGTGGAACTGCAGGCTCTCAAGACAAGCTACAGTTTGTTGGATGACAATACACAAGATCCTGTGTGTGTCACAGATTCTTAATTAACAACTTTGCCGGACGTATTTTTGCACCTTCTCGACTGATTCATGCAAATCTTTGTTTCATCACACGTTCTCATATAAACAAATGTACTTACGACGATTATCACCATTTAATTTGAGTACGGATCACCATTATCACGGATCAGCTTCCGTGTACTGTGTGTCTGTGTGTACTGGCTAAACGTCAAAATTGCCTATTTTTACCTAAAATAGGCACATCTGGAGACCATTCCTCCTGATCATCCCAGCGATCCAGATCAAATTTCAAATTTAAATTCAGTGGCATCCCATCACGTTGCATCTTGCAGGAAGATGATACACAGAAGAATTCACACACTTTTAGACTTTGGCTCGGAGGTGGAGGTCGCGGAGGCTATATCTCAGTCCACATCTGGGGAGAGTATCAATTCACCAGACGAATGTGACGAGGTAAGCAAATCTATCAAGAAGTCCTTTTTCCGGAATCAACTGATCATAAAAAAACACGACACCGCAGACTCTACTCTATAAAGCCGCTGTTGCTAAGAAAAGGCTTGTTTTGAAAGCCTTGATAAATCACCCTTTGATCGAGGTTGATCTGAGCAAGGTAATATCGCGGATTTTATACGCTAAGTTTCCCCTTTTCAGTTCTGATTCGTTTTGACATGTTGCAACAGACTAGTAATTGTCCTTTACTGTGGGTCATCAGCGCAGGAGATTACAAGTCGATGTGCATTTTACTTAAACATCCTCGCTTTGTTCCCAATGATCCTCACGCGGTACGTCTCACTTATACACGCATGTGAATGAAAGTATTAATTAATTACATGTATACAGTGCGTTTACAAGGCATTCATATCAAAAGATGCCCGCTTTTTAGCTCTACTCATCAGTCATTCGTGCATGAACGGCAAGGTATGAACACAAATGAAATATTTTTCTAGGGCCAGACTTATTCTATCTATCTGCATATTTTTCTTACCAAAGACTCCGCCGATGCTCACAACGTTACTACAGCTTAAACCAGCACCAGCGGCAGGTTCACGGCCTGTCCGGCCTCCTCAGCCCCCCCCCCCCCCGCCACTCCCTGTGA
>LNAP01004430.1_pt1 | contig 30217 bp, 36 predicted proteins | sample 602601 | NCBI WGS metagenome assembly LNAP01 (sample SAMN02440304, study PRJNA202911) | soil metagenome | biome: Subtropical and temperate rainforests or woodlands; isolation source: soil samples (1 kg each in a 20% v/v slurry with milli Q water) were... ...
GACACCCCTAATGTTTGGCATGTCCCACGAGACGTTCCTGCTGCTCGATGCAGTGGTCACGGTGATCGGGCTTATCGTCCTGATCACCAAGTTCAAGTTTCACCCGTTCATTGCCCTGATCATCGCCGCAGCCTTTCTCGGGCTGACCTCCGGCATGCCGATCGGCACCATCATCAAGGCGTTCCAGGACGGCTTCGGCGGGGTGCTCGGTTTCGTCGGGATCATCCTCGCGCTGGGCACCATGCTCGGCAAAATGATGGCCGAGTCGGGCGGGGCGGATCAGATTGCCCAGACCCTGATTCGCGCGTTCGGCAAGGACAAGGTGCAGTGGGCGATGATGTTCGCCGCGTTCCTGGTCGGCATTCCGCTGTTTTTCGAAATCGGCTTCGTGCTGCTGATCCCGCTGGTGTTCATCGTGGCCCGGCGTACCGGCGTGTCGATCATCAAGATCGGTATCCCGCTGCTGGCCGGTCTGTCTGCGGTGCACGGCCTGGTTCCGCCGCACCCGGGGCCGTTGCTGGCCATCGGCGTGTTCGGTGCCGACATCGGTAAAACCATTCTCTACGGCCTGATCGTTGCGCTGCCGACGGCCATCATCGCCGGCCCGATCTACGGCACCTTCATTGCCAAGTACATTCCCGGTCATCCCAATCAGGAACTGGTGGATCAACTGGCGCGCGAGAACGATTCTGCCGATCTGCCGAGCTTCTCCATCACCTTGATCACCGTGCTGTCGCCGGTGTTCCTGATGCTGCTCAAGACCTTTGCCGATGTGGTGCTGCCGGACGGCAACTTTTTCCGCACCTTCATGGACCTGATCGGTCACCCGATCTCGGCACTGCTGCTGGCGTTGCTGCTGTCGCTGTACACCTTCGGCTACAAGCAGGGCATTGGTTCCAACCAGATGCTCAAATGGCTGGACGCGAGCCTCGCGCCAACCGCCGCAATCATCCTGATCATCGGTGCCGGTGGTGGCTTCAAGCAGATGCTGGTGACCAGCGGCGTGGGTAATGTCATCGGCAACATGGCGGTGGCTGCGGAAATCTCGCCGATCCTTCTGGCATGGCTGGTGGCGGCGGTGATCCGTATCGCGACCGGTTCGGCGACCGTGGCGACCATTACTGGCGCCGGCATCGTGGTGCCGGTGGTGGGGATGATTCCGGGTGTGAACCGTGAGTTGCTGGTGCTGGCCACCGGTGCCGGTTCGTTGATCCTGTCTCACGTCAACGACGCCGGTTTCTGGCTGGTGAAGCAATACTTCAACATGACCGTGGCGGAGACCTTCAAGACCTGGACGGCGATGGAAACCATCCTGTCTGTGGTGGCCCTGGGCTTTATCCTGCTGCTGTCGTTGTTCGTTTAAGCACACCGCAAAACCAAATGTGGGAGCGAGCCTGCTCGCGATGAGGGCTTAACATTCAGCGAAGATGTTGAATGTAAGTCCGCTATCGCGAGCAGGCTCGCTCCCACAGTGTTATGTGTCCAGGCCTCAGGATTTGCTGACCAGCCCATCCGCCCTGAACATTGCGCGAATCCCGCGCACGGCCTGGCGAATCCGGTCCTGGTTTTCGATCAGCGCGAAGCGCACATGATCATCCCCATACTCACCAAACCCGACACCCGGCGAGACGCAGACCTTGGCCTCGGCGAGCATTTTCTTGGCGAACTCCAAAGAGCCAAGGTGCGCGTAGGCTTCGGGAATCTTCGCCCAGACATACATCGATGCCTTCGGATTCTCGACCATCCAGCCCAGCTCGTGCAGGCCTTTGACCAACACGTTGCGGCGCTGCCGGTACTGCTCGGCGATGTCCTTGACGCACTGCTGATCGCCTTCCAGCGCTGCAATGGCCGCGACTTGCAGCGGGGTGAACGTGCCGTAGTCGTGGTAACTCTTGATCCGCGCCAGGGCGTTGACCAGTTCCGGGTTGCCGACCATGAAGCCGATGCGCCAGCCCGCCATGTTGTAGCTCTTGGACAGGGTGAAAAACTCCACCGCGATGTCCTTGGCGCCCGGCACTTGCATGATCGACGGAGCTTTCCAGCCGTCGTAGACGATGTCGGCATAGGCCAGGTCATGCACCACCAGCACGTCGTACTGCTTGGCGAGGGCGATCACACGCTCGAAGAAGTCCAGCTCAACGCACTGTGCGGTCGGGTTGGACGGGAAGCCGAGGATCATCATTTTCGGTTTCGGAATCGAGCCGCGAATCGCCCGCTCCAGTTCGGCGAAGAAGTCCACGCCCGGAATCAATGGCACCGAACGCACCTGGGCGCCGGCAATCACCGCGCCGTAGATGTGAATCGGGTAGCTCGGGTTCGGCACCAGCACCGTGTCGCCCTGATCGAGGGTGGCCAGCATCAAATGCGCCAGGCCTTCCTTGGAGCCGATGGTCACGATGGCTTCGGTTTCCGGGTCGATGTCGACCTCGTAGCGATCCTTGTACCAGTTGGAAATCGCCCGGCGCAGACGCGGAATGCCCTTGGACGTCGAGTAACCGTGGGTGTCTTCGCGTTGGGCGACGGTGACGAGTTTTTCGACAATGTGCGGCGGCGTCGGACCGTCGGGGTTGCCCATGCTGAAATCGATGATGTCTTCGCCACGACGACGGGCGGCCATCTTCAGCTCGGCAGTGATGTTGAAAACGTAAGGGGGGAGTCGATCTATGCGCGCAAAGCGGCGCTTAGCCATTGTTGCCTCGGATAACGTGAGCGCCCGGAACCGTCCGAGCGACGCTGGTCACTGCGGTGACCTGTTGCGGAAGATAAGGGGTGGCATGGCACACTGTCCAGCCAGTGTGTAAACAAATTTTTCCGAAGGATAACGGTTGATGGAATTTAGCAGCGGCTTCTTGCTGAGCCTTTCTTTGTGCCTGGACATCGGCGTGGCCAATATCGCGATGATCACCCTGGCCATGCAGCGCGGCTATTTTCAAGGCTTTGCGCTGGGATTGGGGACCTGCGTCGGCGACCTGATTTACGCGGTGCTGGCACTGGCTGGCATGACTGTTTTGCTGCAATACGAAACCGTGCGCTGGGTGCTGTGGATCGGCGGTTCGGTGTTGCTGGTGTACTTCGCGGCGAAGATGATCTATTCGGCAATTCACCACGAAGCCGTATTGGCACAGACCGCTGAAGTCGGTCACAACTCGCACCGTAAAGAGTTTTTCCGCGGGATCTTTCTCGCCATGTCGTCACCCAGCGCCATTCTCTGGTTCGCCGCGGTGGGTGGCACGCTGATTGCGCGGTCCGGCGGTGGCGGGGCACTCAGCTCGGCACTCTTTCTCGGCGGTTTTCTCTGCGCGGGATTGCTGTGGTCCGCCGGCCTGTGTTTCGCCGCGAGCCATGGCGGCAAGTTGCTCGGCGACAAGCTGCTGCGTTACTCCTACATGGCATCGGCAGCGATCTTCTGCTATTTCGCCGTGTACGTGATTCTATCGGGCTACAACGAGTTTGTAGGCGCGGCTGCTGTCGAGGCGTTGCACAGCCTCTGACTGGGCTAATCGGGTTTGGCTTCTATACTCCCAGCCGAACCCACTTTTTTGATCCAGGAGTCGAGTCATGGATGAGCAACCAGACGTAAAACCGGCCGAGCCACGTTTTGAACACGGGCACTTTCTGCTCATTGCGGGGCTTGGTGGACGATTTACCCAACAGACCACGCAAGGCATTCCCGAACTCTGGGAGAAATTCGTTCCCGAGATTGGCAAGATTCCCGGTCAAAAAAGCGAAGTGACCTACGGCATCTGCTGCAATCCGGATGGCAAGGGCGGCTTCGAATACATCGCGGGCGTCGAGATCGAAAAACTCGACGACCTGCCCGAAAAGTACCGCTGGGTCGAGGTTCAACCCCAGCATTACGCGGTGTTCGAGCACAAAGGCTCGCTGGACCAGTTGCCCGAGACGTTTCAGTACATCTGGAAAACCTGGTTGCCGCAGTCCGGTAAAGAGGCCGCGGACGCCCCGGAATTCGAACGCTACAGCGAAGACTTCAACCCGAAGCTCAAAACCGGCAAGCTGGAAATCTGGCTGCCGCTCAAGGCGTAACGTCGGTATCGAGAGGCGGATCAGCGATTCGCCTCTCGATGTCGTGCCGACGCTGATTTATGATCCCCAGCCTTTCCCCCGCTGATTCCGAGCTGCCATGAACACCGTCATCCGCCACGTCACCCCCGCTGACCTGGACCGCTGCTACGCCATCGAAACCGTTGCCTACGAAGGCGACGAAGCCGCCACCCGGGAGAAAATCGCCACCCGCATCGCCACTTGGCCTGAAGGTTTTATCGTCGCCGAAGTGGACGGTGTTGTAGCCGGTTTCATCAACTCCGGGGCGGCGTTTCAGGTCGAGATGTCGGACGAAGCGTTCAAGGAACTGATCGGCCACGACCCGGCCGGCCCGCACGTGGTGATCATGTCGGTGGTGGTGCACCCGGATTATCAGGGGCAGGGTCTGGCGAAACGCTTGATGGGCGAGTTCATCGAGCGGATGCGTGCGTTGGGCAAGGCCAGCATCAACCTGATGTGCAAGGAGCGGCATATTCCGCTGTATGCCGGGTTTGGCTTCGCCTATATCAAGCCTTCCGCGTCGGATCATGGCGGGATGGCTTGGCATGAGATGGTGCTGACGTTGTAACCAGATTCCATCGAACACCGAAGATCGAGTGTGGGAGCAATATCAGTAGAGACTATCCCGCACCCGCGCCGGCGCTTCCCGGTCATACGTCTCGGCATCAAACGCCCCATCATTCAAGCGCTTGTGAAACGCCCCCGCCGTCGGCAGCGCCGAGCGATCCAGGTGCTTCTCGGGGTTCCACAAATCCGACCGCACGATCGCTTTCGAGCAGTGAAAAAACGCCGCCTCCACCGTCACCAGCATCACCGTGCGCGCCGGTTTGCCGTTGACCGCGAAGCTTTCCAGTAGCCCCGGTTCATTGCTGATCTGCGCTGTGCCGTTGACCCGCAACGTCTCGCCGATCCCCGGAATGATGAACAGCAGCGACACCCGTGAATCGAGCACCACATTGCGCAGTGTGTCGATGCGGTTGTTGCCCGGGCGGTCCGGTATCGCCAGGGTGCGCTCATCGATGATTCGCACGAAACCCGGCGTGTCACCGCGCGGCGAGCCGTCCAGGCCGTCGGGGCCGACCGAGCTGATGATCACCAGTGGCGAGGCGCGGACCATCGCTTGATAGTCCTCGTTCAGAAAGGCGATTTGCTTGCGCATGGCGCGGTCGTGGGGTTGGCCGTAGATCGCTTCCAGTGCTTCGATACTGTCGAGCATAACCACCTCAGAAAATCAGTCCCATGCGCCGTTCGTAACCGATCCGGCCCTTGTAGGCTTCGCCGCTGTCGACCCAGCCGAAACTGGCGTACAGCGCGATGGCGGCCTCGTTGTCCGCATCCACTGACAACTCCAGCGCCCTGATTTCAGGAAATGCCTGGCGCGCCACGTCGGGCAGGGCTTGCAGGCAGGCCTTGCCATACCCTTTGCCTTGATGACGCTGGCCGACTTGCAGTGCATGCAGCGTGGCGCTGTGTTCATCGGCCCAGGCAGGCAGCACCGGCGGACGTTTGAGCAGCAGGAAGGCAACCGGAATGTCATCGGCCAACAGGGCAAATCCTTTGACGCCGGGGCCGGGTTTGGACAACAAGGTGTGCAGCGCACCATGAATGTCGCCGGAGAATCTGATTTGTTCTTTGCGAACTTCGATGGCCTCGACCTGCTGGCGCTGGCGCGCGTTCAGGGTTTCGTAAGGCACGAGTCGGGTTGTCACTGGAGTGTCCTTTTTCCATCAGAAATGAGCCTCGGATTCTAGCGAGTTTGCGCCCATGGATTATTTTTATTTCGACTGTCGATTCGGCATTTCGCCGAACGACTAAGGGTGTCTTCACAACAAAAAACACGGAGAACCACCATGAACGCAACTCACGAAATCGAGACTCTGATCGACACCTATCGCCAGGCGGTCATCGCCAAGGATGTCGAGAAAATCATGGCGTTGTATGGCGATGACATCGTCTCCTACGACGCGGTCAAGGCCCTGCAGTTTCGCGGCAAGGCTGCCTACCGCAAGCATTGGCTGGAATGCATGGAAATGTGCCAGGGCGCGCATAAGTTCGACTTCGATCAGATGAACGTCGTGGCGGACGAGCACATCGCCTTCGCTCATTGGCTGGCCCATTGCGGCGGCACCAACGACAAGGGCGAAACCCAGGCCTGCTGGATGCGCGTGACCGCCTGCTATCGTCGCGAGGCCGGCCAATGGCGCATCGTCCACGAACACTGGTCGGCCCCGTTCGACATGACGAGCGGCACTGCGCTGTTCAACCTTGAACCCTGATCGTCGGGAATCAGCGCCAAAACATCAAACTGCAGCCATAGTTGATCAGTTCGATCGGAGAGCCCCATGAAGTACTTATGCCTGGTCTACAGCAACGAACAGGAATTGCACTCACTGCCCGAAAGCCCCAAGGACGCCGAGTGCATGGCCTACGCCGAATCGATCCAGGGCAGCGGCCGCATGCTCGCCGCCGAGGCGCTGGAGTCGGTGCAGACCGCCACTACCGTGCGCATGCGCAACGGCAAAATGTCGATCACCGACGGCCCGTTCGCCGAAACCAAGGAGCAATTGGCCGGCTTCTACCTGATCGACGCCAAAGACCTCAATGAAGCCCTTCAGGTTGCCGGCAACATTCCGGCGGCGCGGGTCGGGTGTGTCGAGGTACGGCCGGTTCGAGAGTTGAATCCTTAACGGTCACAGGCAAGGAGATTCCATGGTGACGCAAGGCATGCAGGACTGATGCCCGGGGTGTCGGTCAAGGCTCGGGTCGAGCAGGTTTACCGCGAGGAGTCGCGGCGGATCCTGGCGACCCTGATCCGTCTGCTTGGCGATTTCGACCTCGCCGAAGAGGCCTTGCACGAGGCGTTCTTTATCGCGGTCGAGCGCTGGCAGCGTGACGGTGTGCCGGACAATCCACGGGCGTGGCTGGTTTCCACCGGGCGTTTCAAGGCCATCGATGTATTGCGTCGCCGCGCGCGGTTTGCCGCGTCCCGGCCAATGCTGATCGCTCAACTGGAGGCGCTGGAGCAGGCTGACTGGAGTGACGACGACGTGGAAGACGATCGCTTGCGCCTGATCTTCACCTGCTGTCACCCGGCACTCGCGGCGGATGCTCAAGTGCCGCTGACATTGCGCGAAGTCTGCGACCTGACCACCGAAGAAATCGCCCGGGCGTTTCTTTCCGCACCGGCCACCATTGCCCAGCGCATCGTGCGGGCCAAAGCGAAAATCCGCGACGCGAAAATTCCCTACCAAGTGCCGACCCTGGCGGAATTGCCCGAGCGACTCGACAGCGTGCTGCGGGTGATTTACCTGGTGTTCAACGAAGGCTACTCGGCGTCCGTCGGCACCGAGCTCATCCGTGAAGACCTGACCCGCGAGGCGATCCGCCTCGGGCGTTTGCTGATGGAACTGCTGCCAGAGCCCGAGGTGATGGGCCTGCTGGCGCTGATGCTGTTGCATGAATCACGGCGTCCGGCGCGGACGTCGTCGAGTGGCGAGCTGATCCTGCTGGATGAGCAGGACCGTTCGTTGTGGGACGCCGGGTTGATTGCCGAAGGCTGCGCGCTGATCGAGCGGGCGCTGAGTACCCGGCGATTCGGTCCTTACTGTTTGCAAGCGGCCATCGCGGCGGTACATGCCGAAGCGCCGACGGCGGGGGAGACCGATTGGCTGCAAATTGTGGGGCTGTATGACGTGCTGTTGGCGGCCGTGCCTTCGCCGGTGATCGAATTGAACCGTGCGGCGGCGATCTCCAGGCGGGATGGACCGTTGGCGGGGTTGACGCTGATTGAGGGGATTCTGGGACGCGGGGATTTGCTGGATTACCACTTGGCACATTCGGCGCGGGCCGAGTTTTGTCGGCAGTTGGGACGGGTGGAGGAGGCACGGGCGGCGTATGAGCGGGCGCTGGAGTTGACGCAGCAGGTGCCGGAGCGGCGGTTTATCGAGGCCCGGCTCAAGGCTTTGAAATAACGTGCCGGACCTTCATTCCAGCATCTTGCCCAACAACCAGCTCCCCGCCGGCCCCGGCGGATGCAGCCGCGACCACAGCGCATCGACGAACAGCGGTTTCGGCCACCCGCGCACGTTCAACTCCTGCAACGTCCCGGCGCCAAACCGTCCCACCAGCCACCGCGGCAACGGCGCCCAACCGAATCCGCCCTGGGCCATTTCCAGCAGCATCAAATAACTCGGTGCCGACCAGACGCGCCCCTTGGCGCGGCTTTCATACGGATTGACGATCGTCGCCAGACGCAACTCCCGGTGCTGTTGCAAGATGTCCTGATCGATGACAGCCAGCGTTGCCAACGGATGCTCGCGGGACACGAACAGGGCGATTTCGGTGCGCTCTGCCACCGTCGAGCTGACCAGATCCGGTGGGTAACTTTCCTGTTGCTCGGCGAACGCCACATGCGCCCGTCCGCTTTGCACCAGCGCCACCAGGTCATCGCATTCGGCGATCAGGCATTCGAGCTCAAGGTCCGGGTATCGCTGTTCGAACGCACTGAGCGCCGCTTCGAAACGGTCGGACTGATAGGTGTCGGAAATCGCCACGGTCAGCTTCGGCTCAACCCCTTGAGCCAACTGGCTGGCGGTCATTTCCAGACGGCTGGTGGCCGCCAGAATCTCCTCGGCCCGCTGCAACATCACATGCCCGGCCGGTGTCAGGGTCGGCTTGCGGCTACTGCGGTCGAACAGGATCAGATCCAGATCAATCTCCAGGCTCGCCACTGCGGCGCTGATGGTCGACTGACTGCGCCCGAGCTTGCGCGCCGCGGCGGAAAACGAGCCTTGGGTCGCCGCTTGCACAAACGCCTGCAACACTTCCTGGGATGCCATGAACTATCGCCTTGATCGATGGTTATTGGTTATGAAGTATCGGTGCGGGAGTGGATCATGACAACCACAGTCACTCAGGGGCTCTGCTCATGAACATGCAAAAATCCATCACCGAACGTATTTTCCAGGCCATCGGCTTCGAGCTGTTGGCCATCGTGATCTGCACCCCGTTGCTGGCGTGGATCATGGACAAACCGATGCTCGACATGGGCGTCGTCACCGTCGTGATCGCGGCGCTGGCACTGGCGTGGAACGTGCTGTTCAACGGGATATTTGATCGTGTGCTGCAGCGTTTCGACATCGTGCACAACGCTTGGACGCGAGTCGTCCATGCGCTGTTGTTTGAAGGGGGGCTGGTGGCGGTTGGCGTGCCACTGATTGCCTGGTGGCTCAATGTCAGCCTGTGGCAGGCGTTCCTGCTGGATATCGGTGTGTTGCTGTTTTTCCTGCCGTACACCTACGTTTACCACTGGGCGTATGACGTGGTGCGCGAGCGATGGGTAATGCGCACTTCTTGCCAAGGATGATCGTTAAGCGGGCTGATAGTCAGCCCGCTTAACGCGTGCTGTTTACAAAAACATCCCGCCCGACGCCTCGACGCGCTGGCCGTTGATCCACTGGCTGCCCGGTGCCAGCAGCAGCGCAATCGCGGCGCCGATATCGTCCGGCAGACCGACACGACCCAGCGCGGTATTGTCGGCGATCATCTGGTTCACCTGCGCATTGTCGCGCACGGTCCCGCCGCCGAAATCGGTTTCGATCGCGCCAGGCGCCAAGGTATTTACCGAGATGCCCCGTGCACCGAGCTCCTTCGCTTGATAACGCGTCAGTACTTCCATCGCGCCTTTCATCGCCGCGTAAGTGCCGTAACCCGGCAGGCTGAAGCGGGTCAGTCCGCTGGACACGTTGAGGATGCGGCCACCATCCGTCATCAACGGCAGCAACTTCTGAGTCAGGAAAAATGGCCCTTTCAAATGGATGTTCATCAGCAAGTCGAACTGCTCGACGGTGGTGTCGACTAAGTTCGCATACACCCCGATGCCGGCGTTGTTGAGCAAAAAGTCGAAGTGCTGGCGATCGAAACGGCTGCGCAATACCTCGGCGACCTGCGTGGCGAAATCTGCGAAGCGCTCGCTCTGGCCCACGTCCAGTTGCAACATGGCGGCGCGACCACCGAGGCTTTCGATTTCTGCGACCAGTGCCTGCGCCTCATCGGCTTTGCTGTTATAGGTGCCGATGACGTCGACACCCTGGGCGGCCAGATGCAGCGCTGCGTTTTTGCCAAGGCCGCGGCTGGCGCCGGTGATCAGTGCGATTTTGCGATTCATGGGGCTTCCTCAAGGGTGGTGAGTAACGGTGTGAAGGAAGTTTATTTATCCGCCATAGGGTGATAAACAGGCTGAAACTGGAATCACTGATCGGTTAATCCGGACAATCGAAGGTCGAACCATGAACAAACTGGAACTGCTGCGCACCTTCGTTCGCGTCAGCGAAGTGTCGAGTTTTACCCTGGCTGGCGAAAGCCTGGGCTTGCCCCGTTCCACCGTGTCGGAACATGTTCAGGCGCTCGAAGCGCTGCTGGGAACGCGGTTGCTGCAACGCACCACGCGCAGGGTTCAGGCGACACAGGACGGCCTGGTGTTGTACGAACGCAGCAAGGATTTGCTGTCGTACATGGACGAAATCGAAGGGCTGTTTCGCCAGGATGCGGCGTCGCTCACCGGGCGGATTCGCTTCGACATGCCCAACTTCCTGGCGCGCCAGGTGGTGTTGCCGCGGTTGCCGGAATTCATCGCGCTGCACCCCAATCTGGAACTGGAAATCAGCACCACCGATCGCCGGGTTGATGTGCAAAGGGAGGGTTTTGACTGCGTCGTGCGGGTTGGCGTACAACCGGATCAATCGGTGGTCGCGCGTCATGTGTGTGATTTTGCGATGGTCAATTGCGCCAGTCCCGCTTATCTGCAGCGTTATGGCATTCCCGAAACACTCGAAGACTTGGCGCAGCATCGGCTGGTCCATTACGTCGGCGTACTGGGTTCGCGTTCGGAGGGGTTTCTGTATGAGGTCGATGGCAAGCTGCATCGATTACCGATGGCGGGCAGCGTCACGGTGAACAGCACCGACGCTTATGAAGCGGCGTGCGTGGGGGGATTCGGGTTGATTCAGGCACCGCTGAAGGGCATGCAGTCGCGCTTGCTCAGCGGTGAACTGGTGGCGGTGTTACCGCAGTTGAACGCGCCGTCGATGGAGGTGTCGCTCCTCTATGCCCCGCAACGGCGTTTGCCGTTGCGGGTCAGAGCGTTCATGGATTGGTTGGCGCAGATTATCCAGTCCAACGCATAACCTGTGGTGGTCAGAAGATTCGGGTGAACAACCAATACAAACTGCCCGACAACAGAATCGCCGCCGGCAAGGTCAACACCCAGGCCATCAGCAGGTTGCGAATGGTCTTCATCTGCAAGCCACCGCCGTTGGCGACCATGGTCCCGGCCACCCCCGATGACAATACGTGGGTGGTCGACACCGGCAGCCCGAACATGTCCGCCGCGCCGATGGTCAGCATGGCCACGGTTTCCGCCGAGGCACCTTGGGCGTAAGTCAGGTGGCTCTTGCCGATCTTCTCGCCGACCGTCACCACGATGCGCTTCCAGCCGACCATGGTGCCCAGGCCCAGCGCGATCGCCACCGCGATCTTCACCCACAGCGGAATGAACCGTGTGGCATTGTCGATCTGCTGCTTGAACAACTGCAGCTTGTCGGTGGTGTCGGCGTCGAAGTTACCGACCTTGTTTTTTTCCATCAGGCGAATGGTTTCGCTGGTCAGGTACATGTCGTTACGCACGTTGCCCATGGCCTCGGCCGGGACTTTCGACAGCGAACCGTAACCCTTCACTTCGTTGCCGATGTTGCCGGCCAGCGTCGCGAGGGCGGGGATCAGTTGCGGCGTAGCGTCCTTGGTGCGCATGTAATCGGAGAGCACCGGACGCGGATCGGCGGGTGCGGGCAGCGAGGTGTGCTTCATCAGGGCTTGCTGGGTAACCTCGGCCACGGCGGCGAATTGCAGCGCCTGATCCGCCGGCATGGTGCGGTTCAGCGCATACGCCATCGGCAGGGTGCCCACCAGGATCAGCATGATCAGGCCCATGCCTTTCTGGCCGTCGTTGGAACCGTGGGCGAAGGACACGCCGGTGCAGGTCAGGATCAACAGGCCGCGAATCCACCACGGTGGCGGGGTATTGCCTTTGGGCTCCTTGTACAGCGCGCGATTCTTGACGAAGGCGCGCAGGGCCAGCAACAGCAACGCGGCGGCGGCGAAGCCGACCAGGGGCGAGAGCAGCAACGCATAACCGACTTTGGTCGCTTGCGCCCAATCCACGCCGCTGGTGCCGTCGCGCCCGTGCATCAGGGCATTGGCGACGCCGACACCGATGATCGAACCGATCAGCGTGTGCGACGACGACGCCGGCAAGCCCAGCCACCAGGTGCCGAGGTTCCACAGAATCGCCGCGATCAACAGGGCGAAAATCATCGCGAAACCGGCGGACGACCCGACTTGCAGAATCAACTCCACCGGCAGCAACGCGATGATGCCGAACGCCACCGCGCCGCTCGACAGCAGCACGCCGAGGAAGTTGAACAACCCGGACCAGACCACCGCAACGTTCGGCGGCAAGGAGTTGGTGTAAATCACCGTGGCCACCGCGTTGGCGGTGTCGTGGAAACCGTTGACGAACTCGAACCCCAGCGCGATCAGCAACGCCACGCCCAGCAGCAGAAACGGCGTCCAGGTGGTGACCACCGTGCCGAGTTCGTTCATGTCGTGCATCAGGCTGTACGCGGTAAACAACAGCCCGATCGCCAGCACAGCGAAGAAAATCACGATGGTCAGCAGGCCGGGTTTTTTATCGAACTGCGGCTTCGCGCTGCGGGCGGGCGCCTGGGCGGCGGTGTAGGAAGGAGTAGCCATCACGGACAATCCTGAGGAGAGAAAGGAATGTCAGTCATGATCATTGCCAAATGTTACAGAGACGCTGCGCTGGGTCAGTGTTTGGCGCTTTTGCTGATCCGTTGATCAGAACCCCGCACCAACATCCAAGGGCTACGCAATCCCCTGTGGCGAGGGAGCTTGCTCCCGCTCGGCTGCGAAGCAACCGTAAACCCGGTACTCGCGGTGTGTCAGAAAAACTGTTTGGCAGGATGTGGGTCCGCTTCGCGACCCAGCGGGAGCAAGCTCCCTCGCCACAGGGGGTCGATGCGCTTCGGGATTAGTAATCCTGCCGCTTGCGAAACGCCCATCGCCCCGCGATCACGGTAAACGTCGCGACCAATGCCACCAGAATCCAGAACCCCTCCGGATCCTGGGAGAGCGGCACGCCCCCCACGTTCATGCCAAAGAAACCGGCAATGATGTTGATCGGCAAGGCCAGCACCGTCACCACCGTCAGGGTGAACAGCGTACGGTTGCTCTGTTCATTCAGGTTGGCGGCAATCTCTTCCTGCAACAGCTTGATCCGCTCACCCAACGCCGTCAGGTCGTTGATGATCAGCGCAAATTCCTCGGTGGACTTGCGCAGCTCTTTCACGTCTTCCTTCTGCAACCATTGCGGCGGACGATTGAGCAGGCGCAGCAACGAACCCGGCTCCAGCGCCAGCAGCCGTTGCAGGCGTACCAGCACCCGGCGATTGGCACCCAGTTCCGCGCGGTTGGTCGACAGCCGCGAGGACAGCAATTCATCTTCGATCTGATCGACACTGAGGCTGGTCTTGCGCACGATCTGCGTCAGCACCTCGCCTTGGTCGCGCAGCAAATGCACCAGCAATTCCAGCGGCGAACGAAAGCATTCACCGGCCTTCACCGACGAACGCAACTTGTCCACCGAGTGCAGCGGTTGCAGGCGCGCGCTGATGATCAGCCGGCTTCGGGCGCATACCCACAACGTCGACACATCCGAGGAGACCATGCTGCTGAGGTTGAACACCACGTCGTTGACCACCGCCAGCAGTGCCGAATCGACATGCTCGATGCGCGTCGAACGCGAGCCTTCATGCAAGGCTTCGAAAAATTCGTCGGGCAACTCCAGATGACTTTTCATCCAGCGCTCGCACGCGGCATGGGCGAGGTTCAGGTGCAGCCAGAGAAACTCATCGCTGTCGCCCGGTTGCTGCAGACACCGCAACGCCATGGCCGAATCGATCTCCCGGCCGCGTTCGCCGGGGCGAAAGCTGAAACCGTACAGCAGACCGAACAGGTCCGGGTCGCGATGGCTTTGGTCGATGCTGTGGTTCATGAGGTCTCGTTGTGAGGAGGCGCCTGTCGCGGGTTTCACAGGTTCACTTGAGCCGCATCATCGCAAGGCGTGATGACGTTTTTGTGACGGATAAATAACGCAAACGATTGCGCTGCCGATGGTCGGATTCGCTTAAAGAAGCGCTCTGGCACGCCGATCACGCTTAGGTTAAGTTGCGCGCCGTCGGCCACCCGCCGACGCGGCAGACAGGGATGTCCGATCTACTTTCACGCCTCACCCAGGGCGTGCCTCATTCCTGTCATGAGTACCTTCCGATGTTTCTGCAAAAGTCCTTGAGAGCGCAAATTCTCGCCCTGCTGAGTGGTAGCCTGTTTGCGATGCTGTTGATCGCGCTGGCCTGCTTTCACTTTCTGTCCAGCGGCGTTCAAAGCTATGCGAACTTGATCGACGGCCCGCTGCACACCTCACAATTGATCGATGAAGCCAACCTGCAGTTCAAGGTGCAGGTCCAGGAATGGAAAAACGTTCTGCTGCGCGGCAAGCAACCGGCGGATCTGAACAAGTACTGGAAGCAATTCGAAGACCGTCAGCGCGATGTGCAGGGCATCCTCGGCGAGCTGGCAGGGCAGAAGGGTATCGAGCCGCAACTCAAGACCCGCATCGAACGCCTGCGTGACGAACACCGCGTGTTAGGTGCGGCGTACCAGAAGGGCCGCGATGCCTACGTGGCGGCCGGTGCCGATCCAACGGCGGGCGACACCGCGGTGAAGGGCGTGGACCGGGCGACCAGTGATCAGATGAGCGAACTGGTCAGCGAGCTGCGCAAGCAGGGCACTGAACAGTCGAAGCGGATCAGCGCCAGTGCCGATCGCACCGTGTTGCTGGGGATCATCGTGATGCTCGCTTCGGGTCTGTTGATCGGCCTGTTGAGCCTGTGGCTGGTCAACCGCAACCTGGTCGAGCCGATCCGCAAGCTGATCGATTACGTGGCGCAACTCAGCCAGGGCAAGTTTGCCGAACGCGTGGCCAGTACCCGTCAGGATGAGCTGGGCAAATTGGCGATGGCGGCCAACACGTTGCGCGATTTTCTCGCCGAAACCTTTAGTCGTTTGCAGGCCAGTACCAAGGATCTGGACGGCGCCAGCAATGAGTTGAAAGCGATCGCAGGCCTCATGGCCAGCGGCACCAACGAACAGTTCAACCGCACCGATCAGGTGGCCACGGCGATGAACGAAATGTCCGCCACGGCGCAAGAAGTCGCACGGCATGCCGCCGATGCCGCGCGTGCGGCGGATGACGCCGACCAGTCCGCCCAACAAGGCGGAAAAGTGATGCAGGGCACCATCCACACCATCACCCGCATGCGCGGTGAAATCGCCAACACCGCGACGGTCATTCGACAACTGGAAACCGACAGCGGCCGCATCGGCAAGGTGCTGGAAGTGATTCGCGGCATCGCCGAACAGACCTCAACGCGGCCATCGAAGCCGCCCGAGCCGGTGAAGCCGGGCGCGGTTTTGCGGTGGTAGCCGATGAAGTGCGCAGCCTGGCCCAGCGCACGGCGGCGTCGATCATTGAGATCAACCAGATTATCCAGACGGTGCAAACCGGTGCGGTAGACGCGGCCCAGGCGATAGAAAGCGGTCAGTCGCGCAGTGAAGAAAGCGTCGAGCAAGTGACGCAGGCCGGTGCCATGCTCGAGCGCATCACCCACGCCGTGGAAGCCATCCGCGACATGAACCGCCAGATCGCCACCGCTGCCGAAGAGCAGACCTCGGTCGCCGAAGACATCTCGCGCAACCTCACCGAGATCACCAGCATTGCCAGCACCAACCTGGACAACGTGCAACGCACCGAAGCGGCCAGCCACAACCTGCATGGGTTGTCGGGGCAGCTGAATGAAGTGACGGCACGTTTAAGCGCGTAAGGTTCCAGCGAAACGCAAAAAAGCCGCACGATCCGAAAATCGTGCGGCTTTTTGGGGGTGGGCATCAGTCGTCTTGTTTGTTCTTCAGGACTTCGCCGGTGGCGGCGTTCAAGTCCACGTCCCATTCAACATTCTTGGCGTCACGCAGTTCGACTTCGTACTCGTAGATGTTGGAATGCTTGTCCAGGTCGCTGTCGGTAATCGTGGCACCCGGATGCAACTTCAGAACGATCTGGTTCAGCTCTTCCTGCGGCTTGATCTTGCCGTCCTTGACCAGTTGAGGGATCTGATCAACGAGAACGTCAGCAGCTTGCGCCAGGCCAGCGGTGAGGGTCAGGGCAGCAGCGGTGAACAGGGCAGTCAAAGTCTTCATGAGGTTCTTTCCTTGGGTGAGCCGTTTAAGTGAGTCCAGATTAACTGTGGCAACTTAATTCAGGCTTAATTCCTTGGTCACGTTCGCTAGCAGGCTAGCTGTGATCCCACAGTTGATCTCGGTTGGCCAAACATTTTGTGTACGCCAACGATCCCTTGTGGGAGCAGCTAGCCTGCTAGCGATACGGGTGCCTCGGTCCCGGATCAATACCCGTTGTTTGTCAGCAACTGCGCAACACTCGCCGCCGCCGGACGTTTATAGAACTTCAACAGCTCGCTGGCGCGGTTGGTGAAAATACCGTCGACCCCGGCGTCCATGACTTTCTGGTAATCCACCGCATCATCAACGGTGTAGACGTGCACCAACAAACCCTGATCATGGGTGTACTGGTTCATCCACGGTTTCACCAGGTCCGAATAGCTCTGATCGCCACCCTTGGTCAGTGCAGCGGAAGGTCCGGTGCCGATCGCGCCCTGGGCCTTGGCGTATTCGACCCATTGCTGGAATTCGGCTTTGTCCTTCGGCTCCTGCTTGGCGTAGTAAGTCGCTTTATCCTTGTCGCCGGACTCGGCGAACGTCACCTTGGACTTGGGCTCGATGCTGCCTTCACCCACCCACAGCAACAGGATCTTCGGCACCTGCGGCATTTCCTTTTCCAGCAGTTCGAGGCTGCTCTTCTCGAAGGTTTGCAGCACCACCTTGCCTTTGCCCTGGCCAACCGCCAGATTGCTTTTTGCCAGTTTGGAACCCGCCGGACTCAGCCAGCCGCGATCCTGCAATTTATCCTTGAGGTCGCTTTCGATGCCGGGGAATTGCTTGGGTTCTTTGGTTTCGATGTACAAGCCGGGCTTGTGCAGCGGATTGCCTTGGGCAATGTCGATGATCTCGTCGAGGGTCAGGATTTTCAGGCCCGCGTAGGAGGGACGGGCACGATCCGGGTAAGCGCTGTTGAACCAGCTGCCGGCATCGAGGGTTTTCAGTTCGGCGATGGTGAACGCGTTGGCCGGGCTGTCCTTGCGCTCAGGGAATTTGCTGGCGACGTCGGTGGTGCGTTGCAGATTGTTGTCGTGCAGGGCAAACAGCACGCCATCCTTGCTGCGTTGCAGGTCCAGTTCGAGGTAGTCGGCGCCCAGGTCGCGCGCCAGTTTATAAGCGGCGGCGGTGGATTCCGGTGCATCGAAAGACGCGCCGCGGTGAGCGATGACCGCCGGATGCGGAATGCCCGAACGGGCTGCCAGTGAGGTCGGGCTTGGTTCGCTGGCGGCCTGTGCCTGGCCGAGGCCCAGCAGCACGCTCAGCAGCAGGGCGCTCTTGGTGAAAGTAACGGGCATGGTCGAGATCCTTTCGCAGAGAGTTTTCAAAGACGTCTCTTTTAACAACTGAGCGCCGCCAGCGCTATCGCGAGACCGACATAAACGTGTTTAAAGGCCATTTTTTCGGCACATTTGTGCGGCTCTTTGCAGTACTCTTGGCCCCGGCAGTTTCCCCGGCAGAGGGAAAAGCCGTTCAATTGCCCTGCGTGTAAACCATCGATCACTTGTGTGAGGTTTATCATGCGCATCACTTCCCAGCTCATCTGCCAGGCCGCCGAACAACTCAAAGGCTTCGTCGGCCTCAACCGCAAGACCGGCCAGTACATCGTGCGTTTCAGCGAAGATTCCTTCGGCATGGACGTGGCGGATGACGGCATCATTCCTGCGAGTGAATTCGTCTGGGCGCCGGGGCCGGAGCAGGCCATGACGCTGAAGCGCGAGCTGATCCAGTTGTTGCTGGATCAGAACATCGATGACCGGATCAACATCACCGAGCCGTTGCGGGTGTACATGAATCGGCGGGAAGTGCCGGAGATTTCGGCGGTGCGGAGTTTGGTGCAGAGCTGAGATTGGCAGTGTTTGTGCGGGCCCCATCGCGCGATGGCAGCCTAAGGAACACCGCATCATCTACTGCCTAAACCCATAAGCCCGCTCAACCCGGCACACCCGCGTATTGCACGCCGAATACCAGGTCGAGCGCCCACGCTCACGAATCGCACTGTGCTCGGGATGAAGTTTCCACGCCAGAATCGCTGCCTCACTGGCCCAATAGGACACCGTAATCCCGAGCCCGTCTTCACCCCGCGCTGATTCCACGCCGAGAAAGCCCGGCTGCTCGCGTGCCAGTTCTACCATGCGCTCGGCGGCTTCGGCGTAACCCTGGTCACCGTCGGTTCGCCGCGAAGTAAAAATGACCGCGTAGTAAGGCGGTTCCGGCGTCCGGGCCATCATGATGTCTGCCTCACGCACGCTTCGATCAACGCACTGACCAGCGGCGGTAACAGACCTTTGAGCGCGGCACGTTCCGGTTGAAACAACGTGGCCACAAAAAACGGATGCCCGCGCAATTCCACTGCCCGCAGCTCCCCCGTCGAATCATGTCCTGTGGCGCACAACCGTTCGCTCAGTAACGCCCGCTCGAATTCAGGATTCACACCGTAACGGCAGCGATAGCCTTCGCGAATCTCGGAATGTTCATACGCCTTGGCGATCAACGAACCTTCAACCAGATGAATGCTGTCGACGGCTTCCACCAACGAACAGGTCAGTGGCGTGAGCAGCGCTCGCGTCGCATCGGGTGCTGTCTCACCGTGCTCGGCATCTTTCCACCCCAGAACGTTGCGGGCGTATTCGAGTACGGCGTGCTGAAAACCGCCACACGTGCCGAGGAAAGGTCGCTGTTGTTCGCGGGCAAAGCGGATCGCTCGCAACGCACCGCCCTCATTACGGTAGGGACTGGCTGGCACGCACCAGAAGCCATCGAAGTCTTCCAGCGGTGTGTCGTTGTCGATGCGATCGGTGGCCAACCACTGGAACTGTACGTCCAGGCCTGCGTGTTCGGCTGCCATGCCGAGGGCGACAGGAATTGCCTGGTGGGCGGTGACTTGCGGGTCGTAATCGCCGATCAGGGCGATGCGGATAACGGTGTTTTCCATGAGTGCTCTCGACGCTTGTTGATTCCATAGATTGGCGTTCACGCACTCAATATTGGCGTTATCCCAAGTGATCAATGCAGCCACGCACTATCGACTGGAGTACCCCGACCTGTCTCTGATCCTCGCCCTGGTGCGTGGCGGCTCGTTGGCCCGGGCTTCGGCGTTGTTGAAAGTCGACGTCTCGACCGTGTTCCGCGCCGTGCGCCGACTGGAAGCGGCATTGGGTCAGCAATTGTTCGAAAAGAGCCGCGCCGGCTACTTGCCCACCAGCCTGGCGCAGACCTTGGCCGAACAGGCCGAGCGCGCCGAACAGGCGCTGGAGGCCGCGCGCATCGGCGTGGAGCAGGGCGGTGAAGTCATCAGCGGCACCGTGCGCCTGACCTGTACCGATTCGGTCCTGCAAGGTTTGCTGTTGCCGGCGCTGGCGCAATTCATGCCCGGTTATCCGGCGCTGACGCTCGAGCTGAGCACCTCCAATGACTTCGCCAACCTCAGCCGCCGGGATGCGGACATCGCCTTGCGCCTGACCCAGGCGCCACCCGAGCATTTGGTAGGACGACGCCTGGCGCAGGTGTCGTACCGTGTGTGTGCGAGTCCGGCGTATCTGAAATCGGTCGATGCCCAAGACCTGGCCTCGCTCACGTGGATCGCCCCGGACGACTTCCTCCCCGATCACCCCACTGTCGCCTGGCGGCGTCAGCACTTGCCTGGCGTCACACCGGGTTATCGCTGCAACAGCATGTTGTCGGTCACCGAACTGGTGCGGGCCGGGTTGGGCGTTGCGGCATTGCCGGACTTTCTGATCGGTGACGGGCTGCAGCCGTTGAGCGAGCCGCTGCACGGTTACGACACCGCGTTGTGGTTGCTGACCCGTCCGGATTGTCGCGCCTTGCGTTCGGTGGTGACGTTGTTTGATGAGTTGGGGCTGGCGTTGAAACTGCCTTGAACAGTGTCAGGCCTTGCGCACGAAATGCTGGTGCATTTCCGACGTCAGGACTTCGATGCGTTCCGTGAGGGTTTTGGTCATCTCGGTGAGGCGGGTGTTTTGCTCGAGCAACGGTGTTCTGCGCCGCCTGGGCCTGACGTTCGCTGTTGGCGACGGCCAGGTCTTCGCGGTGCCGCGCATCGGCCTCGGACTGGGCTTTGTCCCGTGCTGCCTGGCGGGTCTGGGCCAGCAGAATCAACGGTGCGGCGTACGCCGCTTGCAGGCTGAACGCCAGGTTGAGCAGGATGAAGGGGTAGGCATCGAAGTGGGTGATGCCCGCCACGTTGAGAAAAATCCATATTGCGACGATCAGCGTCTGCGCCCCGAGAAACATCGGCGTGCCGAAGAACCGCGCAAAGGCCTCGGCGCGCAGGGCAAACTTGTCAGTGCCGAAGGTCGGCGCCAGGTGAGCGTGAGGACGCTGGAAACGCAAGTGATCGACGGTCGCGGTGGTTTTGGTTTCGGTGGTCATGATGCTCTCTGCAGCGCTGGACTGAGGTCCACTATAGCGCCACTGCCCGGCAAGCCGCGCAGCTTTGGCTAAATCGCCAGCGTGACAGCCGTGTTGCGCTCGGTATCGCGGGTGGCTACACAGATTTTATTGCGGCCGGTGTTTTTGGCGGTATAGAGGGCTTTGTCCGCGTCATCGAGCCAGGCGATGGCATCGGTAAAGGACGGGTGAAAAGCGGCCAGGCCGATGCTCAGGCTGACCCGCAGTCCGGGAATCTCCTGATGCCGGTAGTCATGCAGCACCTCACGTAGGCGTTCCATGACATCCCGCGCCTGATGCAACGGCATGCCGGGCAGGATCACGCAGAATTCGTCACCGCCATAGCGCCCGGCCAGATCGCATTCGCGCAGGTTGCGCTTGAGCTCGGCGCTCAACTGGCGCAGCACCGAGTCACCGACGATGTGCCCGTAAGTGTCGTTGATGGGTTTGAAGTGATCGATGTCGATCAAGGCAATCGCGGCGGGTTGTTGGTGTTCGCGACAGTGGTGGAATTGCAGTTGCAGCAGGTCTTTCCAGGCGCCGTGGTTGAGCAGGCCGGTCAGACTGTCAGTGCGGCTCAGGGCACTCAAGGCGCGTTTGTGTTCGGACAGTTTGATCGCCAACCGATAGCAGACCATGCCCACCGCCCACGGGTAGAGCGTGAGGATCGGCAGGCACGCCCAAATCTGTACATTGGTGGTCGTTGGGTTGAACATCGCGCCGAACAACAGCCAGGCAATCATGACGCCCGTCGCTTGGGTCAAGGTGCCGAGCATGAACAACCGCAGGCCGCCCGTGGCGACGTTGTTCATCGCCATCATCGCCAGGATGGTCACTGTCGTGAGCGGGTTGAACTGAACCGTCGCCGCCCAGAAACCGCCACACAGCGAATCGAAAAGCAGGTTGCGGCGTTCGGTCTTGTAGGGAAAGTTCGCGCGGATCGACAGTTGATAGGCAACGTGGGGCCAGACAAAGGCGTTCACCAGCATCCACGCCCACACCCAAAACGGCATGTTCAATGGAGACAACGCAGCGGCCACGCTGATGCAACCGACGCCAAGGCCAATGGTTCGGGGCAGGTAAATGCGTCTGGCAAATGACAAGCCCTTGCCGCGTTGGTTTTCCATAGTGTCCTGCGCCAGATTCATTCTGAAACACATTGCCGTGTTTTATTCAGAGCTACCGTTCATCGGTCAATCGCGGACATTGTCATTTATTCCAGCGGGAATAATCAGTGTCCTTCCAAGCCATTTAATAGGGGCCAGGGCGCAGTGAACGCTTGATTCAGAGCTGATAGCAGGCGAGGAACATGTCCAGCGCAGAGTCCACGACGGTGCTCTGCATCTCGGGCGAAAGGCCGGGCAGCCCCATGGAAATCTGCGGCCAGAAGGCAAAGGATTTAAGCATTCCCTGAATCTGTTGGCCGGCAAACCCCGGGTCGACCGGCTTCAAGCGTCCATCGGCCTGAGCGGCACGAATCCACACGGTCAAACCTTCTTCGCGCTCGCCCATTCGCGCGACCATGTTCTGCGCACGCTCCGGGGAATGGATGGTGGCTGCGATCGCGACCCGCGCCAGGTCGAGAAAATTGTCATCGCCCATCATCTGCAATTTCGCCATCAGGATCAGGCGCATCTGATCGCGCAGCGGCAGGTCAGGGCGGTAGGACGTTTCTTGTTCGGCCGTCACCCGCGCCCATAACTGATTGAGGATTTCGGCGAACAACTCTTCCTTGCTGGGGAAGTGGTTGTACACCGTGCGCTTCGACACGCCTGCGGTGGCGGCAATCTTGTCCATGCTGGTGATGTCGAAACCGTGGGCACGGAATTCGGCAATCGCCGCTTGGATGATCGCTTCGCGTTTTCGGTCGGTCAGGCGCTGTGGAGCTGTCATAAGTACGCTTCGGCAGAAGAATTCAGGAATTACACTCAGCAGTTTACTTGTGATCGGCTTTGATGCAACCTAGAAACTACACTGTGCAGTGTAATGTTTGGTTAATCCTGCACAGCCAAAAATAGAGTGTTCGGCTGATGCGTGCGTGCCTTGGCCATTTATCGTCCCACCGCAGAAACTGCCGACTGTGCGGTTTCCTGGAGTCATTCCGTCATGGCCAATTCCACCAACGCCTCTGCGCCTGAAGCTTCCCGTCAGGTCGACGGGGCCTTCAAAAACCATGCGCCCGTGCAGCGAGAAGGCTTTCGCAAAATGGTACGCATCATGTGGAGCATGATCTTCCACAAACCGCGCAACACCCGCCCAACCACGGCTGTCCCGGTGCAACGCCTGACCCACGATGCGTTGATCGCCGCGCCTAATCACAGTGTCTATCGTCTCGGCCACTCCACCGTCATGCTCAAGCTGCGGGATAAATTCTGGATCACCGACCCGGTCTTCGCCGACCGCGCTTCACCCGTGCAATGGGCCGGTCCGAAACGGTTTCACCAACCGCCCATCAGCCTCGAAGAATTGCCACCGATCGAAGCGGTGATCCTGTCCCACGATCACTATGACCATCTCGATTATGAGGCCGTGCTCAAACTGGCGGACAAGGCCAAGTACTTCCTCACGCCGCTGGGCGTCGGCGACACCCTGATCAAGTGGGGCATCGAACCCAGCAAAGTGCGCCAGCTCGACTGGTGGCAGGGCACCGAAGTCGACGGCATCCAGTTTATCGCCACCCCGTCGCAACATTTTTCCGGCCGTGGCCTGTTCGATGGCAACAGCACACTGTGGGCCTCGTGGGTGATGATCGACGCCCACACGCGGATCTTCTTCAGCGGCGACAGCGGCTACTTCGACGGCTTCAAACGCATCGGCGAACAGTACGGCCCGTTCGACCTGACGCTGATGGAAACCGGTGCGTACAACGTTGAGTGGCCGCATGTGCACATGCAGCCTGAGCAAACCCTGCAAGCACACATCGATCTCAAAGGCCGCTGGTTACTGCCGATTCACAACGGCACCTTCGATCTGTCGATGCACGCCTGGTTCGAACCGTTTGACCGGATCCTGGCACTGGCCTGGGAGCGCAGCGTGTCGATTACCACGCCGCAGATGGGTGAGGCTTTCAACGTGATGTATCCGCAGCGGGGGAGTGTTTGGTGGTCCGAGGTCGAGCAGCAGGTGTATCAGGAGAGTGTTGGCTGAGCGGGCTACAGATGGGCGCGAATATTCATACGTGATGCAGTGCCAGGAGATGACGGACATTTCCAGCGGCGTCTGTAGGCTTGAAAAGCGAGTGAGCTTATTCACTCGCTATCAGTCATCACGAGGATCTTTATCACATGGATGTAACGCTAAACGACGCAACGCAAAGGCTGACACCCCAGTCGGGGCTGGAATATTCAAGTGTCGACGAACTCGGCCAAAGAATGGAGCGCAATCAGCTGAGTGCTGTAGCGCTCGTGCAGCACCTGCTGCACCGGATCGAGGCGCTGGATAAACAGGGACCGGCGATCAACGCGATCATCGAACTCAACCCTGATGCATTGGCCATTGCCGAAGTGCTCGATCAAGAGCGACAACGAGGGCACGTACGGGGCCCTCTGCATGGCATTCCCGTCTTGCTCAAAGACAATATCGACACGTCCGATCAGATGCAGACCAGCGCCGGTTCATTGGCCATGGTCGGTCAGCCGGCCGCTCAAGATGCTTTCATCGTGCAACAGCTCAGAACAGCAGGGGCGGTGATTCTCGGGAAAACCAACCTCAGTGAATGGGCGAATTTCCGCGATCCTGCCATCCCCGATGGGTGGAGCAGCCGAGGTGGGCAAACCAAAAACCCGCACGTGTTGAGCGAATCGCCTTACGGCTCAAGCTCAGGTTCCGGCGCGGCGGTTGCCGCAGGTTTCGCGCCGCTGGCACTCGGAACGGAAACCGTCGGCTCGATTATCGCCCCGGCGTCCGTCAACGGCGTGGTCGGCCTCAAGCCTACCGTGGGCTTGCTCAGCCGCAGCGGCATCGTCCCCGTGAGTCAAAAAGTCGATACGCCAGGGCCCATGGCGCGCACCGTTCGGGAGGCGGCACTGCTGTTGAATGCCATGTCCGGCAACGACGACGCCGAACCGGTCAAAAAGCCGCACGCCATCAGCGGCGTGGACTATACGGCTTTGCTGGTCCCGAATGCCTTGGTGGGACGGCGCATCGGGTATCCCGTCAAGTTCGAGACCAGCGGCGAGGCCGCACAAAGCGACCCTCAGTTTTCCCGTGCGCTGGAAGTCATGCAGGCCGCAGGGGCGACATTGATTCCGGTGGTGTTCGATGATCCTCAATCCCTGTCGCCGGAGGAGGTGGAAAACGGATTCTGGATGGGTATCAAGCGTGATCTGCCGCGATACCTGGCCACACGAACCGGTCTTGCAATCCAGAGCCTGGAGGATCTCCTGCAATACAACGAGCATTGCCCCGACGCCGAGGCGTATGGGCAAACCACGTTGAGCGCGGCCAACAACGTTGATTTTGACGAGAACACGTACAACGAGTTGTGGCAAAAAATTCAAAGCGAAAATGCGGCTGCCATCGACAACGTGCTGCTTGGGCATCAACTGGATGCCGTGGTGTGGGACGTCGGCTCCCCTGGGTTGAACGTCACTGCGTTGGCAGGTTATCCCGGCATCATGATGCCTTCCGGAGCGGACGATCACGGAGTGCCGACCTCGGTGTTCTTCTTCGGGACTCAGTGGAGCGAGGCCCATCTGCTGGCAATTGCTTATGGGTATGAACAAGCTTCCAACGCAAGGCCAACGCCTGCGTTCAAGCCGTAAAGGCTTCTAACGTAAACACTGGGATTTTTACTTCAGGTGAAAACCACCTCAATTCGCCCCTCTTTTCTCGATCGAGGGGCTGACTTGACCACGATCTGCACGTCTCGCCCAAGCAGGGATAAGCATTCCATCATCTTTGCTTCACTAATGCCGCGAAACTTCCCGCGCAACATTTCAGAGAGCTTGGGTTGTGACAGACCCAAAATTTCAGACGCTTGAACCTGAGTCAAATGGCGAGCCTTTATGATTTCGCCAATTTTTGCGGCCAGTTGGGATTTGACGCGCATTTCATTGGCGTTGGGCGCCGAGAGGTCTTCGTAGACGTTGCCGCTGCTTTCTTCGATTTCAATCATGATCTGATCCTTTTGCATGGTCTTGCGCCGCCTGAAGTCTCTCCTTGATCAAATCGATGTCGGACTGCGTGGTTCTGATACCCGAAGTCGACTTCTTCTGAAAGCAGTGCAGAACATAAATGGCAGAATAATCATCAATCGATGATTTCTTTCACTCGACCATCGCGAAATCAGTGCGCCCCATCGGTTCCGCTGCCGACCCTTTCATATTCATCCCCCGCCCCGGCGCAAACCCCGGGAAGAACACCAACCCTTCCGACTCAAACCGATAAGCCAGCGCCAGTCGATCAGCCTCCGGCACATCACGCCGGGCCTCAAATCGCTCAATCGCGTCGACCGAAACGCCAGACTCCCGCGACAACTCATCAACACTCCAGCCCAGCATCGCCCGGGCCTGGGCGCAATGTGCAGGGGTGAATTGGAAGAGGGCGATACGTTCCAGGGTGATTTTCATCGCATAAGAGGCCATGGTGTTCTCCGGGCTCAAGAGTGCTTATTCAAAAAGTACTGTGATTTTGTACAGTTGTTTTGCGCCCGGATCAAACTCATTTTTATTTCGCACCCTCCAACCAGACGGACGGCGCCTGACCCAACACCCGGCGAAACATCGTCGAGAACGCCGCCGGGCTGTCATAGCCAAAATCCAAAGCAATCCGCGTCACCGGCTCACCCACCGCCAACCGCGCGAGGGCCAACACCACACAGGCGCGCTGCCGCCACTGGCTGAAACTCAGGTCGGTCTGCTGGCGAAACAGGCGATTGAACGTGCGCAAACTGATGTGCAACTGATCCGCCCATTGTTGCGGCGACTGATGGGCATCGGGCCGCTGCAAAAAGCCCTGGCACAACGCGAGCAACCGCGCATCGACAGGCAGCGGAATGTGCAACGGCAAGTGAGCACTGCGCGCCAGTTCATGCAGCAGCAAATCGATCAACGCCCCGTCGCGCCCGGCCTCGTCGTACGCCAGCGGAACCTCCACCGCCTCCATCAGCAAATGCCGCATCAACGGCGAAACGCTGATCACCTGACAACGACTCCCCAGATCAACCGCCCCCGGTTCGATGTACAAACTCCGCGTGCTCACCCCCAGCATCAACACCTCATGCGCCACCCCCGGCGGAATCCACACCGCCCGCTGAATTGCCGTCATGCGTGCTGACCTGCATCACCCCGGTCGCGCCGTACAACAACTGTGCCCGCCTGTGTGTATGAAGAGGCAACACCTGACCGTAGGAATAATCCGTACCGATCGCCACAACCGACCGTGGCGTGTCATCCAGCCCATTAATCGAAACATTGCGCATCAAGCGGCTTCCAGCAGTTGGCGTAAACGCAAACAATATTGGCTGACTTGCTGAAGCAGGCCAAGCCGCATCGCTCTATCGTCGACCGCTCCCAACCAATGGACGACGCGCGATGTTCTATCTCTTGCTGACACTTTTCGGCTGCATGACCGGCGTCACCGCCGTGCTGTTCGGCTTCGGTGGCGGGTTTGTCGTCGTGCCGTTGCTGTACCGCATGCTCCTGGCCAGCCACGGTGCCGACGACCCCATTGGCCAATCGGCAATGCACATCGCCGTCGCCACCTCGACTTGCGTGATGATCGTCAACGCCCTGGTCGCCACCGGAAATCATCACCGTGCCGGTAATCTGATTCGCCATTACCTGTGGCCGCTGGGTGGGTTTATCGGAGTGGGCGCTGTGGTCGGCGCAGTGGCAGCGATGTGGGTCAGTGGCGAGGTGATTCGGTATGCCTTTATTGCCTACCTTGGCGTAACCATTGTGGATTGCCTGTTCAGACGTGGATTTCTGACGCGCACCGATAACGCAATCCCACGGCGATTGGAGAGGGCGGAAGTATCCGCTGGAGGTGTAGGAATCGGCGCCATCGCCACATTCCTCGGCGTGGGCGGCAGCGTCATGACCGTGCCGTTGTTGCGGCGTTGCGGGTTGAGCATGTCTCAGGCAACGTCCATGGCCAATCCACTAAGCCTGCCCGTGGCACTGGCCGGGACGGTGACTTACATGGCGATGGCGGGGTTCACTGAGTTTGATCTGGGCGCGTGGTTTGTTGGTTATGTGGATCTGCTGGCGTTTGCGGTTTTGACGATGGGGTCGTTGGTGGGCATTCGACTGGCCACGCCGTGGATCGGGCGGATTCCGGATCGGATACATGCGCGGGTTTACATTGGTTTGCTGGTGTTGGTGATGATCAGCATGTGCCTGAGCTGATCACGGTTACTTCGCCTCCAACCCCGGCGCTTCCCGAATAATGAAGTGATCCAGGTTCTCGATATTCGCACTGAACACCCCGAACGACTGCTCGGGGTTTTTCTTGCTCGGCACCTGCTTCAACTCCGGCGTCACGCCATAAAAGAAGCAATACAACTGCGCCTCGCTGTCGATGGCGTGCTTGATCTCCTCAAGAAACGCTTTGCGCTTGCGGTAGTTCTCGATCAACTTCTTGCTCAGGTAAACGTTGACCGAATAAGGCTTCTTCTTCGCCTCATCCGCCTGCTTGAACCAGACCTTCTGTTCGAAATCGATGCGAAAGCTCTGGGTGTAATCCTTGATCTCCCTGATCTTGCCCCAGTAAATCAGCCCCTTGTTGTCCGTCAGGTACTCGATCTTCTTGGAGAACGACCCATAAGGCGCCGTGTGCTCGCCAATCTTCAGCGGCATGCGCTTGAGCAGGTCTTTGTCCTCGAAGTTCGAGACAAAACACTCCACCGGGTGAGCGAAGATGCTGGTCTTGTCCGGTGCTGATTCGTGGCTTGGGTGCTCGACGTCACTGGCCTTTGTCGGCGGTTGCAGGTCCGCTCGCATCACATCCGCCGCCACCGCCGGGTTCGACGGTTTACGCACATACTGACGCCGAGTCAGCAACAACTCCGACGGAAAATGCTCCTCGCGGCTGTCATCCGTTTCCGCACCGTCCGCGTCCACACCCGACGCCGGCGTCTTGAAACTGACATAAGGACAATCCGCCACATGTCGGGTGCTGGGCGTGTTCTTGAAGTGCGGGGTGCGAACGTAGTTCACGTTCTTGGCGTTGAAGGTCGTCAACACATTTGCCGCATCGAAGGCCGCCCTGCAGGCGTCGTTGGGGCATTGGAAGTGTTCCTTGGCGGAGTCGAATTCCATGGTTTCGTCGAAATTCAAATCGCGCACGTCATAGATCGACAACTTGTCGTCGAGGCTGAGGCAGTAGGCGAGGTCGAATTTCATGGCGGGCTCGGGTCCTTGAGTGGGGAAGGGTATTAATAGCGGGAGGCGGGGCGGGTTGCACTGAATGTTTTCAACACAACGCAAAATCTGCGGCAATGCACCAAACCTGTGGGAGCGAGCCTGCTCGCGATTCCCAGCTTCACCACAGCAACCAAGCCAGGCGCGAACCTGTGGCGAGGGGGGTTACCCCCGTTGGGTCGCGAAGCGGCCCCAAAAAATTGAACATGACACATCAACCGGATCCGCTGCCCAAAACTCAAGCAGCGGATATTCACTTCACCGCGATGAACGATCAGAACCCTCGCAAAACTCGTGACACCTTCCGCCACCAGGATCCGCGATGACTGAATGGATCATCTGCCAACACACAAGGCATGTCCCGCAACCGAATCCACGGTTCATCCTGCCAGTGCAACATACAGAGCGACATCTTTGGCCAGTCCAGCACACTCAATGTTGGCCGCTCAACTGTTCGTGATGGACGAGCATCACGTAGCGCCGGAATCACCTGATGCGTCAGCCACTCCCTCAGCAGCCGATATTCCGGGCAATAGTGATAAACCAGCAGTGCGTAGACGCCTGACTCGCTGACCATCAGCCGCTCTTCAGCAGTGCCGTGAGCATTCACGAGCATCATCTGTCGCTGGTCTGCATCAAGCTTGCGAGACATGCGTTCATCAAGGTACTTGCCCATCAATCGTCCGAGGTCATGAGCGCAGAACCATGCCTGGTTTTCCACGAGAAGGGCGTGAAGGTGGATGTTATGACGGGTGAAAAGGGTTGAAACGAGCGGTTCAGACATGGCGAACCTCCTGAAGCGGAAGCACGCGATTGGACGTATGGGTACGGCGATTTACCTTCATCATGAAGGTCAGGTTGTCAGGCATTTCCTTTACCTCTGGCTGCTTTCTTAGGGCATTCGTTATGGGTGTCGGGAGCTAAGAAACCCACCAGAGACGGGCCGGACATATTCCCCT
>LNAP01005439.1_pt1 | contig 30201 bp, 29 predicted proteins | sample 602601 | NCBI WGS metagenome assembly LNAP01 (sample SAMN02440304, study PRJNA202911) | soil metagenome | biome: Subtropical and temperate rainforests or woodlands; isolation source: soil samples (1 kg each in a 20% v/v slurry with milli Q water) were... ...
CGGCCTGCTGCACGCCACGGTCGGAGAGCACGTCGTAATCGTCGGCGCCGAAGGAGGCTTGGCCATGGCGAATCATGTAAATGCTGCCCACGTGAGCGTTATCCCGCTACGGTGAAAGTTTCGCGAGGGTATGAGGATAGGTGGGGCCTGTCAACGAAAAAACATACGCTTGTTTGAATGCAGGTTGCTAGGTTCTATAACGCGGCTTGTAACGATGAGTGCGCTCTGGCCCGCTGGTCGGCAACTGGCTGCGTCGGTATGCTGACCGCCACTTAACCGCCGCCCAACGCTGGGCGCTTAACGGGCAACTCGAGGAAATACGCGTGGAGTTTTTAGCCGATTACGCTGGCTTTCTGGCCAAGACATTCACCGTAGTAGTGGCCATTTTGGCGGTGCTACTGACCATCGCCGCGTTGCGCGGCAAAGGGCGTAAACGCTCTGGGCAATTGGAGGTCCATAAACTTAACGACTTCTACAAGGCCTTGCATGAGCGCTTGCAGGGCGCGTTGTCGACCAAGGACCAACTTAAGGTTCTGCATAAGGCGCAGGCCAAGGCCGACAAACTGGAAAAAAAGAAGCCGTCGGAAAAGCCGCGCGTATTTGTGCTGGATTTCGATGGCGATATCAAAGCCTCGGCCACCGATGCCCTGCGCCATGAAGTGACCGCGCTGCTGAGTTTGGCCACAGCGAAAGATGAAGTGGTGCTGCGATTGGAGAGTGGCGGCGGCATGGTCCACAGTTATGGCTTGGCGTCGTCGCAACTGGCGCGTATTCGTCAGGCCGGCGTGCCGCTGACGGTATGCGTGGATAAAGTCGCGGCCAGCGGCGGCTATATGATGGCGTGTATTGGCGAGAAGATTATTTCTGCACCCTTCGCTATTTTGGGTTCCATTGGCGTGGTGGCGCAGTTGCCCAACGTGCACCGCTTGTTGAAGAAACACGAAATCGATTTTGAAGTGCTTACCGCTGGTGAGTACAAACGCACGCTAACGGTATTTGGCGAGAACACCGAGAAGGGCCGGGAGAAATTCCAGCAAGACCTGGAAATTACCCATGAGCTGTTTAAAGACTTTGTGGCCAGCTACCGCCCGCAGTTGCAGATGGAAGAAATTGCCACCGGCGAAGTCTGGCTGGGGCAGCAGGCACTGGGCAAAAAGCTGGTGGATGAGTTGATGACCAGCGACGAGTACATCGCCACCAAGGCGAAAACTGCAGACGTTTACCAGCTGCACTATGCGCACAAGAAAAGTTTGCCGGAGCGCGTTGGCCTTGCCGCCAGCCTGTCCGTAGACCGCCTGCTGCTGACCTGGCTTAGCCGGTTACAGCAACAGCGGTTTTGGTAATTCCCGGCACCGTCAGAGGAGAGTGAGATGAGTAAATTCAACGCACTACAGGTCAGTGAAGTCGCTGGCGCTTACCAGCCGCAGGTAGTTGAGCGTGATACCGCGGACCTTCCCGCCGGCGAGTTGCTGATTCGTGTGCAGTACTCCTCGCTTAACTACAAAGACGCGTTAAGGGCGTGACCCGCAACTTTCCGCATACGCCAGGCATTGATGCGGCGGGTGTGGTGGAAGAATCCAGCGTTGGCGAATTTGCCGTTGGCGATGAAGTGATCGTTACCGGTTACGACTTGGGTATGAATACCGCTGGCGGCTTTGGCCAGTACATCCGTATTCCGGCGGCGTGGGCGATCAAGCGGCCGAAGGGGCTGTCGTTGCGTGAGTCGATGGTGCTCGGTACTGCCGGCCTTACCGCGGCGCTGTGTGTCGACAAGCTGGAGCAGAGCGGCGTGCGTGTTGACGGAGGCCCGGTGTTGGTTACCGGCGCTACCGGCGGCGTGGGCAGTATTGCCGTGGTGCTGTTGAAAAGCCTGGGTTACACAGTGGCAGCGTCGACCGGCAAGGCCGAGCAAGGCGATTTTCTCAAAGGCTTGGGCGCTTCGCAGATCGTCAGCCGTGAAGACCTGCAAGCCGGCACCGAGAAGGCGATGCTCAAAGAACAGTGGGCCGGCGCGGTGGACACCGTGGGTGGCGATATTCTCTTCAATGTGGTCAAGGCCCTGCAATACGGCGGCAGCGTTGCCTGTTGCGGGCTGACGGCGGGTGTTGGCTTCAAGGGCAGCGTGATGCCCTTTATCTTGCGCGGGGTGAACCTGCTGGGCGTGGACTCGGTGGAGTTGCCGATGTTTGTGAAGGCCGCCATGTGGGATCGGCTGTCGCTGCAGTGGAAGCTCGACCTGGAGCCGTTGGTGGAAGAGGTCAACCTGCAGCAGTTGCCAGATGCTTTGCAGCGCATTCTGGCCGGCAAGATGGTTGGGCGGGTGTTGGTTAACCTCAGCTAAGCATCGCGGCTGTGCTCACCAGCGACCTTTACTTGGCGATTCTGGATCCCCGCCTGCGCGGGGATGACGTAATACGTGCAAACACCTCCGTCGTCCCCGCGTAGGCGGGGACCCAGAATCCTGTGGCAAATGAAGACGGTGCGCTAAGCACGCCCTACATTCATGCCTTACTCACATACATGGTGATCTCGGCGCGAAACACCGCCTTGTCGCCCACATAGGCCATTACCGGCACTTTCACATCCCCCAGCACAGTCCAATCCACCGCGCTGCCATCGGCGACGGTGCGAACATCGCCATCGGCTTTGGCCAGGTATTCCACGGTCATGCCTTTGGGAATCCAGCGGCAACCGGCCGGAATCGACACATCGGTCATGGTGCCAGCGACCAATTCAGCCGAGTTGCACAAGGCAATCGCATGCACGGTGCCGATATGGTTAAGCACTTCGCGGCGCTTGGCGACGGTGACTTCCGCGTAGCCCGGGCGTAGCTCTACAAACTGCGGAAAAATACTGGCGAAGTAGGGCGCGACCTGGCCGATCATGCCGCTGAATTGGGCAGCGCCGGCTTGTTGGTACATTTGCATCATCTGGCTCATGGGTAACTCCTGAAGGCGATTTAACGGTTGAACAGCAGTGCGCGCCGAGGCAGTATTACCAGCATTAGAAATTAATTCTAGAAAAATATTCTAGTTTGCCAGAGAGCTCTATGGCCCGACCTTCCCGCAAAGACGACATCCTGCATGCTGCCTTGGCGCTGTTCACCGAGATTGGCGTGGACGCCACCACGATCGAAATGATCCGCGACCGCTCCGGCGCCAGCATCGGCAGCCTGTACCACCACTTTGGCAATAAAGAGCGCGTTATCGGCGCGCTGTACCTGGCCGGCACCGCTGAATACGCGGCCATGCTGGAGGCGGGCTTTGCCGAGGCGAAAACCGCCAAGGACTGCGTGAAGGTGTTGGTCACCAGCTACATCGACTGGGTGACCGCCAACCCAGACTGGGCGCGTTTTGTCTTGCACAGCCGTGGCCGGGTGGAGGCCGGGGAGATGGGCGAGCAACTGCGCGAAGCCAACCGCGAGCACTTTGCGCGGATTTTTGCGGCGTTGGCGGGGTATCGGGAGCAGGGGTTGTTTCGCGAGATGCCGGCGGATTGTTTCGCGTCGGTGATTATTGGCCCGACCCACGACTTTGCCCGTAACTGGTTGGCCGGCCGAACCCAGACCGAGTTTGCCGAGTGTCGAGATTTGCTGGCGCAACTGGCCTGGGAAAGCGTCCGGGCTTGAGCTGTACGCTGTTGGCTGAGCACCGGCTCAGTCTTCACTGCCAACCAACGCTTCGAGCCGGGATGGCTGGCCTGGGCAGTAGTCGAGCGCGACGTCGGTAAGGCTGCGTTTTTGCCGGTGGCGTCGGGCAGTGGCATCGCAGGTTTGGAAACACGCGCCGTCGTTTTCCGTACGGTAAGCCACCCCGGCAAAGTCTTCGCTGTCAGGCGGTACGAGGTCATGAATGTCGGTCACCTGATTGTTCATTTCCTCGGCTCTGCTCGGGGGGTGAAACAGTGCGTTGGAGGTGCCTTCACCCCACACCAGTTGCTCATGGGTCGGGGCGGAGGGCATATAGGTTACGCGTATGGCGGTCTCGATCCGCTCGGGGTTGATGCGCTCGCTGACGACTTCTTGGCGGTCATGGATATTGCTGTTGGCCACTATGTGCTGCAGCACCCTGGCATGGGCAGGGCGATAGCCATCCCTGGTTTGCAGGCCGGCTTGGATGACCTGGCGCAACACGTTTTCGAGGTGGAGGAATTCGTCGTCGGTGCGGATGGTATACAGCCATGCCTGCATGGGGGCGGTGGTGTCTGCCTGCGCTTGGCGATGCTCAAACTGCCGGCGCAGAAACCGCTCTGCCTGCGCACGGTCGCCGGTGGTACTTATCCAGGCCGAACGTCTGAGCGGGGAATTGGCTGCACACGTGCGCCCTAGCGCGTGGGCAAGCAGGCTAAATGCGTAGCCATTGTTTTTGAACCCTTCTTTGAACACCGTTTCGGGTGGGCGTGTGTCAATGCGGAACACATTGGTGGGTGTGTCTCTGGGGTGGGGCTGCGCTTGGAGTGCGGCGCTTACCAGTGCCAGCAGTACAAACAAGGCGCTTAGGCCAACGATTGAAATAGAGAGGTGTTTCATGGCTGGCCTCGCGCGGTTTTCGGCAGAGCGGTTATTGGCAGGATATTGCCGGGTTGATGGGTTTTAGCGGTTCAGTCTTCGCTGCCAAAAAACGCCTGGCTGGCAGTTGGGTCGGCTGGGCATTGCTGGGGCGTGCTGCGTTTCATCCGGCTGCTTGCTTGAGCGCCGTCGCAGGTTTGAAAGCAGGTGCCGTTGCCGGGCATGACGGCGGTGACGGCGTTAAAGGCACGGCTGTTGGGCGGTACGGTTTGGGCCAGGGCGGGTAAGTGGCTGTTACCGTCCGGGGTGGCGTGTCGATAGTTTGGGTTGGAAACCGGCGTACCCCACTGGGTTCGCCGATTTGACATTTGGCGCACATGGCTCGCTGAAATAATCCGCGAGGGTGCGATGTGCGTGGTCAGCACTTCAGCTCTGGTGTTGATAGCGGTTTGCTGCAAAAGCCCTTGGAGCGCTCGCACATGGCTGTACCCATAACCATATTGATTGCGCTCGCCGGCCTCAATGACCTGTTGCATCACGCTTGTTACGTCCAGATAGGAGTCGTCCGTCTGGATGGTGTAAACCCATGCCTCGATTAACGGTTGGTTGCCGTCAGACGACGTATCGTTTTCACGCGCGGCTTGCCTGGCCAGAAACTCGGTAACTTGGCTGCCGCTGCGGGTTGTGCTTATCCACGGCGACCGTTGGCCAGCGCCGCACACCAGCCCGAGGGCGTGATCGAGTATGTCGTAATTGGATAGCGTTCCTTCGGAGGGGTGGCTGTTGCGGATGCCCGTGTTGAACACTTCCTCGGGCGGACTTGCCTCAACGCGGAATACCAGCCTTCCGCTGGCTGGGGTGGTCGGTTGAGCCTGCAGTGCTGGGGCGCTTGTCAGTAGCGTCAGCAAACTCAGGTAGGCGAGGAGCGGCGAGAGCCTGATCATGGCGTCATTCCCTTTCAAGGTAGTGGAGAGCCTTGAGGGTGGCGTGACGGCCGTTGAGGCAGAAGCAGTCGGTTCTGGAAAATGCGGTGGTAACAAGCGCTGGTCAGCATTCCAACTGCCGATCCGGGGGGCGGAAAACGGAAAACGAAGAAATTCTGCCCCATAAAAAGCCCCGCATCAGCGGGGCTTGTGCTGCCGGCTTATTCGGCCTTGCGGCGCAACAGGCGCGGCGGCCGTGCAGGCTTAATCTTCGCTGCCAATTAAGGCTTCGGCGTTGCTGGGTTCGGCCTGGCAGTAGTTCAGCGTTGCGCTGGTCAGGCTGCGTTTCTCCCGGTGGCGCTGGGTTGAGCGGTCGCAGGTTTGAAAGCAGGTGTTGATCACTCGGAAGCTGTACCCGTAAAAGTCGACGCCGTCGCGATTCACGTATGACTGTAAGTGTTCCACTGCGTTGTTCATTTCCTGCAGGGCAGGGGGCGGCGCGAAGTGGGCGTTGGAAATGCCCTCGTGCCAAACCAACTGCTGGGCAGCGGGCGCATTCGCTGTGTAGGTGACGCGCTGTGCAGACATGATCCTTCGCGGGTTGATGCGGTCGGTCACCACTTCGGCCCGCGAGGTGATAGTCGATGTGGCTAGCAAGTTTCGCAGTATGTGCGCGTGTTCAGGGCTGTAGCCTTGCTGGTGGTTTGTGCCAGCCAGGATGACTTGGTGAAGAATACTCACCAGATTCAGGTAGGAATGATCGGTGCGAACGGTATAGAGCCATGCCTGCGGCGGTGGGTCGCCTGCAGAGGCGGCTCGCTCAAATTGTCTGAGCAAAAAGCGCTCGGCCTGATTTCTGTCGCTGGTGGTGCTGATCCAGGCCGTACGTGAACTGGCGGCATCGGTTTCGCAACTTGCCCCGCGTGCATGTCCCAGCAAGTCAAATACTCGACCGTCAGGACGGACGATGCCTTCGCTGAACATCACGTCTGGCGGGGTGGTGTCGACGCGAAATACCACTGTCGGGCGGCCGGGAATTTCGGGTATCGGTTGTGACTGGAGCGTTGCGCTGCACAGCAAGGTAACGCAACCCAGGTAACTGAGCAGCAGGGTTCGGCGGGTTGTAATGCTCATCGTGGTGATCCGTTGAGCTGGGGGAGCTCAAGGATCTGTCTGGCGCATGGCGGTGTTAAAGCAGGCATTTCTGCGTTTGCTGTAACGCCGCGCGCACGTAACGTGGCCAAAATAGCGGCTGCGCCTAGGCAAATTCGCAAACCGTTACCCAGCCTACGTGACGCGTACCTCGGCGGCTAACCCGCGGCCTATAAAAAAGCCCCGCGATGCGGGGCTTTTTCTTACCGGCTAATCAAGCCCGGCGGCGGAACAACGGCTGTGGCTGATCAGCCGAGGCTTGATACACCTCGTTGAACTCGCTGAACGCTTTTAGCGCATCTTCCGGGTCTTTGTCTTCGCGCAAGGCGAAGGCGTCGAAGCCTACGCGCTGCAATGCCCACAGCTGGTCACGCAGCACGTCACCAATGGCGCGCACTTCGCCTTTATAGCCGTAGCGGGTGCGCAGCATATAGGCGGTGGAGGAGTGGCGGCCGTCGGTGAAGGCGGGGAAGTTGAGGGCGATCACTTGGAAGTTATCCAGTTGATCGGCGATCTCTTCAATTTCTTCGCCGGCTTCCAGCCACACGCCCAGGCCACCGTCACGGGCTTTCAGGGCGCTGCTGTGTTCAACGTAGAGGCCCAAGGGCACGATCAGGTCGTCGCAGTTGGAAACGCCTTCCAGGGTGGCGTCCTTGGGCAGCAGGTGCCAGGTTTCGTCGACCAGCTGACCGTTCTTAATGATTCGCTGCATATACGCGCTCCTTGAACGGGTCGATGCCGACACGCGAGGAAGCTTTCTTCGTCGGTACGGGTTTCGACGTAGACGTTGATGATTTTGCTCACCACGTCGGCCATGTCTTTCTCGGCAAACGATGGGCCGAGAATTTGCGCCAGGCTGGCTTCGCGGCCCGAACTGCCGCCGAGGGAAACCTGGTAGAACTCCTGGCCTTTTTTGTCCACGCCCAAAATGCCGATATGGCCGACATGGTGGTGGCCGCAGGCGTTCATGCAGCCGGAGATATTCAGGTCGATATTGCCGATGTCGAACAGGTAGTCGAGGTCGTCAAAACGGCGCTGAATGGCTTCGGCAATCGGAATCGACTTGGCGTTGGCCAGGGAGCAGAAGTCGCCCCCCGGGCAGCAGATGATGTCGGTGAGCAGACCCACGTTGGGCGTGGCAAAACCCAGTTCGCGCAGCTCGCCCCACAGGGTGAACAGCTGGCTTTGCTCGACGTCGGCGAGAATGATGTTCTGGTTATGGCTGTTGCGCACTTCGCCAAAGCTGTAGCGATCGGCCAGGTCGGCGATGGCGTCCAGTTGCTTATCGGTAACGTCGCCAGGGGCCACGCCGGTCGGTTTCAGCGACAGAGTGACGGCGGCATAGCCAGGCTTTTTGTGCGCGAACACGTTGCGGCTGGCCCAGCGGTCGAAACCGGCGTGCTCGGTGCGCAGTGCTTTCAAGGCGTCTTCTTGATCGTCCAGGGCTTTGTAAGCCGGGTCGATAAAGTGCCCGGCCACGCGCGCAACTTCGGCTTCAGTCAGGGTGCTCGGGCCATCTTTAAGGTGCGCCCATTCAGCGTCAACACGCTGGGCGAACACTTCAGGGGTGAGCGCCTTAACCAGAATCTTGATCCGCGCCTTGTACTTGTTATCGCGACGGCCATAGCGGTTGTACACACGCAAAATGGCGTCGAGGTAACTGATCAGGTGCTGCCACGGCAGAAATTCATTAATAAAGCTGCCCACGATCGGCGTACGGCCCAGGCCGCCACCGACGGAAACACGGAAGCCCAACTCGCCGGCTGCGTTGTTCACCGCTTCCAGGCCGATGTCGTGCACTTCGATCGCGGCACGGTCGCTCACGGCGCCGTTGACGGCGATCTTGAACTTGCGCGGCAGGTGCGAGAACTCGGGGTGGAAGGTCGACCACTGGCGAATGATTTCGCACCAAGGGCGGGGGTCGACGATTTCGTCTTTGGCCACGCCAGCGAACTGGTCGGTGGTGGTGTTACGGATGCAGTTGCCGCTGGTTTGAATCGCGTGCATTTGCACGGTGGCCAGCTCAGCGAGAATTTCCGGTACGTCTTCCAGTTCCGGCCAGTTGAACTGCACGTTCTGGCGGGTGCTGATATGCGCGTAGCCTTTGTCGTAGTCGCGGGCGATTTTGGCCATCATGCGCACCTGCGCCGAAGACATCAGGCCATAGGGCACAGCCACGCGAAGCATGGGCGCGAAACGCTGGATATAAAGACCATTCTGTAGGCGCAACGGGCGAAATTCTTCGCCAGAAAGCTCGCCAGCCAGGTAACGGCGGGTCTGATCACGGAACTGCTTAACGCGGCTCTCGATGATGTCTTGATCGTAACTGTCGTAGACGTACATGAACTGTCCTGTTTTCAGGCTACGCGCACGGCCGCGCACTCCTCGCGGAGCCGGGGGAAGATACCAGTTCAGGTTTATGCGCAAAAGTGATGTTTTAGTATAAGAACGAAACTTATGGAGATAAGAACCGCTGGCTATAAGTCGGTATCGTTGCCGCCGCCCGAAACCTGCGGCGTACCTGTGTAGCAAGCGCGCTCCTGCAGGTCGGGAGTTTGTGCGCTCGCCAGCTGTGGTCTTAACTGCAACTGCGGACTTTCCTATAAGCACAACAACAGGGGCAGCCATGAGCGAGCACGCGCACACCATCTCCGATAGCGATACCTCCCACCTTGATTCCTCCAACCCAGACAGCGTGATCGACGCTTGGGCCATTTTTATTCTGATTGCCTTGGCGGTTTCTACTGCGGTGTTTTGGGTCAGCCATCAATAAAGCTGCCGCGCCGCTTTGCGCTATCCGGCCGGCGCTTTGTAGGAAAAGGCTGACAAATGGTGACAGATTGATATCACGCGTCAGCGTATACTTCGCCGCTGTTTTAGGCGTGAGTGCACGAAGTTGTTGAAGGGTTCATTGCGCACCGTAGTCGCGGTAGTCGGTTTACTCGCATGGAATTGCGTCAATGCAGCTAGCGTGGTGTTCCTTAACCCGGGTAAGACCGGTGAGGAATTCTGGGATAGCTATGTCAACTTTATGCAGGCCGCCGCCAGCGATCTGGGTATACAACTGCGCGTGCTCAATTCCGAGCGCGACCGCGATTTGATGCTCGACCAAGCGCGCAACGTGCTGCAAGGCAAAGACAAGCCGGACTATCTACTGTTCGTTAACGAGCAATACGCCGCCCCGGAAATCCTCCGGTTGGCCAAAGACTCCGGGGTCAAACTGTTCGCCGTCAGCAATACCCTGACCGCCGACCAGCAGCGCGTGCTCGGCAGCAGCCGCGAAACCTACCCCAACTGGATCGGCACCCTGGTGCCCAACGACGCCGATGCCGGTTATCTGCTGGCTGTCGAGTTGATCCGCCGCGCGCGAGCCCTGAATCCGCAGGGGCCGTTGGAAATGCTGGCTTTTTCCGGGGTGAAGCAGACGCCTTCCAGCCAATTACGTGAGCAAGGCCTGCAAAAAGCCTTGGCGCAAAACCCTGATGTGCGTTTGCGTGCCATTGCTTACGGCGAGTGGCAGCGCCAGCGCGCCCACGATCAGGCGCGCACGCTGCTGCCGCGTTACCCTGCGGTGAATATGGTCTGGGCTGCCAACGATGAAATGGTTTTTGGTGCCATACAGGCGGCCAAGGAGCTTGGCCATGTACCTGGTAGCGACATGCTGTTCGCCGCCATCAACTCCAGCAGCGAAGCCTTGCAGGCGCGAATAGACGGCAGCTTGAGTGTGCTGGTCAGCGGCCAGTTCACCATGGGCGGTTGGGCGTTGGTGATGCTGCAGGACTACGACGCGGGCGCGGACTTTGCCAAGCACGGCGGCAAAGACCGCACCTTGCCGATCTATATCAGCCTCGACGAAGCGCAAGCAGCCCATCTGGCCAAACGGGTGGTGGGCAAAGACCACTTTGGCCTGGATTTTCGCCGCTACAGCCTGCGCGGCCAGCCCAAGTTGCGTGACTACAACTTTTCCCTGCGGCCGCTGATTGACTGAGCGTGGCGCCTAAAGCCCGGCCAGATGCAGCACCAGTTTCACCAGGGCAAATAGCACCAGCACAAATATCCCGGTGAACAGCACACCAATAAAGATGAACTGGCTGGGTTTGCCATGGCGAAAATCGCGGGCGCGGTTTTTCCCACTCTGCACGCCGAACGCAGCGGCCATCACGCTGTGCAGCACTTGCCAAAGGGTTGGCGGCTGGTCGTTATTGTTTGAATCGCTCATCAGGCTTTCCTTAGTGGCGTCCGTTGCAGCAACCATAGCTGAAGATCGCCACCTGGCCCGCGCTCAGCCATACTAGCGGCCCGGTGCCTATACCCCTCGTTTCAGCAACACAGTGCGGAGCCTTCATGAAGTACATACACCAGCGCGAACACCTCAACGAAGACGACATCGTTGTTATCGAGTGTTCGCAAACCTGCAATATCCGTCTGATGAACGACGCGAACTTCCGCAGCTTCAAAAACGGCGGCCGCCACACTTACCACGGCGGCGCTTTTGAAGACTTCCCCGCGAAAATCGTGGTGCCCAGCAGCGGCTTCTGGAATATCACCATCGACACCGTGACCCGCAAAGCCATCAGCGTGACGCGCAAACCAACGTTGAAACACTCGATCAAAATCGTGCGTAAGTCGCCGTCGCAGTTGCGCTAAGGGTTGGCGTTTGCTCGGCGATTGTGGATTGCGCACCGCCTTATCGCGCCTTCGCGGCAATTACGCTGATTGGCTTGTATCTCGGTGGTCCCCGCGCAGGCGGGGCCCCAGAATTTCCAGGTCTACACCTCGGTGCATGCCGCACAGCTAAAGTGCGGCGCTGATCGCACTGAAGTCCGGCCGCTCGGCCACCACCGGCGCCATACAGGCCCGCTGCAACTGCCACAGCCGCGCCGGCACGCTGTCACAGCGCTCCAACAACTCCTCTAACAAGCAGCCAAACGCCCGCGCTTCGATGCGTTGCAGGGCTTGGCCGTGGGCGCTTGTTGGGTCGAAGAACGAGGCCGCGCCGAAGTCGCCAAGCAGGCAGTGGCCAACGTTGTTCACCAGCAGGTTATGGGCGTACAGGTCACCATGCACAATGCCGTTACTGTGCAGATGGGCAACCGCCGAGGCGACGGCGCGGGCAATAGCCAGGGCTTCTTCGAGTGTGAAGCGACGCCCATCGGCATAGACGTCCCGGGTACAACTGGCCAGCGACGGTGGCCCGGCGAGCACGTGGTAGTCCGCGCTGATGCGTTCCAGCAGCAGCCCTGGCGGGGTGTTGTCCAGCGGCCCAGCCACACCAATCAGGTGCGGGTGATTGCCCGCTGCGATGCACGCTGCCATTTCGCTATGGGGCAAGCCATCGCTGGTTACCTCGCCGCGAAATAATTTGGCGGCCATCGCGCGCCCTTGCCACTGGGCGGCGTGAATAATCCCCGAAGCGCCCTGGCCCAGCACGTCACCGAGTTCCAGTTGCGCCATGGGAATGGCCGCCATCGCGTGGCTGGCCAGCACTTTGGCTTCGCTGGCATCGCTCACCGGGTTGCCGGCAAACGCCAGCCAGGCCAACGCCGGCAGTTGCATCAGCCAAGTTGGTAATTGTTCAAAGCGGTTGGCGGCAATGCGCAGGAGTTGCAGATTGGCGCAGGCGCTCAAGCTGTCCGGCAACGCGCTAAGCCGATTACCCGCCAGCATCAGCTTTTGCAGGCGCGGCCGTTCGCCCAATTGCGTCGGTAACGTTGCCACGTGGTTGTCGCTCAGAATCAACCAGCGCAGTTGGGGCGGCAGCGAGGCCGCCGGTACGTGTTGAATGCGGTTGGCTTTAAAGCCAACCATCTCCAGGCCCGCACACTCGCCCAGCACTTCGGGCACTTCAGTGAAGGGGTTGTCCGAGCAAAACAGCACATTGAGTTTGCGTAGGCGTGGCAGGTCGGCGGGCAGGGCGGTGAGTTGGTTACCAGAGAGGTTGAGCACTTCGAGGCTGTCGGCCAGGGCGAAGATTTCTTCTGGAAACTCGGTCAGCGCACAGGACAAATCCAGGCGCTTGATGCCAACCAGCTCGCCTCGGCGAAGTTGTTCAAGGGTATGCATAGCTAAAAAATTACGCCGATCAGTCCCCCTCTCCCGCACGCGGGAGAGGGGCTAGGGGAGAGGGAACGCTTCGTCGGTTGGGTTAACCGATCAGTTGTCGTAACCCAAGTTCGGCGCCAACCAGCGCTCGGTCACCGCCAAGTCCTGGCCCTTGCGCGCGGTGTAGCTTTCGATCTGGTCCTTATCCACCTTACCCACGGCAAAGTACTGCGCCTGCGGGTGGGCGAAGTACCAGCCGCTGACCGCCGCTGCCGGGAACATGGCGTAGTGCTCGGTGAGAAACACGCCGCTGACGCCGGCTTTAAGCTCTTCGGCTGCTGGGTCGAGCAGTTCGAACAAGGTGCCTTTCTCGGTGTGATCCGGGCAGGCCGGGTAACCGGGGGCAGGGCGGATGCCTTTGTAGGCTTCTTTGATCAAGTCGTCGTTGCTCAGGGTTTCTTCCGGGTCGTAGCCCCAGTAGTTTTTCCGCACTTGCTGGTGCAGCCATTCGGCGCAGGCTTCGGCCAGGCGGTCGGCGAGGGCTTTGACCATGATCGAGTTGTAGTCGTCGCCAGCGTCTTGGTAGGCCTTGGCCACTTCCTCGGCACCAATGCCGGCGGTGGTGATAAAGCCGCCCACGTAGTCGGTAATGCCGCTGCTTTTCGGCGCGACAAAGTCGGCCAGAGAGAAGTTGGGCTTGCCGTCGGTTTTGATAATTTGCTGGCGCAGGTGGTGCAGTTTGGCCAGCGGTTTACCGTCGTCGCCGTACAGCTCCAGGTCGTCGTCTTGCACCTGGTTGGCCGGCCAGAAACCAAACACTGCACGGGCTTTGATCAGCTTGCCGTCGATCAGCTTGCTGAGCATTTCGCGGGCGTCTTTGTACAGCGCGGTCGCCGCTTCGCCGACCACTTCGTCGGTGAGAATGCGCGGGAATTTGCCGGCCAGATCCCAGGAGATAAAGAACGGCGTCCAGTCGATGTACTCGGCCAGCACGTTGAGGTCGATATCTTCCAACACCTTCACGCCGGTAAAGGTCGGCACGGTCGGTTGGTAGCTGGCCCAGTCGAACTGCGGCTTTTTCGCCACCGCCGCGCCATAGCTCAGGCGCTCGGTGCGGGCGCTGCGGTTGGCGGTGCGCTCGCGTACTTCCACGTAGTCTTTGCGGGTGCTTTCGACAAAGCCGGCTTTCAGCTCTTTGGACAGCAACTGGGTCGCCACGCCCACGGCGCGCGACGCGTCAGTCACGTACACCACCGCATCGTTCTGGTACTTGGGCTCGATCTTCACCGCGGTGTGCGCTTTCGAGGTGGTGGCGCCGCCGATCATCAGCGGCAGGGTAAAGCCCTGGCGCTGCATTTCGCGGGCAACGTGAACCATTTCATCCAGCGACGGCGTGATCAGGCCAGACAGGCCGATGATGTCGCACTTCTCGGCAATCGCCGTTTGCAGAATTTTCTCTGCCGGCACCATCACGCCCAAGTCGACGATGTCGTAGCCGTTGCAACCGAGCACCACGCCGACGATGTTTTTGCCGATGTCATGCACGTCACCTTTTACCGTGGCCATCAGGATCTTGCCCTTGGCCTCCGGCTTGTCGCCTTTTTCCAGCTCGATAAACGGAATCAGGTGAGCCACGGCCTGCTTCATCACCCGGGCGGATTTAACTACCTGCGGCAGAAACATTTTGCCCTCGCCGAAGAGGTCGCCCACCACGTTCATGCCAGACATCAACGGGCCTTCGATCACCTCGATCGGGCGCTTAACGCCTTGGCGGGCTTCTTCAGTGTCTTCGACGATGTGCGTGGTAATACCTTTAACCAGCGCGTGTTCCAGACGCTTATCGACGGTCCAGGCACGCCACTCTTCGGTCTCGGCTTCTTTAACGCTGCCATCGCCTTTGTAGTTGTCGGCAATCGCCAGCAGGGCATCGGTGCCGTTCGGGGTGCGGTTGAGCACCACGTCTTCCACGCGGTCGCGCAACTCGGCCGGAATCTGGTCGTAGATCTCCAACTGGCCGGCGTTAACGATGCCCATGGTCAGGCCGTTTTTGATCGCGTAGTACAAGAACACCGAGTGAATCGCTTCGCGCACCGGGTTGTTGCCGCGGAACGAGAACGACACGCCGAGGTCAGCGCAAACGGCAGGTTGTCGCGGATATAGGCGCAGGCGTTGATAAAGTCGACGGCGTAGTTGTTGTGTTCCTCGATGCCGGTGGCCACGGCAAAGATGTTCGGGTCGAAGATGATGTCTTGCGGCGGGAAGCCCACTTCGTCCACGAGAATGTCGTAAGAGCGTTTGCAGATCTCGATCTTGCGCTGCTCGGTGTCGGCTTGGCCGAGTTCGTCAAAGGCCATTACCACCACAGCGGCGCCGTAGCGCTTGCACAGCTTGGCGTGGTGAATGAACTGCTCGACGCCTTCTTTCATGGAAATCGAGTTAACGATGCCCTTGCCCTGAATGCACTTCAGGCCCGCTTCGATCACTTCCCACTTCGAGGAGTCGATCATGATCGGCACGCGCGAGATATCCGGCTCGGAGGCGATCAGGTTGAGGAAGGTGACCATTGCCTTCTTCGAATCGAGCATGCCCTCGTCCATGTTGATGTCGATTACCTGGGCGCCGGCTTCCACCTGCTGCAGGGCGACTTCCAGGGCTTCGGTGTAGTTGTCTTCACGGATCAGGCGGGCGAACTTGGCGCTACCGGTAATGTTGGTGCGCTCGCCAACGTTCACAAACAACGACTTACGGTCGATGGTGAACGGCTCAAGGCCCGAAAGGCGGCAGGCTTTGGGGATATCCGGAATCACGCGGGGCTTGTACTTGGCGACGGCCTCGGCAATCGCCTTGATGTGGCCCGGCGTGGTGCCGCAGCATCCGCCGATGATATTGAGGAAGCCCGAGGCGGCAAACTCTTCCACTACCACGGCCATCGCTGCCGGGCTTTCGTCGTACTCACCGAATTCGTTCGGCAAGCCGGCGTTAGGGTGGGCCGAGACATGGGTGTCGGCCTTGCCGGCCAACTCTTCCAAATACGGGCGCAGCTCTTTGGCACCCAGGGCGCAGTTCAGGCCGACCGAGATGGGCTTGGCGTGACTGATGGAGTTCCAGAACGCTTCGGTGGTTTGCCCGGACAAGGTGCGGCCTGAGGCGTCGGTGATGGTGCCGGAAATCATGATCGGCAGTTCGAAACCCAATTCCTCGTAAACGCCTTGCACGGCAAAGATCGCGGCTTTGGCGTTGAGGGTGTCGAAAATGGTTTCGATCAAAATCATATCCGCGCCGCCTTCAATCAGGCCGCGGGTGGCTTCGGTGTAGTTCTCCACCAGTTCGTCAAAGGTGACGTTGCGAAAGCCTGGGTTGTTAACGTCGGGCGACAACGAACAGGTGCGTGAGGTTGGGCCCAGCACGCCGGCGACAAAACGCGGACGGTCGGGGGTTTCCAGGGTTTTCGCATCGGCCACCTGGCGAGCCAGGCGCGCACCTTCGACGTTCAGCTCATACACCAGCGCTTCCATGCCGTAGTCGGCTTGGGACACTTGGGTGGCGTTAAAGGTGTTGGTTTCGAGGATGTCCGCGCCGGCATCCAGGTAGGCCTTTTCGATGGCCTGAATCACATCCGGGCGGCTGAGCAGCAGCAGGTCGTTGTTGCCCTTAACGTCGCTCGGCCAATCGGCAAAGCGCTTGCCACGGTAGTCCTCTTCCTCCAGGCGGTAGCTCTGGATCATCGTGCCCATACCGCCGTCGAGAATCAGAATGCGCTCGCTGAGGGCGTGCTGAAGAGACTGGAGACGAGCGTGGCGATCGGACATGGAGGCGTTACCTGACAAAGCGCGGAATAAAGTGGCGGCGATAATAGCAAAGCCACAGCTGCCTGGAGCGGGTGGGTGGTTTGCATGAATTCGGCTCATGTTGCACCTGGCCAACACAGTTTCCTGGTAGGAGCCAGCTTGCTGGCGAAGCGCTTCGTTTCCAGGGTTCGCCAGCAAACTGGCTCCTACAAGGCCTGCCGATAGCTGCCAAAACTGAGTCTAGTGGTTAGACTCGCCTCCTTGAGAATCAGGGATATGCCCATGCCAGACCGTTTTTTCGCCGCCGTAGTGCTGCTGTTCCTTTCAACGCTGGCCGGCGCCGAATCCATTTCTTATACCCGCGATGTCCAACCCATCCTTACCGAGAAGTGCGTGGCCTGCCACGCCTGCTACGACGCGCCGTGCCAGTTAAATCTGGGCAGCGCCGAGGGGGTTGCCCGTGGGGCGAGCAAGACGCCGGTGTATGACGGCGCACGCACCCAGGCCGTGGATACCACGCGTTTGTTTCTTGATGCCCATGGCCCGCTGGCCTGGCGCCGCAAGGATTTCTACTCGGTTATCGACGCGCAGAGCGGCCAGGCGGCGTTGATGGCGCGCATGTTGGAGCTGGGCCAGCAAAAGCCGGTCGAGCCGAATGCCAAGCTGCCGGATAGCATCAAACTTGGCGTTGACCGTGCTAATCAATGTTCGGCGCCAAACGAATTCAATACCTACGCCACGACTCACCCGCTTGAAGGCATGCCCATGGGCGTCACCGGCCTGACCCCGGCCGAGCTGCAAACACTGCAAGGTTGGCTGGCGGCGGGGGCGCCGATGGACCAGCAGGCGCTGCAGGCCAACGAGGTGGAGTTGGCGCAAATCAAGCAGTGGGAAGATCTGCTTAATGCCCCCGGTGCGCGGGAAAGTTTGGTCGCGCGCTGGTTGTATGAGCACCTGTTTCTCGCTCACCTGTATTTCCAGAACGGCAATAACCGCCACTTCTTCCAGGTGGTGCGCTCGCGCACGCCCAGTGGCCAGGCTGTTGACCCCATCGCCAGCCGGCGCCCCAACGACGATCCCGGTATCCAGTTTTACTACCGGCTGACGGCGGTGCAGGGCGTGATCGTGCACAAAACCCATATCACCTACCCGTTGAGCCCGCAGAAGCTGGCGCGGGTTAAAGAGTTGTTTTACGGCAGCGGCTGGCAGGTGCAGGCCTCGCCGGGTTACGGCCCGCAGCGCCGCGCCAATCCGTTTGATACCTTCGCCGCCATTCCGGCCAAGGCGCGTTACCAGTTCATGCTGGAAAACGCTGAGTATTTTGTGCAGACCTTTATCAAGGGCCCGGTATGCCGGGGGCAGATCGCCACCGACGTGATCCGCGATAACTTCTGGGTGATGTTCCAAGACCCCGATCACGACCTGTTTATTACCGACCCCAACTACCGTGGCCAGGTCACCGAACAGCTCGCTCTGCCAGGGCAGCTGGACGATCTGGGCGCCACCCTGGGCCTGTGGCGCAGCTACCGCGACAAACGCAACGAATACGAAGATGCGCGTCAGGACGCCTATGCCGACGCGCCGGCGCCAAGTTGGTCGCATATCTGGGCTGGCAACGACAACGCGGTGCTGTCGATCTTTCGCCATTACGACAGCGCCACAGTGAAGAAGGGCCTTATCGGTGAGGTGCCGCAAACCATCTGGTGGATGGACTACCCGTTACTGGAGCGCACCTACTACCAGTTGGTGGTCAACTACGACGTGTTTGGTAACGTCTCGCACCAGGCGCAGACACGGCTGTATTTCGACTTGATCCGCAACGGCGCCGAGCAGAATTTTCTGCGCCTGATGCCTGCCGACTCGCGCGCAGCCATTCTCGATGACTGGTACCAGAACAGCGGCAAACTAAAAATGTGGATGGACTATCAGGACATCGACGACGACAGCCCCACCGGCTTGAAACTGCCCGAGGTCAACGCGAAAAACGTGTTTGCCACGCAACTGCTGGCACGTTACGCCGGCTTCAATATGCGCCCAGACCCCATAAACCGCTGCGAGACCGGCAACTGCTTCCGCCGCAACTTCCCCAAACCGCAGCAAGACGCCGAGCAAGCGCTTAGCCGGTTGACCAACAAGCCGGGTGCCGGGCTCAAGGTGATTCAGCAAATGCCGGAAGCGACCATGTTGCGGGTGGAAGAGGGCGACGGCAGCGTCGATTTCTACAGCCTGCTGCGCAACCGGGCACACAGCAACGTGGCCTTTATGATGGGCGAAAGCCTGCGCTATCAGCCGGGGTTGGACACGCTAACGGTGTTCCCGGGGGTGATGAGCAGCTACCCGAACTTTATGTTCAACGTGCCTGTGGCGCAGGTGCCGGAATTTGTTGCCGCTATGGAGCAAATAAAGGATGCGCCGGCGTTTGAAGAATTAGTGCAGCGTTGGGGCGTGCGCAGGAGTCATCCGCAGTTCTGGCGCTACTTCCACGACCTGGATCGCTATATCCAACGTACCGAGCCGGTAGAGGCGGGCGTACTGGATATGAACCGTTACGAGAATTTGTAGGCTGTCCAGGTAGGTTGGGTCGATCCGCGTTCGGTGAGCGCAGCGAACGCGGACCGCCCCAACCTACGTTTTGCGCCCCACCGTTTGATTTATGGACCTTTTCTCCCCCCGCTCGGGTCAACCCTTTAACAAGAGTTAGAGGCTGGGAGCAGGTTTATGCTGATTTCACTGCAAGCGCTACGGGCGTTAGCAGCGTGGCTGGTGGTTGGGCACCACGTCATGCAGGTGTTTTTCGATTTCAAGACAAGCAGCGCCTTCGGGCAATTTTTTATCGACAAGGGCGCCGTCGGCGTCGACATTTTTTTTGTGATTAGCGGCTTGGTTATCTACTTGTCCACCCAGGGCAAGGACATGGCAGCCGGGCGCTTTCTGCTGAACCGGGTGTTGCGCATTGTGCCGGCGTATTGGCTGTTCTCGCTGCTGGCGGCGCTGCTGATTGTTTACGCCAAACCGATGATGCCGGGGCAGAGTTTCGACCTGCAGCATTTCGTCCTGTCGCTGCTGTTTATTCCAGCAAGCAACCCTGCCGGTTATGGCCTGTACCCCACGCTGGCGGTGGGTTGGACCCTCAATTACGAGATGTTTTTCTACCTGCTGTTCGCCCTTGGCTTTAGCGTGCCCGAGCGGTTTCGCCTATGGCTGATTGCCGCCGCGATTTTCTTGGTGAGCGCCGTGGCAACCCAGGAAAGCTGGGTGAGCGATTTCTACCGCAACAGCATCGTCTACGAATTTCTCTTCGGTGTGATGCTCGGCATGGTCTACCAGCGCGGCTGGATTCGCCCTGGCAGCGGCTTGCCGGTGCTGGTTATTGCTTGCTCGCTGTTGGCGATTTACCACCTGGATACCGAGATGCGTGTGCTGCACTGGGGCGTGCCAAGTGCCCTGATTGTGGCCAGCTGTATGTCGTTGGAAAGCTACTTCCGTGGCAATCGCCTGCTCAAATCATTGGGCGACTGTTCTTACTCGGTGTATTTGGTGCATGTGCTGGTGTTGTCGCTGGGCTGGTACCTCACTCAACGCTACGACCTGAACATTTATTGGATGATCGGCGCCTGCATTCCGGCTATCGTGCTCGCCTCCTGGGGCAGCTACGAGCTGATCGAGAAGCGGTTTTTCCAGCAGGCCAAGGTGTGGCTGGCTAACGAAAACCCCGCACCGAACAGAGTGGCTATTCCTGACTAATTTACTGGGGCTTTATTCACAAGCCCCAAGGGCGTAAACTGCGCCCCATGTTTGCGAGGAGTTGCCATGAGCGCCATCACCATTACTGAAGCTGCCCACGATTACCTGGCCGATCTGCTGAGCAAGCAGAGCACCCCCGGCATTGGTATTCGTGTGTTCATCACCCAGCCGGGTACCCAATACGCCGAAACGTGTATTGCCTACTGCAAGCCAGGCGAAGAAAAACCTGAAGACAAAGCCGTCGGGCTGAAAAGCTTTACCGCCTATATCGACGCCTTCAGCGAAGCGTTTCTCGAAGACGCGGTAGTCGACTACGCCACCGACCGCATGGGCGGCCAACTGACCATCAAGGCGCCCAACGCCAAAGTACCGATGGTCAACGAAGACAGCCCGGTCAACGAGCGCATCGCCTACTACCTGCAAACCGAGATCAACCCGGGGCTGGCCAGCCACGGTGGCGAAGTCAGCCTGATCGACGTCGTCGAAGACGGTATTGCCGTGCTCAAGTTTGGCGGCGGCTGCCAAGGTTGCGGTCAGGTTGACCTGACGCTCAAAGAAGGCATCGAGAAAACCCTGCTCGAGCGCATCCCCGAGCTCAAAGGCGTGCGCGACGTAACCGACCACACGCAGAAAGAAAACGCCTACTACTAAGTGGCGGTAAGTGAAAAAGGCGACCTCAGGGTCGCCTTTTTTGTGCCTGGTTTTCGTTGGGGCGATCTACAAGCGCACAAGCAGGCTTGTGCCTGTTGGGCTTCGCTGCGCTCAACCCAACCTACGCGCGGGCCACAGCATCAACAGTGCAATCGCCACCAGCGGCAACACGCCAATATTGATCGCCGACCAGCCAAGCCCGGTAATCAATGCGCCAGAGGCAAATGAAGCACACGCCGCTACTGAGCCGTTAACCAGTTCCATCAAGCCCTGCGCTTGGCCGCGTTCGGCCGGGCTATGGCCTTCGGCTAACAGCGTTGTGCCGGCAATCAGTGCCAGGTTCCAGCCCAGGCCGAGCAAAAACGAGCTGATTAAAAAGTGTGGGTGGCTTAGGCCGGACAGCGCCACCACCGCGCTGGCCAGCAAGATGCTGCCGCCGAGCACCGCGACCCGGCGACTGCCTAGGCGGTCCACCAGCGGCCCGGCGACAAACGCCGGCAGAAACATCCCAAGCATGTGCCACTGAATTACCCCGGCGCTGGTGGCTAGATCAAAACCGCAAAAACTCATGGCCAGCGGCGTGGCGTTCATTACCAGCACCATCAGGCCGTGACCGATCGCGGTGGTGGCGATAGCTCCACGCACCAAGGGCCGTGCCAGCAGTTCACGCATCGCCGCCAGGCCGGGTTTGCCCGGGGCCGGCGCAGCGCCTTCGCGCAGTTGGCTGACCAGCAAGAAGCCCAGCGCCGCTAACGCGGCAATCATTAGATAGGCGCCCATATACGGCGTACTCAGGGCATTACGCGCCCACAGCGCCAGGCTCGGGGCAAGCAACGCCGCGAGCACGCCGCCGCTGATGACATACGCGGTGGCGCGACCTTTTTGGTTGTCGGCCACCGACTCCAACGCGGCAAAGCGGTAGTACATGGCCGAGGCCTGATACGCGCCAATCGGCAACGCGCCCAGGCAGAACACGCTGAAGTCGCCAATGCCCACGCCCAGAGCGCAGAGCAAGCCGCCCGCCACGCCGCCGGCCGCGCCTAGCATCAACCCCGGCCGACGCCCATGGCGCTGCATAAACAGCGACAACGGTTGCACGGCGAGCAAATTACCCAACACCAGCAATGCCAGTGGCAAGGTCGCCAGCACGTTGGTCGGCGCCAGTTGCAGACCAACCAACGAGGTGAGGGTGATACCAATCAACGAACAAGACCAATACAGGGCCTGGCCGCCAAACAGCAGGCGAACGGAGGCATTGCGCAGCAGCAACATGGTGGTTTCCTTGCAGGAGAGAGCGGGGTTTAGCCGGCCTTGGCGCAGCCCGACGGCTTGAGCACGCGCTCGGTAGAGGCCGGGTTATTGGCTAATTTTGCCGCCGGCCTGCGAGGCCGCTGCAGCAGTTCGCCGCCGCAGTTGGGGCAGCCGCTTTCGGCCAGGTGGGTTTCGGCGCAGTCGCGGCAGAAGGTGCATTCAAAGGTGCAGATACGCGCGTCGACCGAATCGGGCGGCAGGTCGCGGTCGCAGCATTCGCAGTTGGGGCGTAGTTCGAGCATGGCGGGGTCCTTAGGATGGGCTTGATACGGCGGTTGGCTTGCGATTCTGGATCCCCGCCTACGCGGGGATGACGGTGGTTCTAGGGTGGTCGCCCTCGCGCAGTCCCAGCGTTTCAGCAGGAGTGCCACTGCCAAAGCGCTGCATATATTCCTGTGGGCTGACGGCGAGGTGTTTATGAAAGGTGCGGCGCAAATTTTCCGGGTGACCAAAACCGGTCAGCCGCGCCACGGTGCTGATCGAGGCCTGGGCGTCTTGCAACAACACCCGCGCCGCTTCCAAACGTAGCCGCTCCACGTATTGCCCAGGCCCCATCCCCAATTCCTGAGTAAATACCCGAGACAGCGTGCGCGGCGTTAACGTGGCCTGCTGCGCTAAGGTTTCCAGCGACAGGTCGGCGCCCAGATTGGCCGGCAACCAATCCAGCAAGGCGGCCAGGCGCGGCACACGGCTGGGTTCCGGGGTGAGCAGGGCACTGAACTGGCTCTGCCCACCGGGGCGGCGCAAAAACATCACCAGGCGCCTTGCCACACTTAATGCCATGGCGCGGCCTAGGTCGGCCTCCACCAGCGCCAAGGCCAGGTCGATGCCTGCCGTCACTCCGGCAGAGGTAAACACATGGCTGTCGCCGTCCTGATTGTGCGGGTCGTAGGTATGCAGCCGATCGCTCTCAATCAACACATTCGGGTAGCAGCTGCGCAGTTCATCAACGTCTGCCCAATGGGTGGTGGCCTGGCGGCCATCCAAGACGCCAGCGGCCGCCAGAATCAGCGCGCCGGAGCAAATAGAGCCAAGGCGCCGCACCTGCGGTTCTGCGCGGTGCAGCCAGGCCAGCAGCTCACGGTGGTGCATTTGTTCATTAACGCCGAGGCCGCCGGGGACCAACAGCGTGTCGAGCTGCGCCAGGTCCAGGTCGTGCCAAGGACGGTCAACACACAGGCGCATACCGGCGGAAGTGGCTACGGGGGTGAGGTCGGCGCCGACCAGCAGCAAGTCATAAAACGCCGGCAAGCCCTGGCGCCCGCGTTCAACGTTGGCGGAAGCGAACACCTGCATCGGGCCGGTCACGTCCAGGCTCATTACCTGCGGGTATACCAGGCAGGCGACGGTGCGCAGGGCGTCCAGGGAAGCGTGTTTGGCCATGGCAGCGGCACCTCGAAAACGATGGTGCCATTCTGTCGCGCATAGGCGCTGGCAACAATGACAATAAGCCCACAGATATTGCCATTTCACCTGCGCGCGATGGCGTTAACCTCGCTCTACGGGGATGGGCTGGCTATTAGGGCTTGGTGGTCGCCGTATCCGCCTGCACCTGCTCCAAAAAGCGCATCAACGTCACTTCCTCGGGGCGCAGGCCTTTGCGCGTGCGGGGCTTACCCAGCTTGCTGAGTTCATCGGCTACAAACGCCTCCAACACCGCCGGGTGCACATAACATTTGCGGCAAATGGCAGGGGTGTTGCCCAGTTGGCTGGCGACGCTTTTGATCACGTCATTGACCACGCGTTTTTGCTCGGTGGCAGAGCGCTCTTCAAACGGCAATTGCCGCAGTTGGTCGAGCGCCAGCGCAGTACCGGCCCAGGTTCGATAGTCCTTGGCAGTGAAGTCTTCGCCGCTTTGTTCCTGCAGGTAGTGGTTGATATCCGAAGAGGTCACCACGCGCCGTTGTTTGTCCTCGTCCAGGTACTGAAACAAGTGCTGGCCAGGCAGTTCCAGGCAGCGGCGAACGATGCGCGCCAAGCGCGGATGCTGCAGGCTGACCTCATGCTCGACGCCGCTTTTGCCACGGAAGTTAAAGCGAATACCGGCGCCTTTGACCTCGACATGGCGGTTACGCAGGGTGGTCAGGCCGAACGATTTATTGTCCCGCGCGTACTGCGTATTGCCGACGCGAATCAGGGTGGAGTCGAGCAGCGCGACCACGGTGGCAACCACCTTGTCATGGCCTAAGCCCGGCAGCTGTAAATGCTCGTCGATGCGCGTGCGCAGCTTGGGCAGGGCGCGGCCGAATTCGAGCAGGCGCTCGTATTTGTCGGCATCGCGAATTTCGCGCCAGCGCGGGTGGTAGCGATATTGCTTGCGCCCGCGGGCATCACGGCCGGTGGCCTGCAAATGGCCCTTGGGGTCGGGGCAAATCCATACGTCCTGATAGGCCGGCGGAATCGCCAGTTTGTTGATGCGCTGCACTTCATCGGCGTCGGTAATGCGCTCGCCATCGAGGTCCAAGTAAACGAATTTGCCGCGCAGTTTGCGCCGGCGAAACCCCGGCTGGCTGTCGTCGACATAATGCAAATCGGGCGGCAGCGCGGGGCAGAGCAGGGTGCCGGTGTCGCCGCCTTCATCATCCGGCAGCGGCCGTTTGCCCTTGGCCAACGGCAACACTTCTGGGTTTATCGCGCTGGTCATCGTGGCGGCCTCGCTATGCCGGGGAATGCATCGGGGTGCTGATCGCTTCGCTCCATTCTTCATGGTCGCAGCGGGTACAGGTGCGGCTTTCGCCGGCTTGCAGGGGCGTGGTGTTGCCGCAGGCGGTGCAGGCATATAAACCGGCTGCCGGTACCTGACGATACTGCTGGCGCAGCGGGCTGGGCAGCACTGACAGCCCCGCGCGCACTTGCTCTTTGGCCTGGAAATACAGGCTCACATCGCCATTTACTTCCATGATGCCGATACGTACCTGGCCGAGGTGTTCCACGCCTTTTTGCCGCAGCTCCATAAAGAACTCGTCGGTGGAAATATTTTTGCCCTCCAGCGTTGGCAAATCGCACACGCCGTTCTCGATAATCACCGCCGGTTTGCCCTCTAGCCAATCGCCAAAACGTGGCAGGCGCTCCATGGCGTAGGTGGTGACGCGGTACATCAGCAGCAGAGTGGCAAACACCACGGCGACCGGCAGCAGTGGCACGTCGTCGTAGAAGGTCACATCACCGGCGGCCGAGCCTAGGGTGAGGATCACCACCAGCTCGAACAACGACAGCTGACGTACGCCACGGCGCCCGGAAATCTTCAGAAAACAGAACACCACCAAGTAGGCAAACAGCGTGCGTACCGTTACTTCAAACAGAAACGATACCGGCAGTTTGTCGATCAGCATCCGCTGCCAATCGAAGGCGGTCATGGCGTGTGGCTCAGGGGGTTAAACATGGGAGACGTCCTGCCGGTCTGGTGATGAAAAAGTAGACGGCAGGGCTTGGGGTTAGGTTCGGAGTATTTCAGCGTGGCGCAGAAACGACTGCGGGCAGCTCGAAGGCTGCCCGCAAGGGTGTTGCTGGTAGGGCGGTTAAGCGCTCATTTGCCACGGCTCAAGGGCGTAGCCTTGCTGGTTCAACTCGGCACGCGATTGTTGCAGCAGGCTTTCCAGTTTGGCTGGATCGGTAAACGCGCTGGCGGCCACTTGGGTGCGGCCCAGCAGGCGGGTGCTGGTACGGTCGATAACAGAAAAATTCAATTCGCCGGTGCCATCTTGTGGCGCCCAGGCGACGCATTGGAAAGGTTGAAATGCACGATGAGCGATCAACAAAGCTTCGTTAACACGGAGCGGGGTGTTCATGGGGTTGTTTCTCCGATGGGTCCCAAACAGTAAGCGGCCGTTCGCTACTGTGGCCTTCAGGGTGTTGAGGCTGTACCTGACTTAGGAGTCACAACAAAGTCGCTGAAAAGAATAAAAAAGTCGCAAAACTGATAAAGGGGGCAGGTTTTTTTGATCAAAAGCCCCTCTCCCGCCCTTCGGGCACCCTCTCCCGCAAGCGGGCGAGGGGATTGGGCCGCGAGCGAGTTAGCCAACAACGAAACTCGGTTGGCTCCCCTCTCCCGCTTGCGGGAGAGGGGCTGGGGGAGAGGGCAGGTGCGGCGCATAAACGGCCAAGGGAATTGGGCCGCGAGCGAGTTAGCCAATAACGAAACTCGGTTGGCGCCCCTCTCCCGCTTGCGGGAGAGGGGCTGGGGGTGAGGGCCGGGTGCGACGCGTTATTGCTGGTTACGTTCATGCCGGTAAGCACTTACCGCCTCATACACCGCTTTACGCAACCGATTAATCCCACCCAACGGCCGATGTTCCGGCAACGCATGCCACGGGTTAAACGACTGGTTGTCGCAGGCAATGGTCTGTTCGGTGCTATCAAAGTCTTGCGCCGGCACCTTGATGGTCGCGACCGTTTCAAACGGTGAAATCGCTTGGCTCCATTCGATGCTGGTGTCTTCCAGTGGCATGTAATGGTCGGGGTTCTGCCGCTGCACTTGCAGCTCAAAACACGCTGGTACGCGGTCCAGTGACAGCTGTTGATACAGCGCGTCATGCAGGAAATTGGGCATGTCGGTGTTTACTTTCGGCAAGGTATACGCCGGGCAACGCTCGGGCGCCGGCACCACGCGGTATTTGATGTTGTGCGGGCCAAACTTGAACGGTGCTACCGAGTCGTAGGTGGTTGCCACCGGGCTGTCTGGCGCTGGCGCCAGGGTTTTCAAGGCGATGGTCAGGTGGCGGATTTGCCAGGTGCGTGGGTCCGGGCTTGGGAAGAATGCCAGCACCTGTTGGCCATTGGCCTGAGCCTTGAAATTGCTCTGGTACTCGGCCACGTCGCTAACGAAAAACGACGGGTGATTGAACATTACAAAGTCCTGCTCACCCGCCACTGCCGGGGAACTCATCAGCTTGGCGCCCGGCACATCAAACAGCTTGATCGCCATGCCGCGCGCATCTCGCACACGGTCGAACTGTGGATAGGCGTTGCCGTTAGACAAACGCATCAGCGCCTGCCAGGTTTTGCCCGGCTCGCTAAATACGCCTTGGCGCAATTCACCGTTCAGCTCCGGCAATACCGTAACTTCGGCCTTCACACAGCCATGGGCTTTGGCGTGGGCATCGCGCAGCACGCGGGTCTGGTCTTTGTGCTGTTCCACCACGCGAATGGCATCTTCGATAATGCCGCGGGTCATGGCCGCTTCGCCGGGCGGAATCTGTTCCTCTGCAGACACTGGGCCAGAGAATTTCCAGGCGTAATACAGTTCAGCAATGCCCCAGCCACCGAGGCCGACCACCGCCAAAAACAACACCAGTTTGCCAAGCACACGGCCCAGCCAAAGCCAGAAGCGTTTAAGCATTAAGCGAATCCTTGTAAGAGCAGTGGCAGAGCCGGGCAGGGCGCCCGGCATCCTTGTCGTTAGTTACTGGCTTGTACAGCACCACCCTGGCAGCTCGGGCCGGGGTTCCAGGGTGCCGGCGTTACCGGCTGCAAGCGGCTTTCCAGCGCCGGGTTGCCCAGCACCTTGAGGTACTCGATCAATGCCAGCCGTTCATTGGGCTGCAGGCCCCGGCCAATCACGCCTTGCTGACGGCAACCATCGCGGAACTCATGGCCCTGGTTGCTATTGCCGGTGATGGTGGTCTTGAACAGAAAGCCGCCGCCGAATTCCTCGCTGCGGTAACCGCCGCGCTCCGGGTCGTACTCATGGTTGCCCACCCAGAACTCGCTGCGCCGCTCATACACCGGCGACAACAGTTCAAACAGCGAGGGCACCGAACCGTTATGCAAAAACGGCGGGGTGGCCCAAATGCCATCCAGCGGGCGCGCCTTGTAGCCACGTTTCTCCTGCACGCCGATGGGCAGGCCGTAACCGTCCATCTTCCAGCGTTCCTCGCCGCTGATGCCGGCATCCTGATAGGCGCGGTTCTCCACATAGGCCGTCACATAAGCCAGGCCCTTGGCGCTGGAGATACTGCGCAAATTCAGGTCTTCCAACTGGCCGTCAAACAGCTTCACGCCGAGCTTACTCATCTGCTCCTTGCTCCAGCCCAGCTTGCTGATATTGAAGCGGTGGTCGGCGATGTTGTCGGCAGTGGTCGGGTCGGTGCCGATGATGCTGATGGGCACAATACGCATGCGCCACTCCGGGTCGCGGGTTGGCGCCAGGCGCTTATCGACCGGCTTCGGATCGGCTGCGTGGCAGTAAGCGCAGTTCTCTTGAAACAACGCATGGCCGCGGCTGGCCAGCTCAATGTTGACCTCGCCGAAAACCTTCTCCGGCCAGGTCGGCGGCTTTAACTGCTTAAGGGTTTCTTCCAGGGTATAGAGGTCACGCACGCGCACGCTGGAGGCATAGCGCTCGGCCTCCGGCACGCGGCCGTTGTTGTCCTCAAACAGCTTCACCGAAGCGCCTACGCCCAGCGCTTCACCGATATTGCGCGCCATCGGCTGCATGGCTGAACCGTTCCACTGCACCCAATCAAACTTCCAGATATCCCACAACTGCGGGTAACTCACTGGCGCATTGCCGACCCGGTAATTGCTTGGGTCGATGGCATCACCAAACACACTGTTAGCAATACGGCCAAAGGCATCGGTGCGGCCAAAACCTTCTTCAGTCGGGTACAGGCCCCGGTGCGTGTCATTCCACGCCTGCGACAAGATGCGGTTGAGCGTCACCTTCACGTCGGTGCGCAACTGGTCGCGACCTTCCGGGTACTTATCGCCCAGAACGGTCTTGGCAAAGCGAGTGAACTTGATCGGGTTGTAATAGGTAAACGCCAGGCTCATGCCCAGGGCCTGACCAAAACTGCCGCCCTTTAACGTGGGCACGGTAGACGCCAACGAATGCAGCGCTGCGCCGCCATCAATACGCACCGACTGCCCCTTAAAGCGCAGCTCGCCGGTGTGGCATGCCGCGCAGCTGATATCCAGCAACTGGGCGCCGGTCTCATCTTCCACATGGCGGGCAAAACCCACTGGCAAATTGCCGGGGTTCAGCGCGGTAGGTTGTTGATTGGGTTCAGTCAAAAAACCAAAGCGCGCGAGGTAGTCGGGCGCGGCGAACTTGGCCTCGGAAAACGGCAACTCCAGCGCCGTAAACCACTCATAGCGCAGGCCCTTAACCTCGGTGCCCTGCGGCGTGTAGTAATAGGTTTGCCGCGCCTCGGGCGTCCACTGGTCCAGGTAATGCAGCTCACTGGGCTGCTCATACGCTGGCAAGTTGGGGTTGGCGATGTAATACAGCACCACAGCGAGCAACGCCAAAACGGCGAGCAACACCAGAAGCAATAACCGCTTCACAACTCTCATGGGAACAATCCTTGTGCATTTTTTTGTTGGCTGAGCGTTTATGCCAAGCAATTACAGGAATGGCAAGGCGCTAATCACGGAATGTTCTTATGGGCTTAGGGAACTTTTTTATCAGCTCCACCACGCTGCTTATAAGAAAAGCATCCAAGCGCCGTCAAAAAACTTGCTAGCGTTCAGACAGGGCTCGAAAACGCTTGTTTTTAATCGGAAAACATCCAACGGACGCCAGGGGGCAAAATGCCATGCTCGACATGCTCGATAGCCAAACCTCGCCACCACCGCTCGCCACCCTGGACGTCTACAAATGTAACGCCGAACGCCAAGCCCTAAGCGATGCACTGGCGCGCTACGGCAGCAACATGAGCGTGGCCGCGCGCATGCTCGGCATCTCCCGGCCCACCTTCTATCGATTGCTGCACAAGCATCGGTTGCGCTGAACGGCGTGTAATCGCTGCGGTAGCGTGCGCGGGCTAAGCAGTCTGCACAGCGTTTACAGGCGTTTGCGCCTCATGGCTGCACCCACACATCCCCTCGTAGTCCCTATCCCAACACCGCTTTATCTATAGCCGGCGTTATCAGCCGGCTTCGACGCGCGTTTGTTTTCGGCGTTCTGAAAATAGAACGCTAGAGGTGAATTTAGCTATCTGGTGCATCAAGGGTGCTGAATTTAAGCTTTGTCCATGCCGCAACTACACGCGGCAAACCAAACTCAAGCCGAACCCGGCACCCAATCAGAAAGCGAGGAACGCACCATGACCACTTCTTACAAATACAACCGTCTGGACAAAGA
>LNAP01001993.1_pt1 | contig 30190 bp, 29 predicted proteins | sample 602601 | NCBI WGS metagenome assembly LNAP01 (sample SAMN02440304, study PRJNA202911) | soil metagenome | biome: Subtropical and temperate rainforests or woodlands; isolation source: soil samples (1 kg each in a 20% v/v slurry with milli Q water) were... ...
GTTCTCATACCTTTCGCGCCGGCTGGGCGGCGGCGGGTGGGCCGGGGCACGGCGGCGGCCCGCGGTGGCGTGTGCGCATCGCCGCGCGCGACCACCGGTTGATCACCGACGCCCTCCACTGCGACCATGCCCGCCTGGCCGCCCTGCCCACTCCCGGGCGTGGCGCGGCATTGTCGAGGAGCGCCTGCCCATGCCCATGTTCGTTCGCCCGATCACCCCATCCCGCTGTGGCGCCACGCCGATGGTGCGGATGCCCACCGGTGCGTCGCAATGAGCCTCGAACGCGCACCGGCCACGCTGGCGGTGGACAGCCGCTGCACCCACGGCGAGGGCGTGCTCTGGTGCGACCGGCGGCAAAGCCTGCTCTGGATCGACATCGCCGAACGTCGGCTGTGGCAGCACACCCCGGCCAGCGGCAGCACGCGCCACTGGGTGTTGCCGGACCGCCCCGGCTGCATCGGGTTGTTCGACGATGGCACGCTGCTGGTCGCATTGGTCAGTTCGCTGCACCGCGCCGACCTGGCTGCCGCCACCGACGATGCGCTGCCGCTGCAGTGGCTGGCCGATGTGGACCCACACAACGCGTACACGCGCAGCAACGATGGCCGCGCCGACCGCCACGGCAACTTTGTGTTCGGCACCATGAACGAACACCCGGCGCGGGCTGCCGATGGCCGCTTCTATCAGTACTCCAGCCGCCACGGCCTGCGCGAACTGCCGCTGCCGGGCATCGTGATTCCCAACGCGATCAGCTTCAGCCTGGATGGCCGCACGCTGTACTGGTGCGATTCGGTGACGCCGCAGATCATGGCCTGCGATTACGACCCCGAGCGCGCCAGCACCGCCAACGTGCGTGTGTTTGCCACGCTGGCCAACCGCGCTGCCGAGCCCGACGGGTCGGCGGTGGACGCCGACGGGCGGGTCTGGAACGCGCAATGGCGGGCCAGCCAGGTGAGCTGCTATGGCGCCGACGGCACACTGCTGCAGGTGCAGCCGGTGCCGGTCAAGAACCCCACCTGCGTTGCCTTCGGCGGCCCCGACCTGCGCACCTTGTACGTGATCAGTTCACAGCTGGACCACACGCCCGAGGCGCTGGCCGCAAGCCCGCATGCGGGCAGCCTGTTCAGCGCGCGCCAGGACCATCCCGGTCTGCCCGAGAGCCGGGTCCACGTGGCCTGACCCGCTGCGGGTCGGGCATGCACCGGTCGGTTGGCCAGCGGCGGCGCACGTTGACAGGGAAGCGCCGCGCCCCGCGTGCGGGGTGCGCAGACCCCGCAACTGCCCGCGCCGATCGCCATGCACCACCCGCAACGCCTTGTTGCACAAGGGCCGCGCGTACTTGACCAGGCATCGGGACGGGCTGTCTGAGCACGCCACGCCAGCATTCAGCCACAACCTGTTCTAGAATTACGCGGCTTAACGCCGGATTTCCCCATGCCTTTCGTCGTCACCGAAAACTGCATCAAGTGCAAACACACCGATTGCGTGGAAGTGTGCCCCGTGGATTGCTTCCACGAAGGTCCCAACTTCCTGGTGATCGACCCGGATGAGTGCATCGATTGCACCCTGTGCGAACCGGAGTGCCCGGTCAACGCGATCTTCCCCGAAGACGACGTGCCCGCCGGGCAGGAAGCGTTCGTCGCCCTGAACGCCGAGCTGGCCAAGGCCTGGCCGGTGCTGACCGTGCGCAAGGACCCGCCCGCCGACGCCGGCGAATGGGACGGCAAGCCGGACAAGCTGCCCCTTCTGGAACGCTGAGCCGCGGCATGCCGCAAACGAACAAGGGCGCCGAGGGCGCCCTTTTCGTTTCTCCAACCGGATCCCCGAACGAAAAAGGGCGCCTAGGGCGCCCTTTTGTTTCCCGAACCGGATCCCCGGTAGTGCCGGCCGCTGGCCGGCTGCCCTTCGCCCCAACGCCGTCAGCGTCAGGCCCGGGCAGGCACGCAATGCACACCTGCCCGGCCAGCAACGGGACCTACCGCGGGCTTCCTTACGGAGCCAGCTTCGCCTTCAGCTCGCCCAGCAGCTTGGTCGGGGCGGCGCCGGTGGCCGGCAGGCCGCGCGGGTCAACAGCCGACACGTAGGCGCCGGCTTCCACGCCGACCACGCGGACCAGGAAGTCGCTGCCTTCGTAGGCCACGTCATAGGACCCCAGCAGCTGTGCCTTGCTGGCAATCTTCACGCCGGCCACCGATTCCAGCGCGGTGCCGACCTTGCCGAATACCTCGTCCTTGCTGCCCGGCACGGTGAAGCCTGCCGCGTTGGTCGGGGCCTGGGTGGACGCTGCGGCCGGCGCGGGCTTGGCCGCCTGCGAAGCCAGCACCGGTACCTGGGCGGCCGGGCTGCCGCCCGGGGCGTTCAGGTCCGGCGGCACTTCCAGCGGACGCATTTCCGGCGCCAGCGCGTAGTCGCCCTTGGCCCCGCGCTTGAAGCAACCGGTGGTACCCACGAGGGTGGCGGTAGCCAGGATCGCGAAGGACAACACGCGGATGGCGGAAACGGATTGACGCATGGGAATCTCCTGGGTGACCACGGGTGGTCAGTGGTTGGATAGTGCTTCCAGCGCACCGATATCGGTGGCCAGGTGTTCGGCAGCGGCATGGTGCGCCGCAGACAGGGACAGCAGCGGCAGGCGAAGCCCGTGGCCGATGCCGATCCGGCGCAGCAGGTCCTTCACCGGGATCGGATTGGACTCCACGCCGCAGAATTCATGGAACGGTTCCAGGCGGGCATCCCACGCCTCGGTCGCCTCGCGCTCGCCGGCCGCGGCCAGGTCGCACATGCGTCGGTACGCGCCCGGCAAGGCGTTGGAGCCCACCGAGATCAAGCCATCCACGCCGGACAGGATCGAGCGCGCCGCGGTGCCGTCATCGCCACTGAGAACGGCAAAATCGGCCGAACGCAGCGCCAGCAAGGCCTGCACGCGGCCCACATCGCCCACCGCTTCCTTGATGCCCACGATGTTCGGGTGGGCGGCCAGCACGGCCACGGTCTCGGGCAGCATGTCGCAGCCGGTCCGGCCGGGCACGTTGTACAGGATCACCGGCAGCCCGCCCTGGTCGGCGACCGCGCGGTAATGGGCGATGAGCCCTTCCTGGGTAGGGCGTACGTAGGGCGGGGTCACCACCAGCGCATGGGTGGCGCCGCTGGCGGCCGCACGGCGGGTCTGTTCGATGGTTTTGGCCGTGCCCGACAGGCCCGTCCCGGCCAGCACCGGGATGCGCCCGGCCACGGTTTTGACCGCGCTGCGCAGCAGCTGGTCGTACTCGTCGTCGGACAGGGTGGCGGCCTCGCCGGTCGAACCGGCAACCACCACCCCGTGAACGCCACCCTCCAGTTGCAGGTGCAGCAGGCGCTGCCAACCGTCGGGATCCAATGCGCCATCGGCCTTGAAAGGCGTGGCCAGCGCGGTGATGAGACCGGAAAGGGACAAGGAAACGTTGCTCGGAAGAAAGGGGGAACCCAGCGGGCCTAAACGCCGGCCGGATGTACGTTGCATGTTACTTGCGGGTCGAAAGCACGGGCAAGTATGCTGGACTCCGGCGAACGTGCCGTCGCCGGCCGTTCAGACTCACCTTGCATCACCCGGAACCCTCTTGACCGACACCACGCCGCGGCCTGCGCCGACCGAAAACCATCTCCTGATCAACGCCTACACGACGCATCCGGAGTCCCCCCTGCTGCCCGTCACCCGGCGTATTTCCGACAGCGGTTGCAACCTGGTCGATGCACGCCTGGCCACGGTGGGCCGCGACGTCTCGGTGACCGCGCTGGCCACCGGCTCGTGGGACGCGGTGGCCAAGCTGGAAGCCATGCTGACCCGGCTCGAGCGCGAAGAAGGCCTGAAGCTGGTGTGGTACCGCACCGGTGCCAAGCAGGCGCAGTCCAACCTGCTGCCGTACATCGTGGAAGTGATCGCCGCCGACAAGCCGGGCATCCTCTTCCAGCTGGCCGATTTCTTCGACCGCCAGGGCATCACCATCGAAAATCTGCAGAGCACCCGCTACCGGGCGATGCAGACCGGGGCGGAGATGTTCTCGGCGCAGGTCACCATCGGCGTGCCGGCCAACATGCACATCGCCGCGCTGCGCGACGATTTCCTCGAGTTCTGCGACCACCTGAACCTGGATGCCATCATGGATCCGATGAAGTTCTGATCGTTCGCGCGTTCGTCACGGGCGCGCAGCGTTTCATGCAGTTGTAATGGCACGACCCCAGGATCCGGAAAGGAACCCATGAACGACGGCGACACCCTGGACAGCACCACCCTCGCACTGCCGCTGGCGTTGTCCGGCGGCGAGCACACCTCCCTCGGCGCACTCGCCGGCCAGTGGCTGGTGCTGTACTTCTACCCGAAGGACAGCACCCCGGGCTGCACCACCGAAGGCATCGACTTCAACGCCCTGCTGCCCGAATTCACCCGCCTCGATGCGCGCGTGTTCGGCGTCTCCCGCGATTCGGTCAAATCCCACGACAACTTCTGCGCCAAGCAGGGCTTCGCCTTCCCGCTGATCAGCGATGGCGACGAAGCGCTGTGCACCGCCTTCGACGTGATCAAGCTCAAGAACATGTACGGCAAGCAGGTGCGCGGCATCGAGCGCAGCACCTTCCTGATTTCGCCCGACAGTCGTATCGTGCAGGCGTGGCGCAAGGTCAAGGTGGCCGGCCACGCAGACACCGTCCTTGAAGCCCTGAAGGTCGCGAAAACCCAGTGACCAACCTGCACCCCCCAATGGCCATCACCCTGCCCTGCAGGCTGTGATGGCTTGTCCCTGTTCTGCCACCAGGAAATGACGATGACCCGAGGCAAGCGCATCTACGTTCTGGATACCAACGTGCTCATGCACGATCCGACCGCGCTGTTCAAGTTCGAGGAGCATGATGTCTACCTGCCGATGCAGGTGATCGAAGAGCTGGACAACGGCAAGAAGGGCACCACCGAGGCCAGCCGCAACGCGCGCCAGGTCAGCCGTTTCCTCAACGAGCTGGTGCAGGCGTCGGGCCTGGACAACCTGGCCGACGGCATTCCGCTGCTTCGGCCCAACGGGTTGCAGCTGCGCGGCAAGCAGAGCGTGGGTCTGCTGCGTTTCCAGACCAGTCATTTCGACGCGGGCAAGAGCTTTGGCGCGGTCATCCCGGACAACGCCATCCTCGGCGCGATCCTGGCGCTGAAGGAGCAGATCCCCGAGATTCCGGTGGTGTTCGTTTCCAAGGACATCAACCTGCGGATCAAGGCGGCCATCGCCGGGATCGTGTCCGAAGACTACGAGAACGACCGCGCGCTGGACGATTTCAGCCTGCTCTACACCGGCGCCACCGAACTGCCGGAAGACTTCTGGAAGAAGCACACCGACAACCTGCGCAGCTGGAGCGACAAGGGCCGCACCAGTTACGAAATCATCGCCAGCGAAGACGAGAGCTGGCACCCCAACCAGTACGCCTACCTGCCGGGCGACGATGAAGTCGAACTGCGCGTGGCCAAGGTGGACGGCGACAAGATCACCTTGTCGCTGGTCAACGACTTCCGCCACGGCAGCCACGCGGTGTGGGGCATCAGCGCGCGCAACCGCGAGCAGAATTTCGCCCTCAACGCGCTGATGGACCCCGAGATCGATTTCGTCACCCTGCTCGGCACCGCCGGTACCGGCAAGACCCTGCTGGCGCTGGCCGCCGGCCTGGCCCAGACCATGGACCAGCAGCGCTACCGCGAAATCATCATGACCCGTGCCACGGTCAGCGTCGGCGAAGACATCGGCTTCCTGCCCGGCACCGAGGAAGAAAAGATGACGCCGTGGATGGGCGCGCTCACCGACAACCTGGAAGTGCTCACCCACACCCAGGAAGGCGGCGCGTGGGGCCGTGCGGCCACCAACGACCTGATCGCCAGCCGGATCAAGATCCGCTCGCTGAACTTCATGCGCGGGCGTACCTTCCTGTCGCGCTACCTGATCCTGGACGAAGCGCAGAATCTCACCCCCAAGCAGATGAAGACCCTGATCACCCGTGCCGGCCCCGGCACCAAGATCGTCTGCCTGGGCAACGTGGAACAGATCGACACCCCGTACCTGACCGAAACCACCTCGGGCCTGACTTACGCGGTGGACCGCTTCAAGAACTGGCCGCACAGCGCCCACGTCACGCTGCGTCGTGGCGAGCGTTCGCGCCTGGCCGATTACGCCTCGGAGGTGTTGTGAGCCGTTCCCTGTCCCGTGTCGTCCTGCCGCTGGCGCTTGCCGCGCTGGCGGCCGCCTGCACGCCTGCCAACGTCCGCCCGGGCGCCAGCGTGCCCACCGCGGTCAAGACCGGCCAGTCCTGGGTGGTCACCCGCCCGGTGATCGCCGCCCAGGTGCTGGATACCTGCTCACGTTCCAGCCCCGGCCGCGAGGCCGGGGCGGTCACCGGCTACTGGGCACCCAGCCGCCAGCAGGTGGAGCAGCTGGAAGCGCAGCTGCCCGGCCTCGACGCCCAGGTGCCCCATGCGGCCGATTTCGACCGGCAGTACGTGGGCATCGAGATGGGCGGCAAGCAGCTGATCTACCTCAACGCATTCCATCTGCCCGACGGCACCGACATCGACCCGGCGCGCGACGCCATCCGGGTCTGTGACGGCGGGGCGCAGTTCTGGGGCGCGGTGTTCGATCCGGCCACCGGCACCTTCTCCGATGTGCAGTTCAACGGCCCGCCGAAGGGCCGTTGAGCATGGCACTGACCGTGCCGCGATGAGCCGCCCGCACGCCGGATGAGCATCCGGCTTCCGACCTGGGTCTGGATCGGTGCGATCGCGCTGTCCTGCGTGGCCGGCATGGTCAATGTGGTCGGCTTCCTGGGATTCGAACACCAGGCGGTGAGCCACATGACCGGCACCACCAGCCAGCTTGGCATGGCGCTGGCACAACGCGACTGGCGTGTGGTCGGCCACCTGTGGGGCCTGCTGATCGCGTTCTGCCTGGGCGCGATGCTCAGCGGCATGATCGTGCAGGACAGCACCCTGCAACTGGGCCGCCGCTATGGGGTGGTGCTCACGCTGGAATCGCTGTTGCTGCTGGCCGCCATCCCGCTGTTCAAACAGCACCAGATCTGGGGCGCACTGGCCGCGGCAATGGCCTGCGGGTTGCAGAACGCCATGGCCACCACCTTCAGCGGTGCGGTGGTGCGCACCACCCACCTCAGCGGCATGTTCACCGACCTGGGCATCGGCCTGGGCCACCTGCTGCGCGGGTTGCCATTGCCGATACGGCGCTTGACCCTGAGCGGGCTGATCGTCAGCGGCTTCCTCGCCGGCGGCATCCTGGGTGCGTGGCTGTTCCTGCGTTGGGGGTACGACGCGCTGCTCGCCCCTGCCCTGCTGACCGGCTGCACCGGCCTGGGCTACATGCTGTTCCAGCAATGGCGGCGGTGGCGCGCGCGCTGAGCAGCACGCCAGCGGCAAACATTGCACAATCGCCGCATGACGCCCTCCTCTCCCGTTTCCGCCCTCACCATCGCCGGCTCCGACTCCGGCGGTGGCGCCGGCATCCAGGCCGACCTCAAGGCGTTCGCCGCCCACCGCGTGCATGGCCTGTCGGCCATTGCCGCGCTTACCGCGCAGAACACCCGCGGCGTCAGCGCGGTCCACGTGCCGCCGCTGACATTCCTGCAGGCGCAGATCGACGCCTGCTTTGCCGACTTCGACATCCACGCCGTGAAGCTGGGCATGCTGGCCAATGCCGAGGTGATCGGGCTGGTGGCCGATGCGCTGGAGAAGTACCGCCCCACGCACGTGGTGCTGGACCCGGTGATGGTGGCCACCAGCGGTGCCAGGCTGCTGGAGGACAGCGCGCTGCACGCGATGCGCACGCGCCTACTGCCCCTGGCTACGCTGCTGACCCCGAACATTCCCGAAGCGGAGCTGCTGCTCGGCCGCCCCATCACCAGCGCCGACGAAGCCGAGGATGCCGCTGCGGCCCTGCTCGATCTGGGCACCGGCGCGGTGCTGCTGAAAGGCGGCCACCTGCACGAGGGGGCCCGCGTGGTCGATCGCTACTTCGACGGCGTCACCCGCGACGAATTCATCCACGCCCGCCTGCCGGTGGATGCACACGGCACCGGCTGCACGCTGGCCTCGGCGATCACCGCGCAGTTGTGCCAGGGCCTGTCGTTGCCCAATGCCTGTGAAGCGGCCATCGACTACGTCGCCCGCGGCCTGCAGGGCGGCTACTACCCGGGGCGCAACGAGGTGCTGGTGATCGACCATTTCGGCGCGGCGCGCCCGGCATGATCCAGGCGCTGACGTTGCCGGTCGTGGCCGACGACGACCACCGCTTCGACCTGCTGGCCCGCGTGCCGGCGCAGCCACGCGCGCGCCTGCTGTGGTTGCCGGCACTGGGCGTGGCGGCACGCCATTACCTGCCGTTGGCCGATGCGCTGGCCGCGTACGGCATCGCCGTGTACCTGCACGAGTGGCGCGGCAACGGCAGCAGCAGCCTGCGCCCCTCGCGCACGCAGGACTGGGGCTATCGCGAGATCCTCTACCACGACCTGCCGGCCAGCCTGGCCGCACTCCCGCGGAACGGCGCGATGGACACCCTCATCGGCGGGCACAGTCTGGGCGGGCAGCTGGCCTGCTGCTTTGCCGGGCTGCATCCGGCGGCGTTCCAGCACGTGTGGCTGGTCGCCAGCGGCACGCCGTACTGGCGCACCTTCCCCGGCCCACGCGGCTGGACGCTGCCGTTGATCTACCGCTTCCTGCCCTGGCTGGCGCAGCGCCAGGGCGTGCTGCACGGGCGCCGGCTGGGGTTCGGCGGCACCGAGGCACGCGGCCTGATCGGCGACTGGGCCCGGGTCGGGCTGAACAATCATTACGCCGGCGTCGGCATCACCGACGACCTGGATGCTGGCCTGCGCACCGTGCGCGGCCGCGCCACGGCCGTGGTGATGGCGCAAGACTGGCTGGCGCCGGTCCCTTCGATGCAGGGCCTGCTGGCCAAGCTGCCGCAGGTGCAGGCCACGCTGCGCGTGCTTGATGCGGCGACGCTGGGAACCGATGCGGATCACTTCGCATGGATGAAATCGCCGCAGGCCGTGGCCACGCTGCTTTTTCATTCATTTGAGTGAAGTTCTTCACAAAGGCGTTGACGAATGCGGCCCACATCCGCATAATTCCGCTCCTGTTGACGCGCCCGTAGCTCAGTTGGATAGAGTACCTGGCTACGAACCAGGCGGTCGGGAGTTCGAATCTCTCCGGGCGCACCATCAACAGGTTGCCAACTCCGCCGTTGGCATCAGCAGTACAACGTGATGTAAATGCGCCCGTAGCTCAGTTGGATAGAGTACCTGGCTACGAACCAGGCGGTCGGGAGTTCGAATCTCTCCGGGCGCACCATTACATCGCACAGCAGGCTCGCCTGCCCTCCCGTCGAACGTGGCAACACGTACGGCAGGACGCACAACCAGACAATGCAAATGCGCCCGTAGCTCAGTTGGATAGAGTACCTGGCTACGAACCAGGCGGTCGGGAGTTCGAATCTCTCCGGGCGCACCATTGCATCGATGAAAAACGGCAGCCTTGGGCTGCTGTTTTTTTTGCGTTTTGCATTGGCGACGCGCGTCGACCGACCCGCCCTGACCATCGAACGACCGCGTATGGCCGGCTCGTCATGATCCTCGAACAACCACGCGTAGTGCCGGCCGCTGGCCGGCTCGTCATGAACGCTGGGAGATTTGCGTGGAGCCGGCCAGCGGCCGGCACTACCGAATGCTGCGAATCGTTTGGAGCCGGCCACAGTGGTCGGCATTGCCGCATCGGCAACCGCCTATCCCGCGATCATCCGCGCGGCGCTTGCGCCTGCAGCTGCGCCATCACCAGTTGGTCGGCCTCATGCGGTAGCTCCGGCGCGGCGCACTGCGCGCCGGCAGGGCCTTCCTGCGCAAGCCAGTCGTCCACCACCCCACCCAGCAGGTCCAACCGCAACGGCAGCGTGATGTGGTCTTCGCCGCGCATTTCGATGTAGTGCACGCGCGGGCTGGCCAAGGCCAGTCGTCGCCCCTGGTCCACCCGCACGTGCTGATCATCCTGCCCGTGCACCAGCAACACACAGGCGCGCGTGTCGGCCAGCGCGCTCGCCACGTCGACGCGATCCAGGTCCAGGTCCAGGCGCTGGCTGGCCGCGGCAATCACCGCGTCGATGTCCTGCCCGCCGTAGCGCCAGCGCCCGTAGGCGGCCATCGCCTGGGCCTTCCACGCGCTGGGCTGCAATGCCATCAGGTGCGGAATCATGCTGCGGATGGCATCGCCGGCGTTGGCGAAGGACTCCATCGCCACCACGCCACTGACCCGGTCGCCCAGCTTGTCGGCGGCAAACACCGCCGTGGCCGCGCCGTAGGACACCCCGAACAGGTAGAGCGGCCCCACCACTTCGCCGCGCGCCTGCAGCGCATCGATCACGTCGATCACATCGTCCGACTCGAACGTGCCATAGCCCGACGGCCCCGCACCGGAATGGCCGTGGTTGCGGAGGTCGATGGTGACCACGCGGTAGCCGGCCTGGGCCAGCTGCAACGACCACGGCAGCATCGCATCGCCGTTCATCATCCAGCCGTGCAGCAGCACCACGGTGCCGCGCGGCGGCTGCGCGCGGAACGGCGCAGGCACCGCCAACGCAAGCCCGGTCTGCAGCGGCTCGCCGTTCTCGTGCTGCTGGGCCAGATATTCGTAACGCAGCCCGTACTGGCCCGGGTCGAACGCCCGCCAGAAGATCGGCACGCCGGCCCGGCTGGTGACCCGGCCATGCCGGTTGGGCACGCTGTCCACCGCCGCGGCAATGCGCGCGGTGTCCAGCAACGTGGACACGCCACCGGGCGCGACCAGCCGGTCGCTGAGCGAGGTCGAGGCAGCGGTGGAGGTGAGCGAGGAGCAGGCGGCCAGCCACAGGCCGGCCCCGGCCAGCAACAACAGCAGCAGGCGCTTCATGAGGGACACAGGGGAAACCAGATTGAGCCCGGCAGACTACCGACCGCCGGCCAGGCGCTCTATCGCATCCACATGACCGTGCGATGACAGCGCAGCGGCGATTCAGCTTGGCCGCACCCGGTCAGGCACCTCATCCCAGCCAGCCCTGCATCGTCGGCCACCAGCCGGCCATCACCGCCGGGCCCTGCATGCGCGCCCGCCACCAGCGCAGCGCGGCCCCCTCCTCGCCCGGCCGCCAGGCCAGCCAGAAGGTCTCGTCGGGCTTGGGCTCTTCCACCTGCTTGATCACCAGCCGGCCCTGCTGCACCGCCTGCTGCACGTACGGCGCCGGCAGGAAACCGAACCCGAGCCCGGCGCATTGCAGGCGGAACTTGCTGACCGTATCGGGCACCGTCACCGTCTCCTGCCCCATCAGCAGGCCCACCGTGCGCGGCAGCAACCGCCGCGCCGAATCGGCCACCGCGATCGCACAGTGCGCGGCCAGTTGCTCGCGCCCCAGAGGCCCGGACGCCGCCGCCAGCGGATGCGAGGGTGACACCGCGAACACGAATTCCACCACGCCCATCGGCTCCACTACGTAGCCGCCACCACTCGGCCCTTCGCCGGCCGCGCCCACCAGCAGGTCCGCGCGCCGGTCCAGCAGGGCCTCCCAGGTGCCCGACAACGACTCGCTGATCAGCCGCACGCGGGTCTGTTCGGCCACTGCATTGAACGCGCGCACGTCCTCGGCCAACAGCGCCGGCTGGAACATCGAGTCCACCGCGACGGTCAGCTCCGCTTCCCAGCCCGAGGCCACCCGGCGCACCCGCATCTCCAGCTCGCGCGCGGCACGCAGCAGGTGCCGCCCCTCTTCCAGCAGCGCCTGCCCGGCCTGGGTCAGTTGCGCGCGCGGGCCCACCCGGTCGAACAGCTGCACGCCCAGGTCCTGTTCCAGCTTGGACACCGTGTAGGAAATGGTCGACGGCACCTTGTGCAGCGCCTTGCCGGCCGCGGCGAACGAGCCGCGGCGGTCGATGGCGTCCAGGATCTGCAGGGCATCCAGGCTGAGCTTGAGCATTCGAATTTTTCGATGATGGCTTGCGAAACTATCCGTTTTTCAAACCCAAGGCGCAAGCGGATACTGGCGCCAACAGGAAAGGGACGCGGCAAACGCCTCCCGGACCACCATCGAAACCATCGAATACCCGAGGAGATCCACCATGCTGCAGATCCGCAAGAGCACCACCCGTGGCAAGGCCGACCATGGCTGGCTGAACTCCATGCACACCTTCTCCTTCGCCAACTACTACGACCCGCGCTACACCAGCTTCGGCCCGCTGCGGGTGATCAACGAGGACCGTGTGCAGGGCGGCCAGGGCTTCGGCACCCACAGCCACGCCAACATGGAGATCATCTCCTACGTGCTCGGCGGCGCACTGGAGCACAAGGACTCGATGGGCACCGGCTCGGTGCTGCGCTACGGCGACGTGCAGCGCATGAGCGCCGGCAGCGGGGTCAGCCACAGCGAGTTCAACCATTCGGCCGACGAGACGGTGCACTTCCTGCAGATCTGGCTGTTCCCCGACCAGGAGAACATCGCCCCGAGCTACCAGGAGACCCATTTCGCCCCCGAGGCCAAGCGCGGCCAGCTGCGCCTGATCGCCGCCAAGGATGGGCGTGACGGCGCGCTGCTGATCCACCAGGACGCCAACATCTACGCCACGATCCTGGACGGCAACGATCGCGTGCAGCTGCCGCTTGCCCCGCGTCGCGGTGTCTATGTGCAGGTGGCCCGGGGCCAGGTGCAGGTCAACGGCATCCCCCTGGACACCGGCGACGCGCTGCAGATCAGCGACGAGGCGCAGGTGACGCTGGAAAACGCCACCGACGCCGAAGTGCTGGTGTTCGACCTGCCGCTGTAAGCCGGTGCGATGAACGCAGGCGGCCCCGACCCGATCGGGGCCGCCTGCTGCGCGTCAGGCATTGGGCACCGGCGCATCCGCGGCGATCAGCTGCTGCTGTTTCAGTTCGGCCCAGAACGCGGCCGGGATGGCCACCGACATCGAGGCCACGTTGGCCAGTACCTGTTCGGGCGTGCGCGCCCCGGGGATCACCGCCGACACCACCGCCGGCGCATCGGCGAACTGCAGCGCCGCGGTACGCAGGTCGACGCCGTGGCGGTCGCAGATGGCCTGCACCTTGGCGCGCTTGTCCGGCGCCCAGGCAGGCACGGTGCCGTCGTACAGATACCGCTCGCGCCCGGCCAGGTAGCCGGCCAGCAGCGGCGACCCCACCACCACCGACGCGCCGTGCGCGGCGATCTTCGGGAAGGTGTCGTGCAGGGCCTGGTCGTGGTCCAGCAGCGAGTACTGGCAGGCCAGCAGGAAGATGTCCGGGTCGGCCTCGTCGATCGCGCGCAGCGCAGGCTCGGGGCGGTTCACGCCGAATCCCCACGCCTTGATCAGCCCCTCTTCGCGCATGCGGGTCAACGCCGGCATCGCGCCTTTGGCCGCTTCGGCGAAGCGCTGCTCCCACGGCATGCCCAGGTCCTTCTCGTTGTCCGGGGACAGGTCATGGATGAACACCACATCCAGCTGCGACACGCCGAGCCGGTTGAGGCTGTCCTCCACCGAGCGGCGGGTGCCGTCGGCCGAATAGTCGTAGCGGTAGTGGAACGGTGACGGTTCCTGCCACATCGTTTTCTGCAGTGCGCCCGTCGTGGCCGTCAGCAGGCGGCCGACCTTGGTCGACAGGGTGTACTCGCGTGCCGGGTGGTTGTGCAGGTGATGACCGTAGCGGCGCTCGCTGAGGCCCAGCCCGTACCAGGGCGAGGTATCGAAACAGCGCACGCCGGCCGCATAGGCCGCTGCCAGCGTCGCCTCACTGATGGCATCGGTGGTGGCCGCAAAGCCATTGCCGATCGCCACCCCACCCAGCCCCAACCGGGTGTGCGGCCGGTAGCGCCCCGCCTGCCCCGCCGCGTTGGTGGCCAGCGTGCGCGCACTGACCTGCCCGCGCGTGGGCAGCACGCTGCCCGGGCCAGCGGCCTGGGCGAGCAACGGGGACGCCGCCAATGCGGCAGTGCCGACAGCGGCGGCGGAAAGAAACTGGCGACGTGCGTTCACGACGACTCCTGCAGGGCGGACCAATGCGCACCCTCGCATTCGCGCGGTGCACGCCATGCGTGGACGGCGTCAACGTGACGGCAATGGCGGCCTGGATTGCCTGCAGCACCCCGGCGCACGGGCCGGGGTGCCGCGCATCATCAGAACTTGTAGTTGAGGGTCAGCCGCACGTTGCGCGGTTCGCCCCAGGTGTAGGTGCTGTACCAGCTGAAGATCGTGTAGTAATGCTTGTCCAGCAGGTTGTTGACGTTGAGCGTGGCCGACAGCTGGTCGTTGAACTCATACCGCGCCATCGCGTCCAGCAGCCAGTACGGCTCGGTGCGGTGGACTAGGCTGGCACCGTTGGCCGGGTTGGTGATGGTGCCGAAGGTGCTGCCCTGCCAGCGCGCACCGCCGCCCACGCTCCAGCCCTGCAGCGCGCCGCCCTGCAGGCGGTAGCTGGTGTGCAGGCTGAACTGGTCTTCCGGCTCCAGCGTGGAGACCTTGGTCGACTGCTGCCGCGCGATCTTGTGCGCGTAGCCGCCCTGGACCTGCCAGCCTGGCGCCACCTGGCCGGACATCTCCAGCTCGTAGCCCTTGGTGCGCACGCCCATCAGCCCGCGGTAGGCGATGCCACCACTGGGGGTGCGGCCACCGGTGGGTTCGGCGTAGTTGTCCTGGTCGAGCTGGAACACCGCCGCGCTGGCATTGAAGCGGCCCTCGAGGAACTCGGCCTTCAGGCCCGCCTCGTAGCTGCGCCCTTCCTGCGGGTCGAGCGTCTTGCCCTGCTCGTCCTGGTTGCCCTGCGGCTTGAAGATGGTGCTGTAGCTGGCGAAGACCGAGAAGTTGCGGTTGAGGTCGTAGACTACGCCGGCGTACGGCACGAACACGCCGCTTTCGTCGGTGTCCGGCGATGTGTAGTTGGCGATGCGGCTGCCGACGATCAGCTTGAGCGGATCGGCCAGGTCGAAGCGGGCCACCACGTAGGCACCGCTTTCGCGGGTCACCTGGTTGTCGCCGTAGCCCCACTGCCAGTCCGGCTCGGGCACGTCACCGGTCCAGCTGTAATAGTCGGCCACGCTGCTGATGTAGCCGGGCTGCGGCGAGTAACCGTTGTTGACCCAGCGCTTGCGCGACACACTGCCGCCCACCACCAGTTCGTGCTGGCGACCGAACCAGTCGAACGTGCCGCTGACATACAGGTCGGCGGCGTTGCTGGTGGTCTTGCCGATGTACTGGCCCAGCCACATGCTCACGCCCTCCCCCGTCACCGGGTCCGGGTTGCCACCGGCGGCCGCGCCGAGCGAGGCGTCGTATCCGTTGACCTGGTGGTTGAGCTGCAGCTTGGCCACCCAGTCATTGCCGAAGGTGTGCTCCAGCGTGGCGAAGGCGGTGCGGCTGTACTGGCCCCAGCGGCTCCAGCGCGCCCCGTTGTTGAACGACCGCGGCATGTCGTTGAAGCTGCCGGTGCTGTCCAGCAGCGGAATGCCGCCCCAGCTGGAACCGCGCGGATCGCTGTCCTGGTAGTCGGCGCCGACGGTGAGCAGCGTGCTGTCGTCGAGATCGGCTTCCAGGATGCCGTAGAACACCTGGTTGCTGCGCTGGTAGTGGTCCACGTTGGAATGCTTGTCCTGGTAGGCCCCGACCACGCGGCCACGCACGCGCCCGCTTTCGGTCAGCGGCCCGCCGACGTCCACCTCGGCGCGGTAGCTGTCCCACGAGCCCACACCCAGCGTGGCGCTGCCGGCCAGTTCGCTGGTCGGCTTCTTGCGCACCAGGTTGATGGTCGCGCCCGGGTCGCCCATGCCGGTGAGCAGGCCGGTGGCGCCCTTGAGCACTTCCACGCGGTCGTAGATGGCCATGTCGCTGAGCGTGTTGCCGGCCGAGTAGGCCGAATCGCGCGCCATCGGAATGCCGTCGTACTGGAAGTTCTGCACCGCAAAGCCGCGCGCGTAGTACTCGGTGCGCTCGCTGTCGTAGGTGACGATGCTGATGCCCGGGGTGACCTTCATGACATCGTCGATGCCATTGAGCGCGAAGTCACTCATCTCCTGCCGGGTGATCACGCTGATCGACTGCGGCGTCTGCCGCGGGCTCAGCACCAGCCGGGTGGCGGTGGCGATGGTGCCGGGCGTGTACGAATCGCTGCCCTCGGTGACGGTGCCCAACTGGTTGGCGGTGACCTGCACGGTCTGCAGGGTCTGCGCTTCATCGTCCTTGGGCGGTGCCGGCGCGTCGTCGGCCTGTGCGGCCGTGGCAAACACGGCAAGGCCAAGTGCGCTGGCCAGTGCCAGGCTCAACGGGGACAACGACGGCGACGACGCAGCGCGACCGACGCGGGTGGGGACAACACGGAACGAAGCAACGGACACGGCAACGCCTCCAGCAAGGAAAGAAGTCCTCTGGCGGCGGCTGGAGGGAAAGGGGGTTTGAAGGCTGCAACGCCTTCAGTGCGGCGCGATTCTACTCGCGCAGCCGCGGGCTGTCGCGGTCCGCGATGACGCAGCCTGCCTTGGCCATGGCAGGCGCCGGGTCCCGCAGGCGCGCGCGAAATTAGCAAAACTACTAACTCACCGGTAGACTGTGTGCCGGCATGCGTCACCGCAGCGCATGCACTCACAACGGCCCACGAGGCACGCACATGATCGATTTCTCCCCCGCCCAGCGCGGCGGCCTTCCGCCCTTGACCGGCACCCGCTGGCCGATCCGTTGCGGCCATGGCTTTTCCGCCGAGGAACTGGCGCAGCTGCGCGACGGCCTGTGGCCCCGCGCCAGCGACGATCGCTGGGCGGTGTGGCTGGACGGCACCACCCTGCGGTGCTGGCGCGCGCTGACCAGCGGCTGCATCTACGAAAGTGTGATTGTCATGGCCGACGATGGCAGCGGTACCGCCGTGGTGCTGGATGTGCTCGACGACCCGACGCAGTACCAGCGCGCCAGCACCGACAGCGGCGAACTGGAGCGTTTCGAAGGTGTAGTGCGGTTGGCCCTGGCGCAGGCACGCGCGGCCTGATCACCGGGCGGCGCTGCCGCCCTGCCCTTCCCTGCCACGGCGTGCCGGGACACCCCGGACGCCGGGCGAGGCGCGCTAGGCGATCAGGTCGCCCGGCACCGCCGGGGCATCCTGCAGCCCGGCCATCGCCTGTTGCAGTTCGCGCATCCGGAACGGCTTCTGCAGGCCATGCCGCGCCCGGAAATTCGGCGGGATGGCGGTGCCGTCATAGCCGGTGACGAACATGTAGGGGATGCCGCGCGCTTCCAGCGCTTCGGCAATCGGGAACGACGGCGTGCCGCCGAGGTTCACGTCGAGCATGGCGCAGTCGATCCCGCCGCCCTGCAGCGCCGCCAGTGCGGCATCCACATTGGCGGCCACCGCCGCCACTTCATAGCCGAGTTCAATCAGGCAGTCTTCGACCATCATCGCGACCAGCGATTCGTCTTCAACCACCAGTACGCGCGCCTTCATCGGTCAACCTCGTGTGCATCGTCAGGCAGGGGAATTGAGACCCGGAAGGTTACACCCTCGGGCTCAAAGGCCAGGTCCACGTTACCCCCCATGTCGTGTTTGAGTCCGCGTTCCAGCAGCCGCGATCCAAAGCCGCGCTGGGCCGGCGGCTGTACCTGCGGGCCACCGCGCTCGCGCCACACCAGCTCCAGCTCCTCGCCATCGCCGCGCCGGTTGCGCTGCCAGGCAATATGCACCGACCCGTCTGGCGTGGACAACGCGCCGTGTCGGGCCGCGTTGGCACACAACTCATGCAGTGCCAGGGCCAGTGCCATCGCGCGGCGCGGATCGATCCGGCACGATTCGCCCTGCACCTCGAACTGTCGTGCATCAAAGCGGCCCTGTGCCGCCAGCCCCCGGGCCAGCTCGGCGACATCTGCGCTGTGCCAGTTCTCACGGGTCAGCACATCGTGTGCGCTGGCCAGGGCGAGCAGGCGCTCTTCGATCTTGCCGCAGGCGTCGTCCATGCCCTCGGCATTGGCGAAGGTCTGCCGCGCGATCGACTGCACCGTGGCCAGCGTGTTCTTGACCCGGTGATTCAATTCGTTGACCAGCAACTGCAGGTGCTCGGCGTGGCGGGTGCGTTCGGTGATGTCGCGGGTGCTGCCGGCAATGGCTTCCACCTGCCCGTCCGGCCCGAACACCGGCGTAAAGATGTAGTCGTAGACGCGGGTGCCTTCGGTGGTGTGCGGGAACGGCACCTCGCCACGTACCGGTCGACGGGTGGCGATCACCTGCTCGATCTCGTCGTCATGCATGGCGGCGTGCCAGGGCGCATAGCCCAGTTCCAGGCAGGTCTTGCCGGCTGCCTCCTCCCACCGCATGCCCCACATGTCCAGCAACGCCTTGTTGGCATAGATGAAACGGTGCTGCAGATCGAAGACATACGACAGATCCGGCGTGGCCTGCAGGAGGGCCTCGTAGATACGCCACTTCGCGGTGTCGTGTTCGTGTTCGTGCAGCACAGAAGGGCCCATCCACAGTCGGGAGAGAACCATAGGTGCACACCCGTGAAAGACGGGTCAGCGCAGCAGGCGGGCGTTCATGCTGCATCAGCCCTCGAAGGACGGGGCCTACCTTGACGCATCCCTTCCCTGCAGAGGGGTAAAAAAAAGACGCAAAAAAAAGCCCCTGAGCTTGCGCTCAAGGGCTTTTCTCACATCTGGCGGAGCGGGAGGGATTCGAACCCTCGATAGAGTTTTAAGCCCTATACTCCCTTAGCAGGGGAGCCCCTTCAGCCACTCGGGCACCGCTCCAGTGTTCTGGTTCCGCCGCTGCGTTGAATCATCTCAGCGGGGGCGCGAATAATAACGTTTTCCGCGCCCGAAGGTAAAGCCTTAATCCGAAGAATTTTCACTTCCGGATGCATTCGGCTCATCGCCGCGCTGGATACGCTGGTAAATCTCTTCGCGGTGCACGGCCACGTCCTTCGGAGCAGTGATACCGATACGCACCTGGTTGCCCTTGACGCCGAGCACGGTCACGCTGACCGAGTCACCGATCATCAGGGTTTCGCCTACGCGGCGAGTCAGGATCAACATTTTTGCAAGTCTCCAGGGAACCGGTGGATCTTCCCCACCGGCTCGGCGCCCAGCCAAGGAACGCCACACGACAAAGGGAAAGGATTAGCCATAGTACCGTCAGGCCTCCCGCCCCTTCAAGGAGCAGGAAGCTTCAGGTGTTCAGATACGGGGAGTGACCCAGTCGACAACGGCCGCAAGGGCAGAAGCAAGGGCGGGCCCGTCCTCGCCACCACCCTGGGCGAGATCCGGGCGGCCGCCGCCCTTGCCCCCGGTCTGACTGGCGATATGGGACAACAGTTCCCCAGCCTTGACCTTGCCCATTGCACTGCCGTTCACGCCGGCGACCAGCGCTGCCTTGCCGTCCTGGGTGCCGGCCAGCACGATCACCGAGTCGCCCAGCTGCTGCTTGAGGCGGTCGATTGCGTCACGAAGCGCCTTGGCATCGAAGCCTTCCAGGCGCGCGGCCAGGATCTTGATGCCGTTGACCTCGACCGCCGACGCACCGAGATCGGCGGTGGCGCCCGCGGCCTGCTTGGCCTTCAATGCGTCCAGTTCGCGTTCCAGCTTCTTCTGGCGCTCACCGAGCTGGCGGATCTTGTCGACCACGTCGCCGGCGTTGCCGCCGAGCAGCGACGCCGCTTCGCCAAGCACGGCCTCTTCGTGGGCCACGTAATCCAGCGCACCCTGCCCGGTCACCGCTTCAATGCGGCGCACGCCCGAGGACACGCCGCCTTCGGAGGTGATCTTGAACAGGCCGATGTCACCGGTGCGGCCCACGTGGGTGCCGCCGCACAGTTCGGTGGAGTAATCGCCCATCTTCAGCACGCGCACGTTCTCGCCATATTTCTCGCCGAACAGCGCCATCGCGCCGAAGTCCAGCGCCTCCTGCATGGCCATGTTGTGCACTTCGACGGCGTTGTTGGCCCGCACCTGCGCGTTGACCTTGCGCTCGACGACCGCCAGGTCCTCGGCGCTGATCGGGGCGAAGTGCGCGAAGTCGAAGCGCAGGCGGTCAGGCGCCACCAGCGAGCCCTTCTGCTGCACGTGGGTGCCCAGTACTTCGCGCAGGGCGGCGTGCAGAAGGTGGGTGGCGGAGTGGTTGAGGATGGTCGCGCCACGGCGCTCGCCATCGACCTGGCCACGCAACGCATCGCCGACCTTCAGGCTGCCCTGGGTGATCGTGCCGACGTGGCCATGGAACTGGCCGGCGAACTTCTGGGTGTCGCTGACCTGTACCTGCCCACCCGCACCGGCGAGTTCACCGGTGTCGCCGACCTGGCCGCCGGATTCGGCGTAGAACGGGGTCTGGTCGGTGATCACGATCACCTCGTCACCGGCCTGCGCCGCGTCCACCGGGCGACCGTCCTTGAGCATGGCCAGCACGGTCAGGCCGTCGGCCTGCAAGCGGTCGTAGCCCAGGAACACGGTCGGCTTGAGCGTGGCCACCAGGTCGGCGGACAGGGTCACGCCGCCGCCGAACTTGCCGGCTGCGCGCGCGGTTTCGCGCTGGTTGTCCATCGCGGCGTTGAAGCCGTCCATGTCCACCGTCATGTCGCGCTCGCGGGCGATGTCGGCGGTCAGGTCGACCGGGAAGCCGTAGGTGTCGTACAGGCGGAACGCATCCACGCCCGGGATCACGCCGTCGCTGACCTTGGCCGCCACGTCGTCGAAAATCTTCATGCCCGAGTCGAGGGTTTCAGCGAAACGCTCTTCCTCGGCCTGCAGCGCGCGCACCACGGTATCGGCCTGGGCCGGCAGTTCCGGATAGGCCACGCCCATCTGCTCGACCAGGGTCGGCACCAGCTTGCTGAAGAACGGCTGGCGCACGCCCAGCATCCAGCCGTGGCGCAGCGCGCGACGGATGATCCGGCGCAGCACGTAGCCGGACGGCAGCACGCCATCGACGATCAGGAACGAACAGGCCCGGATATGGTCGGCAATGACACGCAGCGACTTGTTCTCCAGGTCGGCCATGCCGGTCAGTTCGCTGGCCTTGCGGATCAGCGCCTGGAACAGGTCGATTTCATAGTTGGTGTGCACGTGCTGCAGGATCGCGGCCAGGCGCTCCAGACCCATGCCGGTGTCCACGCAGGGCGCCGGCAGCGGCACCAGGGTGCCATCGGGCTGGCGATCGAACTGCATGAACACCAGGTTCCAGATTTCGATGAAACGGTCGCCGTCTTCGTCCGGCGAGCCCGGGGGGCCGCCGGCGATGTGGTCGCCGTGGTCATAGAAGATTTCGGTGCACGGACCGCACGGGCCGGTTTCGGCCATCTGCCAGAAGTTGTCCGACGCGAACGGCGCACCCTTGTTGTCGCCGATGCGCACGATGCGCGCTTCCGGGATGCCGATCATGTCGCGCCACAGCGCGTAGGCCTCGTCATCGGTCTGGTAGACCGTGACCAGCAGGCGCTCGGCCGGCAGCTTCCAGACCTGGGTCAGCAGCTCCCATGCCCAGGCGATGGCGTCCTTCTTGAAGTAGTCGCCGAAGGACCAGTTGCCCAGCATTTCGAAGAAGGTGTGGTGGCGCGCGGTGTAGCCGACCTGGTCCCCGCCGGCACGCAGGCAGCGCTGGACGTCCGCGGCGCGCACGTAGCTGCGCTTTTCCGCGCCAAGGAACACGTCCTTGAACTGCACCATGCCGGAGTTGGTGAACAGCAGGGTCGGATCATTGCCCGGCACCAGAGGCGCCGACGGCACGATGGTGTGGCCCTTTCCCTTGAAGAACTCAAGGAAATCGCTGCGGATCTGGGAGGTAGTGAATGTGACGGATGCGTTCATGGGGGCTGGCTTTATGCGGACCGGCCGGTCCATGGCACTCAGCCCCAATGGCCGGGTGTCGCTGCTGGACCGCCGAAACCACAAAGGGTATCAGGCCCGGGCCGCTCAGTCGTCAGGGTCGTAGCGGGTGGCGCGCCGAATGGTGTCGCCGTCGAACCCGCGCCGGGCCAGCAGATCGGCCGCTTTACGGCGTTGCGGCAGCTCCTGGGGGCCGGCCTCGCCGAAACGACGGCAGACCAGATCCCGGGCATTTTCGGCCCAATCGCCCTCGAAGGTGTCCATGGCCAGGGCGATCTGTTCGCTGTCCAGCCCATGGGTGCCCAGTTCGGCACGGATATGGATCGGACCGTAGCCGGTGTTGGCCCGGATCCGGACCAGGTTCTCGGCGAACCGGGTGTCGTCCTGCCAGCCGGCTTCGCTCAGCTTGTCGACCGCCGCCACGGCGGCCTCGGTCTCGATGCCCCGGGCCTGCAGCTTGCGGGTCAGTTCCTTGCGCGAATGCTCCCGGCGCACCAGCAGGCCCAGCGCCCGTTGGACCGGGGTCTGTTCACTGACACGGCGTTTACGGCGGGGTGCCGGGCTGTCGGAATCCTGCATGGCCACCTTTACTCAATCAAATGCGCCGTCCCTGGCGCTCCCCCCGTCGGGGGAATACGGAAACCGCGGTGCAGGGCGAGCGTCACTGACGGCGCTGCCCTGCCCCGCAGGAAACTCACTCGACGTCGTCTTCGGCGTCGTCGCCGCCTTCACGGGCAGCCTCTTCCGGCTGGAACTTCTCGCGCAGCTCGGCTTCCAGGCGCTGGGCGATCTGCGGGTTGTCGCGCAGGTAACCGCGGGCATTGTCCTTGCCCTGGCCGATGCGCTCATCGCCGTAGCTGTACCAGGCGCCGGCCTTCTCGACCAGCTTGGCTTCCACACCCATGTCGATCAGCTCGCCTTCGCGGCTGATGCCTTCGCCGTACAGGATCTCGGTGATGACCTGCTTGAAGGGAGGTGCCAGCTTGTTCTTGACGACCTTGATCTTGGTCTGGTTGCCGATGATCTCGTCACCCTTCTTGATCGCGCCGATGCGGCGGATGTCCAGGCGGACCGAGGCGTAGAACTTCAAGGCGTTGCCGCCGGTGGTCACTTCCGGGCTCTGGCCCGGCATCATCACGCCGATCTTGTGGCGCAGCTGGTTGATGAACACCACCAGGGTATTGGAGCGCTTGATGTTGCCGGTGAGCTTGCGCAGCGCCTGGCTCATCAGACGGGCCTGCAGGCCCGGCAGCTGGTCGCCCATTTCGCCTTCGATTTCGGCCTTGGGGGTCAGCGCGGCGACCGAGTCGACCACCACGATGTCCACCGAGCTGGACCGCACCAGCATGTCGGCGATTTCCAGCGCCTGCTCACCGGTATCGGGCTGCGACAGCAGCAGGTCGTCCACGTTCACGCCCAGCTTGGCGGCGTAGATCGGGTCCAGTGCATGCTCGGCGTCGATGAAGGCAGCGGTGCCGCCCTTCTTCTGGCATTCGGCAATGGCCTGCAGGGTCAGGGTGGTCTTGCCCGAGGATTCCGGACCGTAGATTTCAACGACACGCCCCTTGGGCAGGCCACCAATGCCGAGTGCGATATCCAGCATCAGCGAACCGGTGGGGATGACCTCGACCGCTTCGACGACACGGTCGCCCATGCGCATCACGGCGCCCTTGCCGAACTGCTTTTCGATCTGGCTCAGCGCGGCGGTGAGGGCGCGCTTTTTGTTTTCGTCCATCGGAGTGGTCCTTGCAGAGGTCGTGTCGGTGGAGGTGCTGTCTTTGGAAGTCTTCTTGGCCATGGGTTCACTTTAAGGCTGGCGTATCGCACAGGCTGAGATTCTGCCCGGCGTTCGGAAAAAAATTAACCTCAGCGGAACCAGAGAATCGCCACAAAAGACCGTGCAGGTTTTACGTAGTAGAGGGGTCAGCGGTTGGGCCGCAGCAGGCCGCAATAGAGGCCTTCGATCGCGAAGTCCTGGTCGGGCAGCACTTCGATCGGTTTGTAATCGGGGTTGCGCGGCAGCAACCGGATGCGGTCCTTGCCCATCTTGAGCAGCTTGACGGTGATCTCGTCATCGATGCGCGCCACCACGATCTGGCCCGAGCGGGCGTCGCGGGTGCGGTGCACGCCGATCAGGTCGCCGTCGAAGATGCCTTCGTCGATCATCGAATCGCCCTGCACCTTGAGCAGGTAATCCGGCGCAGGCGAGAAGAACACCCGGTCGAGCACCACGAAATCGTCGGACCCGATGTCCGCGCCGATCGGCAGACCGGCGGCGACCCGGCCCAGCACCGGAAGGCGCAGCACGTGGTCGGGCAATGCCGGCACCGACAGCGAGGCCGGCAGGCCGTCCTGCAGCGGCGGCGCCTGCACCAGCCGGATGCCGCGGGCCTGCCCGGGAATGCGACGGATCGCCCCGGCCTGCTCCAGCGCTTCCAGGTGGTACTGGGCCGCGCGCACGCCCTTGAAGCCGAACGCGCGGGCGATTTCCGTCTGCGACGGCGGTGCGCCATCGGTCTCTATACGCTCGGCGATCAACTGCAGGATCGCCTGCTGGGTATCGGTCAGGTCCATGGTTAGTAGTATTACTACTAACGATGTGGGCACGCAAGTGCCCACAGAAGAAGAGCAGGAAGCGGCAGGACCACCCACCGAAGCCTTCAGCACTCCGTAGCCACCGACCGTTGGTCGGTGACCGCGCGAACGCGCGGCACTGCATGCCGGCCCGGATTCTTGTCGCCTTCGGCTCGGGTTCCGGGGTTTAGCGTGTGCAATCCCATGGATCAGAGGGCCATGACGCCGAAACGAAGAGCAGCCACCCATGGGGTGGCTCTACCGGGCGGTGACTGATCCTTCGACAAGCGCGTGTGGGCGAACCAGATCTGTGTTGGCTGGACCGGTAGCCACCGACTGTTGGTCGGTGACCGCGCGAACGCGCGGCACTGCATGCCGGCGCGGATTCTGGTCGCCTTCGGCTCGGGTTCCGGGGTTTAGCGTGTGCAATCCCATGGATCAGAGGTTCATGACGGCCGAAACGGAGAGCAGCCACCCATGGGGTGGCTCTACCGGGCGGTGTCTGATTCTGCGGCAAGCGCGTATGGGCGCCGAACCTGACCGGTGGTGGCTGAGCCGGTAGCCACCGACCGTTGGTCGGTGACCGCAATCAGGCGTTCATGGCCGGCGAAGGACGGGCGGCGACGTTGGCTGGAGGGTCATGAGGGCGGCCAGGTAGAGCAGCCGACCAACGGTCGGCTCTACGTGCAATCTGCCGCGTTGGCGGCAGATTGCGGGATCCTTCGGATCCCAGCGGCAAGAACCCTAGGGGTTCTTGCCGCTGCGCCAGATCGAAAACAGTATCCACACGCCACAGAAGCCCGCGCCGATGAAGCCGGCCACGCCCAGTGCCAGCAGCCAGCGGCTGGAGACGCCACCTACGCTGTGCATGACGATGGACGAGCCGATGATCAGCGCGGCGGTCACGATGCCCATCACCAGCCGGTTGGCGGCGCGGTTGACCTGATCGCCGAAGCCTTGCAGCGCGGTGGTTTCCACTTTCAGTTGCAGGCGCCCGCGGCGTGCCATCTGCAGCAGGCGGCGGACGTCGCGCGGCAGGTCGCCGAGCAGGTCCATCACGCCGACCAGGCTGCGCTTGCCGCGTTTGAGCACCGCGCCGGGCGCATAGCGCTGCCACATCACCCGTTCCAGGTAGGGCCGCGCGGCACTGGCCATGTCGAACTGCGGGTCAAGCTGGCGGCCCATGCCCTCCAGGGTCAGGAAGGTCTTGATCATCAGCGCCAGGTCGGCCGGCAGGGTCAGCGAGTACTGGCGCAGCAGCGTGGTGATGTTGCCCAGCATCAGGCCCATGTGCAGGTCCTTGAGCGGCACGCCACGGTACTGGTCGACGAAGGTGCTGATGTCCTGCTGCAGCCGTGATTCATCCACGTCCACGCCGCCGGCCCAGTCCAGCAGCACGTCCGACACCGCTTCAGGCTCCTGGCTCACCAGCCCGTGCAGCAGCTGCGCGACCTGGAAGCGACGCTGTTCGGAAATGGCGCCGACCATGCCGAAATCGATCACGCCGATCCGCCCGTCGCGCAGGTAAATGATGTTGCCCGGGTGCGGGTCGGCATGGAAACACCCGTCCTCCAGCACCATCTTGAGCACGATGTGCGCGCCACGACGCGCCAGCTGCACGCGGTCCAGGCCGGCTGCGTCGACGCCGGCCAGGTCGCGCCCGGGAATGCCATCCACGAAGTCCTGCACGTTGAGGCTTTCGCAGGTCCACTGCCAGTGCACGTTGGGTATCAGGATGTCCTGGCGCCCCTGGAAGTTGCGGGCGATGCGCTCGGCGTTGCGGCATTCGGCAGCGAAATCCAGCTCGCGACGCAGCGACACCTGGAACTGCTGCACCACTTCGGCCGGGCGGTAGCGCTGCAGGTCCGGCAGGCGCGCTTCGACGATCTCGGCCAGCCGGGCCAACAGGCGCAGGTCGGCCTCGATCACTTCGCGGATGCCGGGCCGGCGGATCTTCAACACCACCGCGGTGCCGTCGTGCAGGGTCGCGCGATGGGCCTGGGCCAGCGAGGCGGCGGCCATCGGGGTTTCATCCAGCCACGCGAATACCTCGGTGGCCGGCGCGCCCAGGTCGGCTTCCAGCTGCTCGCGCACCTGCGCGTAGGGCAGCGCGGGCACGGCGTTCTGCAGTTCGGAGAATTCGGCGATCCAGTCCGGCGGGAACAGGTCCACGCGCGTGGCCAGCACCTGGCCCAGTTTGACGAAGGTGGGGCCCAGGTCCTCCATCGCCCGACGCACCCGCACCGGGGCGGTCATGCGCAGCATCTCCGTGTCGTTCCAGTGCAGCAGGCGTCCGGCCCGTTCCAGCACATCGGCCAGGCCGATCCGGCGCACCAGGTCGCCAAAGCCATAGCGGATCAGGACCGAGGCGATTTCCTGCAATCGCCCCAGGTCGCGCACGGTGCCCAGCGTTTCCCACATCGGTACAGCTCCTGTCGACGCACGCGCTCAGGATGTCACACCGGGGCGAAAATTCCCGTCAGCGCCTGCTGCACGGTCTGGCGGCGGATGGCATCGCGGTCGCCATCGAACTGGAACAGCTGCGCCCGGGCGTAGCCACCGCGTTGCTTCCAGCCGATCCAGACGCTGCCCACCGGTTTGTCCGGGCTGCCGCCACCGGGGCCGGCGATGCCGGTCACCGCCACGGCCATGCCGGCGCCGGAATTGATCAACGCGCCGGACACCATTTCCAGCACGGTTTCACGGCTGACCGCGCCGAACTGTTCCAGGGTGTGCGCGCGCACGCCGAGCAGGCGCTGCTTGGCCTCGTAGCTGTAGACCACCATGCCGCAATCGAAGAACGCCGACGAGCCGGCCACGTCGGTCATCGCCTTGGCGATCCAGCCGCCGCTGCAGCTTTCAGCGCTGACCAGCTGCAGGGCAGCCTGCTGCAGGCGCTGGCCGACATCACGGGCGAGGACGCCGAGTTCGGCATCGGTGGGGACGTGCATGGGGATCCTGGAACGGGGGAACGAATGCCCCGTTTTAGCCGAAATCGACGGCGGTGTCGTGTGCGGCGCGTGCGACGCAGTGTCGCGACCGGCGCAGACGGACGGCGAATGCACGTAGAGCCGGGCTCTGCCCGGCTTGAAGGTGTCGAACAGCCGGGCAGAGCCCGGCGCTACGTATCGCTGGCAGCCGGGCAGAGCCCGGCTCTACGGGGGCGCTGACAGCCGGGCAGAGCCCGGCGCTACGGGGCGTGGGCGCCGGCCGGGATTACCACTCCGGCAGCTTTTCCGGCAGCAGGGCGCGGATCGGTTCGCCGCCCTCGCCCGCCGCCAGTTTCTCGGCCTCGGCGATGGGCAGGTCGACGTCCAGCAGCCAGCCGTCTTCGTCGGCCTGTTCGCTGCGCACCACTTCCAGCTGGTGCAGGCGCGAGCGCAGCCGGCCGGCACTGGGCGGAAGCCGCAGTTCGCCGGTGACATGCTGCAGGCCCAGCCGCTTGCCCAGCACGGACTGCAGCAACGGCAGGCCAAGCCCGTCGCGCGCGGAAATCCAGACCCGCTCACGGCGCGCCTCATCGGGGATGCCGTCCTGCGCGTCGTGACGCACGTCGGCACCGTCGATGCGGTCGATCTTGTTGAAGACCAGCAGCTGCGGCAGATCCCCTGCACCGACATCGGCCAGTACTTCGTCGACCTGGGCGATGCGCTCCTCGCGGTGCGGATCGGCCGCATCGACGATGTGCAGCAGGAAATCGGCTTCGCGCGCTTCGCTCAGGGTCGAGCGGAACGCGGCCACCAGCTCATGCGGCAGGTCGCGCACGAAGCCGACGGTGTCGGCCAGCACGACGCTGCCACCGGGCACGATGATGCGGCGCACGGTCGGGTCGAGGGTGGCAAACAGCTTGTCGGCGGCATACGCCTCGGCACCGGTCAGCGCATTGAACAGCGTCGACTTGCCCGCATTGGTGTAGCCCACCAGAGCCACGCGCGGCAACTCGCTGCGCACGCGCGCGCGGCGCATCTGGGTGCGCTGCACTTCCACTTTTTCCAGCTTCTTCTGCAGCTGCTCGACCCGCTTCTGGAGCAGGCGGCGGTCGGTTTCCAGCTGGGTTTCACCCGGGCCGCGCAGGCCGATGGAACCGCCGCGCTGACGCTCCAGATGGGTCCAGCCGCGGATCAGCCGGGTGGACATGTGGCGCAACTGCGCCAGCTCGACCTGCAGTTTGCCTTCGTGGCTGCGCGCACGCTGGGCGAAGATGTCCAGGATCAACCCGGAACGGTCGATCACGCGCCGTTCCAGGAAGCGTTCGAGGTTGCGTTCCTGCCCCGGCGACAGTGCATGGTTGACCAGGATCAGGTCGGCGCCGGTGGCATCGGCCACGGCTTTCACCTCGTCCAGCTTGCCGGTGCCGATCAGGATCGACGGATTGGGCCGATCGATGCGCGCGGTCACGGTCGCCGCGATGCTGGCCCCTGCCGAGCGGGCCAGATCGGTGAACTCTTCAAGCACATCGTCTTCGAGCCGGCCGGAATGCGGCTGGATCAGGAGTGCGTGTTCGCCTCGTTTGGAACGGTCAAACACGCAGTTCTCCGAAAATACCGAACGTATTACTCAACGTCGTCTTCACCTTGGACGCCTTCGGCGCCACCTTCATTGGACTGCACATAGCCGCCGCCCGGACCGACCCGCACGTTGCGTGCCGGGACCACGGTCGAAATGGCGTGCTTGTACACCATCTGGCTCACCGTATTACGCAGCAGCACCACGAACTGATCGAACGATTCAATCGTTCCCTGCAGCTTGATGCCGTTGACCAGATACACCGAAACCGGCACGCGCTCGCGCCGAAGTGCATTGAGAAACGGGTCCTGCAGCGATTGCCCCTTGGACATTGCCAACTCCTGATTATTGTTTTTATGGTCTTCCGGCAGTTCCACGGCCCCCGCCGCCCACCGGAATCCTTGATGGTACACGGGCCGGAGGGGAGAAGGCGTGGAGTCAGCGTGCGACGAAGGTCGACACCGCGTCTGCCAGGGAAGCCTTATCCAGATGGGGGTCGAACCAGCGCACATCAAGCTCGCCGCGCAGCCAGGTCAGCTGGCGCTTGGCCAGCTGGCGGGTGGCCTGGATGCCGCGGTCGCGGAACTGGCTGGCACTGCCCTGCCCGTCCAGGAACTCCCACGCCTGGCGATAACCGACCGCGCGGATGGCCGGCAGGTCCAGCGGCGCCGCCACCCGGGCCATCTCCGGCAGGGCGCGCAGGGCACGGACCTCGTCCAGGAAGCCGTGGGCCAGCATGGCGTCGAAACGGGTCTCGATGCGCTGATGCAGCACGCTGCGCTCGCGCGGGGCCAGCACCAGCTTAAGGGTGCGCACCGGCAGGCGATCCACGCCGGGCAGCTTCTGCCATTCGCTGATCGGGGTGCCGCTCAGCCGGTACACCTCCAGCGCACGCTGGATGCGCTGGGGGTCGGTCGCGTGAATGCGCGCCGCGGCCACCGGGTCGATGCCGGCCAGTTCGGCGTGCAGCGCCGCCCAGCCCTCGGCGGCCGCCTGTTCGGCAATCCGCGCGCGGGTGTTGGGATCGGCCGGCGGCATCGGCGACAGCCCCTGCAGCAGCGCTCGGAAATACAGCCCGGTACCGCCGGCCAGAATCGGCATGCGACCGCGGGCGACGATGTCGGCGACCGCGCGCGCGGCATCGGCGGCGAACTCGGCCGCTGAATAGGTCTGCCACGGATCGCGCAGGTCCAGCAGGTGGGGCGGGGCCTGCGCGCGCTCGGCCGCATCCGGCTTGGCCGACCCGATCTCC
>LNAP01001123.1_pt1 | contig 30153 bp, 35 predicted proteins | sample 602601 | NCBI WGS metagenome assembly LNAP01 (sample SAMN02440304, study PRJNA202911) | soil metagenome | biome: Subtropical and temperate rainforests or woodlands; isolation source: soil samples (1 kg each in a 20% v/v slurry with milli Q water) were... ...
CGATGGCGATGTTCTGATCGCGCTCCAGACGTTCGGCCTGGCGTGACAGACGATCCAACCGCTTGGCAATGGCCGCCTCGCGTTGGTCAGCCGCGTCGGGCGACAGCCAGGACGCCAGCGCCGCCGCGACAATGGACGACTTGGATACGCCTTTCTTGGCGGCCAGTTCTTCCAGGCGCTTGGCGTGCTCGTGCTGGATGAACAGATTGAGTCGGTATTGGCTCATAGGTCGATTCCGTCGTTGGGGTCGAGGGAAGCCAGCCGGGCCGTGCGCTGCATGGCCGGATCGAACTGGCGAGGAAGGGGAAGTGGCAGGTCGTCGTCATCGAGCAGCGACAAGTCGCTGCTCGATGGCTCCATGTCCGGATGAAGTTCGGCGACTTCGTAAAGCTCGGGTTGGCGGCGCGGCCCGCCGTCATCGGCCGAAGTGGCGACGCCTTCGGCCGCATGGGTGGTGGGTGCTGCCGGCACGGTGGGAATCGCCAGGCCGCTCCAGTCATCAGACCGCGATGGCGGCGCGTCGGCGTATGGCCCGTCCACCAGCACGGGTGGTGGCAACACGCGACGCTTGAAATTGCCGTCGGCGTAGTAGCGCAGCTTCTTGGCCTTGATCGGTGCCACGCTGGAGACCATCACCACGGCCTCGTCCGGTGGCAGTTGCATCACTTCACCGGGCGTCAGTAGCGGGCGGGCCGTCTCCTGGCGCGACACCATCAGGTGTCCCAACCATGGCGCAAGCCGATGGCCCGCGTAGTTGCGCTGCGCGCGCAATTCGGTCGCGGTACCGAGCGTTTCGGAGATGCGCTTGGCTGTGCGTTCGTCGTTGGTGGCGAACGTCACGCGCACATGGCAGTTGTCCAGAATCGAATGGTTCTGGCCGTAGGCTTTGTCGATCTGGTTGAGCGACTGCGCGATGAGGAAGCTGCGGATGCCATAGCCGGCCATGAACGCCAGGGCCGTCTCGAAGAAGTCAAGCCTGCCCAGCGCCGGGAACTCGTCGAGCATCAGCAGCAGCTTGTGCCGCCGGGCCAGCGCCGCCAGCGCCGGCATGTCGGCCAGTTGGCCGTACAGGTGCACCGCCATGATCGCGCGCGTGCGCGGCCCGATCGCCGCCTCCACGCAGGCCGGGTCGAGATTGAAACTCAGCGGATCGGGCTCCACCGGCACCGGCACCAGCCGGTTTTCGCTGATCGCGAGAAAACTGGCGATAAAAGTGTTGCCGGGCACGATGACCTCGTCGCCCTCGCCGAGCGCGCCGAGCTGCCTGTAGCCGCGCAGGATCAGCGACAGCGCGTCCAGCCCGTTGCCCACGCCCACGGCGTGGGACACACCGCCATAGGCGGCGAACTCGCGCTCGAAAGCCGCGAGTTCCTCGCCCAGGATGTACCAGCCCGAGTCGATCACCCGCGCGGCGGCCGCCTTCAGTTCGTCGGCATGGCGCGCGTTGATCGCCCTGACGTCGAGGAACGGGACGTCCATCAATCCGGTCTCCATCGGCACGCTACCCATCACAGCGGCCACTCGTAGAAATCGTGCACCACGGCGCGGGCGCCGAAGTATTCCTTCTGGGTGACCAGACCGCCGTTGAGTACCCGCCCCTCCTGCTCGGTCGAGACGCCGAAGCTGAAGTACGCTCGGTTCGCATAGACGCCACCGATCAATTCCGCCAGCAGCAGGCTGAGCGCACCCAGCTGCCGCCCTTCCTCCGAGACAGCCATGTACTGGGTGTGCACGGCCTTGCCCAGGTCGTAGACGAGCACGCCCGCCAGCAGGGCGCCCTCGCGGCGCGCCTCGTGCAGCACGATGTGCTGCGGGAAGCGCGACTGCAGCAGGCGCAGCTCCGCCAGGCTGTGGGTCGGCACGGTGTCGTGCTTGCGCAACACGTCCGCCAGCAGCGCGTGGAAATCCGCCGGATCGGCGCTGGTCCGCAGGCCGATGCCGGCCTTCCTGGCCTTGTTGACGGCGCGCTGGCGGCCTTGCGTGAAGTGGAACGCCTCGCGCAGCGCGATGGCCGAGGAGAGGTCGCGGCGCTGCAGCCGCGCGCCCAGCCGATGCAGGGCATACAGATCCTCCTCGGCCGGATAGGCATGGAAAATGTGCGGCACCGCCTTGTAGAGCACCCGCTCCACGCCGAGCGCGCGGTAGTGGCTGGCGATCTGCTCGAACACGGCCAGCGTCGATTCGGCGCGCAGGGCGTGCGTGGTGATCAGCCCGGCATAAGTAAGGCCGCCGTGGCTGGTCACCACCTTGTCCCGGATGTTCGCGGGAAACACCGCCACGGCCTCGCCGTGCCGCTCGACGATCAGCGACTGGTCGACGAAACGATCGGCGTGGTAATCCATGTAGCCGCGCCGATGCAGCAGGTTGCCGTTGCGGGAACGCCCGACCAGCGCATCCCAGGTGTTCACGTCGGCGGGGGCGTAGGGCCTAACGCTGCACATCGCCATCACCGTCGCCATAGTCGGCTTCGGCCACGCCGAAGCCGTCCACGCCCATGTCGTTGCCGTTGTAGAACATCAGCAGCTTGTCGCGCCGGCGGATCAGGGCGGGATAGCAGAGCGTGCGCGAGTCCCAGCCGCTGGCCGACAGCGCGATGCCCAGCGTCTCGTCGTGGCGCTCCCACGTGATGCCGTCGTCGCTCAAGGCGACACCGGGAAAATATTCGCCGGTGCGATTGCCGCGCGTGAAGTACATGACGTAGCGGCTGCCGCGGCGGTATACGCGCGGCCGACCGATGCGGTATTCGCTGCCCCGCGGGCGCAGGCAGACATGGTCTTCGCGCGGGATCGCCGCGAGGTCGGCCGTCTCCGCATGGCGGATGTGATAGCGCGGAAACGGCTGGCCGCCGATGGTTTCCCAGTCGTCGCCCACGGCGTACCACAGGCGCCAGCGGCCGTTTTCGTACATGGCCGAATGCACCGCGCCGATGGTGCTGCGGCCGGGCGCGCGATCCAGGATGGGGGTTTCCTGGGTGCGCCGGAAGCTGTTGCCGCCGTCGCGGGAAATGGCCAGGCCGCTGAAGGCCAGGAACTTGGCCCTGGCCACGCGCTGGAAGCCGACATAGAACATGTGCAGGCCGCCGGGCGCGTCGACGAGGTCGCCCAGGATCATGCCGTTGTCGTCGAAACAGCCGGCCCGGCCGATGTCGAGCACCGGCTCGGCGCTGACCCGCACGATCGTCGCGGGGTCGTCCGCCCGCACGTCGACGTAGCCGATCCGGCTGACGCCGTCGGCATCGCGAAACCCCGCGTAGACGCGGATAAGGTCATCGTCGAGGCGGTACGGGGTCGGCGTGAGCGCCGAGTGGCGCATCCAGCCGCCCACGCCCTGCCGCGCGGTGTCGAACACCAGGCCTTTCTTGGTCCATTCGGACATGCGCTCCTCAAAGCCTCACGTCGAGGCTCGACCGGCCGGCTACCGCACGGGCCGGCGAGCCGACGTAGACCCGGCCCGGCTCCGTATCGCGGGTGACCAGCGCACCGGCGCCAATCACGTTGTCGGGGGCGACTTTCACGTGATCGTTGAAGGTGCTGTTCACACCGACGAAGCTGCTCTCGCCGATCTCGCAGTAGCCGGAGATGACCGCATGCGAGGCGACGAACACGTTGTCATGCACGACCGTGCGATGCCCCACGTGATTGCCGCTCCACAGAATGCAGTTGTTGCCGATGCGCACGAACGGCTGGATGACGTTGCCCTCGAAAATGAAGCTGTTCTCGCCCACCTCGGCATTGCGCCACACGAAGGCGCGCGAGCTGATGTACGTGGCGCAGCGGTAGCCGCGGCGCTTCGCATCCTGGTAAAGGCGCGTGCGCAGGCGGTTGAGCTGGCTGGCCGGCACGGCGACGAACACGTCGACGTCCGCCGGCGGGTAGTGCGCCTCCAGCGTTTCGTACGCCACCACCGGACGGCCGGCCAGCAGCGGTTGCGCGAGGTAATCGCGTTCGACACTGAAAGCGACTACGTCATGCTCGCTGTCGTGCTCAAAGTATTCGCAGGCGATCTGCGCGAACTCGCCCGCGCCGATGAGGACTAGAGGCTTTGGCATGCTGCCATGCCCTCCTGGTACACGGGGCCACGGACCTCGCGCAGGAATTCGGCATAGTCGGTGATGTAGTCGCCCGGGTCGTACAGATGGTCAGCCAGCACCATCAGCACGCAGTCCTCGCTGAAGTCGTACAGCTCACGCCACACCATGCTGCCGAGCTGCAGGCCGTACGAGGGGTCGTCGAGCACGACCTCCACCGGCCCGCTGCCGTCGTCCAGCAGAAAGGTGACGGAGCCACGTACCGCCACCGCCAGCTGGTTGAGATGGCGGTGCGCGTGCCGGCCCCGATGCACGCCGTCGTGGGTGGCGAACAGGTAATACACGCGCCGGATCACGAAGGGCACGTTCCGATCCTGTTCCAAGGCGATCAGCATGCCGCGGTTGTCGCCATGCTTCTGCAACTGGATGCGTTCGATTTCCATGTTCCGGGCCAGGCGTGATTTCGAGGATGACCGACCTATCTGGGTGCCGCCTGGCGGGCGAAAGGTTGCGTCGGCAGCGGCGCGCCATCGGGGCAGCCGCAACGGGTTCCGCCAGGCGCGGACGCAACCTTTCATGGCTTGACCGGCACTCATGTTTTTTCAGGTCACTCCCGGTTTGCGCCCGAGTCCTGCCGCGAGGGCGAGGCTGACCATGGAGTGCGCAGGAGGATCGGCTTGATGACGGCAGCGCGCAGGGGCACTCGGGCATGGGGTTGAAGAACGAAACCCTGCCGAGGGAAAACGGTGAGGGTGTGTCCACGCGTCCGGGGAGGTTGGTGGTGCTGCATTGGCTCACCCTGCTTTGTGTGGTTTCCGCGGTGGTGCTGATCCTGATTCGGGACGAAGTCGCCGGACGCGCCATGCGCCAGTGGCTGCTCGACGGGCATCGCCATTTCGGAGTGCTCGTGCTTCTGCTCTTCGTCGCCCGCGTGGCCTTGCGCATCCGCTCGGGCAAGCTGCCGGCCGGGGGCGATCCGTCACGGCTCACCCGCGCCGCCGCGGCACTGGTCCACGCCGCCCTGTACGCCCTGCTGCTCGCTCTGCCCCTGCTGGGTTGGGCTCTCAACGATGCACTGGGCAAACCGGCCCATCTGCTCGGCGTGGCGCTGCCGGCACTGGTCGGCGTCGATGAGGATCTCGCCGACACACTCCTGGCATGGCATCAGGATGCCGCCTGGCTACTGCTTGGACTGGTTCTGCTGCATGCCGCCGCAGCGCTGTGGCACCACTTCGTCCTGCGCGACGGGGTGCTGCGCACGATGTTGCCGAAACCACGCCGCTGATGGGCATACAGCCCCTCACTTGCCGCGGCACCCTGCCCAACTAAGGAGACTCCATGCTGTCTTTTCTGAACCGACGCACGAGGCGCCGGCCCGGGAACACGCACCTGTGGTACGGCCTGGCAGCGCTCCTGCTGCTCGCCAGCACCACCGCCCAGGCAGTGCCTAGCTACGCCCGCCAGACCGGAGCCGCCTGCGCGGATTGCCACGCCGGCGCCTACGGCCCCGCGCTGACGCCCTACGGCATGCGCTTCAAGCTCAACGGCTACACCGATACGGACGGCAACGGCGGCAAGATTCCGCTGGCCGCGCAGCTCATCGCCACGCGCTCCATCCCGGCCCGCGGCGAGAGCACGACGCGGCTGACCGAAGCCGACCTCTACCTGGCCGGACGCCTCACCGACCAGATCGGCGGTTACGTCAAGGTCGAGAACAGCAACACCGGCAACAACACCTTCCGCACCCGGCTGAACAATGTCGACCTGCGCTTCGTCGTCAGGGACCTCAAGCTCGGCGACAGGGAAGCGACGCTCGGCGTGAGCGTCAACAACAACCCCGGCTTCCAGGATCCGATCGCCGCACTGCCGGGCGCCGCAGGCATCGGGCCACCGTCGGTTTCCGGCAGCTTGCTCAATCTGTCCGCGCTGGCCCATCGCGTCATCGGCGCCAGCGTCTACGGCCTGTACGACTCGACCTGGTACGGCGAAGTCGGGTCCTACACCGCGCTGCCGACGTCCCAGCAGGATCACCTGGGCTACGCCGTTTCGGGCGACCCGGGCAAGCTCAGCGATACCGGCTATTTCCGCTTCGCCTACATGAAGGATCTCAAGCGCCAGTTCTTCTCGGCCGGCGTGGTCGCGCTGACCACCCGGCGCCAGCTCCCTCGCAGCGGGCCGCGCGACGACATCACCGACCTGGGCTACGACCTGACCTACCAGTTCCTCGGCAACCGGGAACACATCGCGCAGCTGAGCTACACGAACATTCTCGAGAAACGCCGTTACGGCAGCACGCCTGCAAGTCCCTCCACTCCGGGTCTTGCCGCACGGACTCGTGGGGCCGTGCGTGACCAGACCACGAGCCTGACCTACACCTTCCGGCAGAGCTACGGGATCACCCTCTCCCACCTGGTGAACAGCGGCAGCCGCGATGCGGTTCGCTACACGCCGTACGGCGTGCCCGACACCACCAGCAACCTCATCGGCGTGTTCTGGGCGCCGTTCGGCAAGGACGACTCGTATACCTCGGTGGCGAACCTGAAGGTCGCGGCCACCTGGTTCCGCTTCGCCCGGTTCAACGGCAGCCGCACGAACGTCTTCGGCGCCGCGCCGGGATCGACGACCGATGCGCGGGACCTGGATGCGTTCTCGCTTTCCCTGAGCGCTGCCTTCTAGAAACGTGTACAGGAGCCGGAACGTGACCAAGTTGCTTTTGCGCGGCGCCGCGATTGCCGGACTCTGCCTCGGCGGGGCGCTGGCCCCGCCGTTCGCCCATGCCGGCGACGGCGCCGCCGGATCGGACGTGTTCAAGGCGGAATGCGCCGAATGCCACAGCGTCCGGGCGGGGCGCAACAAGAAGGGCCCCAGCCTGTTCGCGGTGGTGGGGCGCGCGGCGGGCACTTTGCCGGATTACAAGTATTCGGATGCCTTGCGCGCGGCGCGCTGGACCTGGACGCCGGAAAAGCTGCATGACTATCTGTCGCAGCCGGCAAGAACGGCCAACCCCGGCACCAGGATGAAATACGACGGCCTTGCCGACCCCAGGGATCTGGACGATCTTGTTGCATACCTCGGCACCCTCCATCCATGACATGCTTCGGCCAGCGCAGATCGATTGAAATTCCCCGCACTATCCTGTCCGGGATGGTGCGAACGCCGCTGGCGCCCACACTGGCCGTTCCATCACGAACCGATGTGCTTGACGACACTCTGGCAAGCGTTATTGGACTGCCCCGCGCCATGGCCGCCGGCGCGATCCCGCGGTCGTGGCTTGCGTGTGGCTGACCCGCCCATGGTGCGTTCGCATCGTGGCCCTGCCACCCGGGCCGGTTTCGCGGCACTGCTCATGGGCGCGTGCCTGGCGCCGGCACTGCATGCCGAGTCGACCACCTTCAGCGGCGCCGTGGCACTCAGCTCGCAGCTGGTGGACCGGGGCCAGGCGATGACCTCCAGCACGCCGGTCCTGCAGGGGGCCGCTTCCTGGACTTTCCCGGCAGGCTGGTCGCTCGGCCTGTCCGGCAGCGCCGAGGTGCGCTCGCCCGGCCGCCTCGTGGCGGCCCTGGCGCAGGCCTCCCGCCACTGGTCGCTTGCCGGCGACTGGCAGATGCAGGCGAACCTGCTCTACTACCGCTATGCCGGCACGTCCCGTTCCAGGGCCTTCGACCGTGCCGAAACGGGGCTCAGCTGGAGCTACCGGGACGTGCTGACCCTCAGCCTGTCGGCCATCCACGTCATCGGCAGCCAGGGCCGGCACCGGCTGCGCGGCGCCGCCGACATCAGTGTCCACTGGCCGCTGGCACGCCACCTCTCCCTTTCTGCCGGGGCGGGTGCGACCCAGTCCCCCATTGCGCCCTACAACGCCTACGGCTACAGCCGCGAGTACGATCATGCGGGTCCCTATCACCGCGTCCCCGAGGGCATCCACACCTACGGTCACGTGGGATTGCTGTGGAGCAACGGACCCTGGCGGATCGAGTTCGACCGCATCCTGGCCGACCCGGAAACGCGGTGGCAGTGGGACGTCATGGGCGCCTCGCCCTGGGTCGCCACCATTTCGCGGTCCTTCTGATCCGGAGGCAACCTTTTCGCGCTGATGCGGTACCTACTTCGCAGCCGAGTTCCCCCGACCTCCTCCAGGCCCATGAACGACGACGATATCGACTCTGACGCCACCGACCGCATGCTGCTGCAACGCATGGCGGCGGATGACCGTGTCGCGTTGGGGATCCTTTACCGCAGCTATCACGGCAGGCTGTGCCGCTTCCTGACCCGATTGACGCGGCGCGCCGACGTCATCGAGGAAGTCATCAACGACTGCTTCTGGATCGCCTGGCAGAAGGCGGGCACTTTCCACGGGGATTCGCGCGTTTCCACCTGGCTCATGGGCATCGCCTATCGCTGCGGGCTGAAGGCGCTGCGCCAGCACGGCGACGAGCCCGTCGAAGACGACGCCCGGCAGGAAGAACGCACTCCTGCCCACGACCTGGACGAAGACCGCGAGTTGCGCGACTGGCTGGGCAAGGGGCTGGAGCGCCTGTCGGTGGATCAGCGGGTCGTGATCGAGCTGGTCTACGGGGTGGGCCACACCCTGGACGACGTTGCCGTCATCATGCAGTGCCCCGTGGGCACGGTGAAGGCGCGCCTGTTCCACGCGCGGGTCAAGCTGCGCAATGTGCTGCCGGCCTTGGCGGGAGAATCGCCAAAACGCACGGAGAACGCACCATGACGTTTCCGCTGGATTCCGGCAAGGACTGCGTCCGCGCCTGGGAAGCGATGCCCTGGGTCCTGCAGGACAGCGCCACGCAAGAACAGGGCGCCTGGCTGGAAAGCCACCTGGCGCAGTGTGAACCGTGCCGCGCGGAGTTCGCCCAGCAGAGCCGCCTGCGGCTTGCGCTGTCGCTGCCGGCGGATGTTCCGGTCAACGCCGATGTCGGCCTGGGGCGCCTGCTGGCCCGCCTCGATACGGCCGATACCGCGGAGCTGCGCCCTCGTTCGCGCCCGGGAAACTGGCTGAGCCGGGCGCTGGTCGCCGCGGTGCTGGTCCAGGCGCTCGGCCTCGGCGTGCTGGGCGTGAAGCTGTGGTCGGTGGGCGGCACTCCTTCGTACCGCACGCTCAGCCAGGAGACCTTGCCCGCGGCCCCGGGCGCGATTCGTGTCGTGCCCGATGCGGACATGACGCTGGCCGACTGGAACGCGCTGCTGCATGCCCTGCGGCTGCAGGTGGTGAGCGGTCCCAACGATGTGGGTGCCTACACGGTCGCCCCGGTGAGTTCCGCCTCGACGGCGCAACATGCACTGCAGCAGCTGCGCACCACGCGCGGCATCCTGCTGGCGGAGCCTGTCGCCGTCACGCCATGAAGTACGGCAGCCTCCTTCTCCTCGTCGCCGCCGCAGCCGCCCTGGGCGCGTGCGCGTCCACGCCGTCCATGACCACCCCGGACAACCACGCCGGCCTCGGCCGCATGTCGGTCGCCGGCGCGTCCGCGATGGACAGCCGGCGCGACATCATCCTGGCCGTCGCCAACCCGCTGGAGCCGCCGCCGATACACGCCGGCTCCAGCCTGCTGGGCTATGCCCCGTCCAGGTACTACGGCGCCGGCCAGCACGCCGCATCCACTCTGGCCGCGCTGAAAAAGAGCTACGCGTTCAGCGAACTCGCCGGCTGGCCGATCAAGACCCTCGACCTGTACTGCATCGTGCTGCAGCCGCCGCCCGGCATGAGCCGGGACGCCTTGCTCAAGGCGCTCGCCAGGGACGACCGGGTGCACCTCGCGCAGCCGCTGCACGACTATGCCGTTTACGGCAAGCGGTCCGCCGACGCGGCACACCACTACAACGATCCCTACGTCAGCCTGCAACGCGGTTTCGTCGAAACCGATGCCGCGCTGGCACACGACTTCAGCCAGGGCAGCGGCGTCCGCATCGCGATCGTCGACACGGGCGTCGACCTGACGCATCCCGATCTCCAGGGGCGCATTCACGATGCGCACAACATGGTCGACGACGACGCGGCGGCGTTCAACCGCGACAGCCACGGCACGGAAGTCGCCGGCGTCATCGCCGCGGATGGCGACAACCACCAGGGCATCGTGGGGATGGCGCCGAAGGCCACGCTCAGCGTCTACAAGGCCTGCTGGTATCCGCCCGCGCCGAACGCCGGCGCACGCTGCAACTCCTTCACGCTGGCCAAGGCGCTGGCGACGATCATCGACACCGATGCCCGCATCATCAACCTGAGCCTGGGCGGGCCCGCCGATCCGCTGCTCAACCTGCTGCTGGTGCAGATCCTGGAACAGGGCCGCATCGTGGTCGCCGCCATTCCGCCGGAAGGGAATGTCGACGGATTCCCCGACAACGCGCCGGGAGTCATCCTGGTCCGCGTGAGCGGCATGTCGGCGGCCCCGCCCGGCGTCCTCAGCGCGCCCGGCGACGACATCCTGACCACCCAGCCCGGGGGCGGCTACGACTTCACTTCCGGGCCGTCGATGGCGGCCCCGCACGTGAGCGGGATGGCCGCCTTGCTGCTGTCCCTCGCGCCGGGGCTGGAGGCACGCGCGATCCGCGACCTCCTGCTACGCAGCAGCAAGGTCTCCAACGGCGTCCTCCAGGTGAACGCCGCGTCGGCCGTGACGGAGCTGCGCGGCACGCCGAAAGCCACCCGCTGATCTGGCCACGGATGAACGGGCAGCTGTCCGCCCGACGATTTTTACAGCGCGTTCACCCGGCTGACTCCAATGTGCGCAGACACGCGCGAACAGGTACTGCGGGCAGGAGCATCCCATGTCGTCGAAGCAGCACGCCGGCTTGAGCCGGGAGTTCATCGAGCAGCAGCGCCAGCGCCTGGTGGCACTGCACAACCAGTTGCTGGGCGGCGAGGAAGACGACCTGGCCAGCAAGCGGGCGCTCCAGCTTCAGCACGGCGGCGAGGCCGAGGAAGAAGAGGACGACGCGCAGGACCTGTCGCAGCGGGAAGTCGACCAGGCCCTGCACGATGTGGACGATCACCGCGTGGCGAACATCGAGCGCGCCTTGCAGAAGATCGCCGAGGGCAGTTACGGCCTGTCCGACCTCAGCGGCGAGCCGATCCCGAAGGCCCGGCTGGAAACCACGCCCGAGGCGGTCCTCACTGTGCAGGAAGAGCGTCACCGCGAGGCCCGCGGGTGATGACACGCATCGCCCGCGCCAGCGCCAACACCTGAAACGAGCCAGCCATGACCATGCTTGCTGCCAGCACCGCCGCGCCGGAATTCACCCTGCATTCCACTCCCGACCAGAGCGTGTCGCTGAAGGAGTTCCGCAGCCGCAACGTGATCCTGGCGTTCTATCCCGCCGACTGGAGCCCGGTGTGCAGCGACCAGCTGGCGCTGTACAACGAGTTGCTGGACGAGTTCGCCCGCCTCAACGCGCAGCTGCTGGCGATCTCGGTCGACGGCGTGTGGAGCCATGCCGCGCTGGCGCGCGATCGCAAGTACCACTTCCCGCTGCTGTCCGACTTCGAGCCCAAGGGCCAGGTGGCCCGTGCGTATGGCGTGTACGAAGAGCAGGCCGGCGTCGCGCAGCGTGCGCTGTTCGTTATCGACGGCGACGGCGTGATCCGCTGGAGCTACCTGTCGCCGATGGGCGTGAACCCCGGCGCGGCTGGCATCGTCAAGGCGCTCGAGGCGCTGCCCTCGAACAACATCCAGAAGACGCTGCCCATCGACGCCGCGCGGGAGGCACCGTGATGCTGCACGAGGATGCGATCCTGGCCGTGCCGGTCTCCGCCCACGACCACGCCCAGGGCAACGCCCATGCCGTGGTGACCCTGGTGGAATACGGCGACTTCCAGTGCCCCGCCTGCGGCAGCGCCTACCCGCTGGTGAAGCAGATCCAGCACCGCTACGCCGGCAACCTGCGTTTCGTGTTCCGTCACTTTCCGCTGAGCCAGGCGCACCCGTATGCCCACCTCGCCGCCGAGCTGGCCGAGGCCGCGGCGGTCGAGGGCCAGTTCTGGGCCATGCACGACTGGCTGTACGAGAACCAGGCGGCGTGGGCACCGCACGGCGCCGCCGGCCTGGAGGCCGGCATGCGCGCGCTGGGCCTGGACGAAGCCATAATCGCCGCCACGCTGCGCAACCCCGACATCGACGCCCACATCCGCCGCGACTTCATGGGCGGCGTGCGCAGCGGCGTCAACGGCACGCCAAGCTTCTACGTCAACGGCTACCTGTACCAGGGCGACTTCGATTCGCTGGTGCACAGCATCGGCCGGGTGATCGCCCGGCAGCATTGACGCAACCATCCGGCTGATCGTCGGCTGAATCCGCCCATGGAGGTACTCACCATGTCTGACGTGCGGCGCTACGACATTCTCGTGCTTGGCAGCGGCGAAGCAGGAAAATACCTGGCATGGACCATGGCAAAAGCCGGCCGCCGCGTCGCGGTCATCGAACGCCGGTGGATCGGTGGTTCCTGCCCTAACATTGCCTGCCTGCCGAGCAAGAACATCATTTACAGTGCGCATGTTGCGGCGCTGTTTCGCCGCGGCGCAGAGTTCGGCATCACGCCCGGCACGATCCGTGTCGATATGAACACCGTGCGCGGTCGCAAGCGGCAGATGGTTGACGACCTGGTTGCCATCCATCGTAAAAATTATGCTGTCAGCGGTGCAGAACTGATCATGGGCGAAGGCCGCTTCATTGCGCCCAAAACCATCGAAGTACGGGCGCAGGATGGCAGCACCCGCGTCCTTACCGGAGACCGTGTTTACCTGAACGTCGGTACGCGTGCTGCGATTCCCGATGTTCCCGGGCTTGTGCAGGCCGCGCCGCTGACTCACGTCGAGGCGCTGGAACTCGGCTACCTGCCCGAGCATCTGATTGTGCTTGGTGGCGGTTACGTCGGCCTTGAATTGGCACAACCCATGCGCCGCTTCGGCAGTCGCGTGACCGTCGTGGAACAAGGGCCGCAAATCGCGGGGCACGAGGACAGCGATGTGGCGCAGGCGTTGCTGCAACGGTTCGAAGATGAGGGCAGTACCGTTTTGCTCAATGCGCGCGCGCTTGAGGTCGAAGGGCAGTCGGGCAAACAGATTCGCTTGCGGGTTGAAACGCCGGCCGGTACGCAAACCATTGAGGCCAGCGATATTCTGGTCGCAGCCGGCCGCAAGCCCAACACGCAGGACATCGGGCTGGACACCGTGGGCATTGAGGTCGACGCGCGCGGTTACATCAAGGTCAACGAGCGGCTCGAAACCACCTCTCCCGATGTATGGGCACTGGGGGATTGCGCTGGCAGTCCGCAGTTTACGCACGTCTCTTTCGACGATTTTCGTGTCGTCCGGGACAATCTGAGCGGCGGCAATCGCACAACGCGCAATCGCCTCGTTCCGTATTGCATGTTCACCGACCCTGAAGTTGGCCGGGTGGGGTTGAATGAATCCGAAGCACGCCGTGCCGGCATTGCCTATCGCATCGCCAGGATTCCCCTTGCCGCGGTACTGCGGACGCGCACGCTATCGGAGACTTACGGTTTCCTGAAGGCACTGATTGCCGCCGATAGTGACCAGATCATCGGCTTTACCGCCGTCGGCGCGGGAGCCAGCGAACTCATCGCCGTAGTGCAGGTCGCGATGCTGGCGAGCGTGCCTTACACGGCATTGCGCGACACCATCCTGACACATCCGACGATGGCCGAAGGGCTCACCGTCCTGTTCGCGAACGAGCCGACGCCGCCCGCACCAGGGCGTTAATGAATCGGCAACGTGCATCGATGCCCACATCCGCCGCGACTTCATGGGCGGCGTACGCAGCGGCGTCAACGGCACACCCAGCTTCTACGTCAACGGCTATCTGTACCAGGGCGACTTCGACCGCGCTGGTGCACAGCATCGGCCGGGTGATCGCGTGGCAGACATGACCTGGTCGCGAGGGTTCAGCCGATCCACCAAGACAGCATCGATTGTGTGGCGGCAGTGGGTGGGTCGACCATTGCGCTAACGCAGTCATTATGACGCGCGAACAATGAGATCCTATTTTTTCTCTACATTCAGAATGGTCCTCATGAAACGTTTGCAACTCGATATTGAGGGACGTACCGTGCTGATCAGAGGCGCCGCGACAGGCTCGCACCGATCACTCCCCCTCCTCTTGACGACATACGACGGCATACAGAGAGAGCCAGCATGACCAACGACGCCACCACCATCTCTACCGCCGACCCGCACCCGCGCAAGCGCATCCCGCTGCTGGGCACCGAAATCAGCTACGTGGACACCGGGGCCGGCGATCCGATCATCTTCTTGCACGGCAATCCCACCTCCTCCTACCTGTGGCGCAACGTCATCCCGCACGTCTCGGACCTCGGCCGCTGCCTCGCCCCCGACCTGGTGGGCATGGGCGCCTCCGGGCCGGCCCCCGACGACGGGTACCGCTTCGTCGACCACGTCCGTTACCTCGACGCCTGGTTCGACGGCCTGGGCCTCGAACGTAACGTGACCCTGGTCGTCCACGACTGGGGCTCCGACCTCGGGTTCCACTGGGCCCAGCGGCACCCCGACCGGGTGAAGGCTATCGCCTATCTGGAGGCACACGTCCAGCCGATGACGCTAAGCGATTTCCCGGAGGTGTTCGGCGCCATCCGCTCCCCGGACGGCGAACACCTCGTCCTGGACGAAAACTTTTTCATCGAGAAGGTCCTGCCAGCGAGCGTACTGCGGACCCTCACCGACGAGGAGATGGACACCTACCGGGCGCCGTACCCGACCCGTAAGTCCCGGGTGCCTACCCTGGTATGGCCCCGCGAGCTACCGATCGACGGCAGCCCAGCGGACGTAGTTGAAATCGTGAAGTCCTTCGGGGCCTGGCTGGCGAAGAGCCAGGTGCCGAAGCTACTGGTGGTCGGCGACCCCGGCGTTGTACTGCGCGGCGGCGCCTTGGAGTTCGCCCGCGGCTGGCCGAACCAGCGAGAGGTCACCGTGCGGGGCAGCCACTTCCTCCAGGAGGACTCACCGCACGAGATCGGTGCGGCCCTGCGCGGCTTTCTGCTCGATCTCTGATCTCCCGTCAGCCTCCACGCGGTGTCCGCGCGGGACGATGCCGCGTCACGCGAAGTGCAAGACCGCGGTCACCGGAGTCCCCACGGCACGGGCCCTGGGGAACGTCAGTCAATGAACACATCGGCTCGGCGGATCTTCTGCACCGGTAGACGGCTCCGCCGATTCGAGTCCGTTCCGAGTCGATGGCGTCGGCGATCGCCGTCGGCAGCCAGGTCCGGAGTCCGTGGGGAATCATCAGCATGAACACGGCCAATGCTGCAGCTCATCCCACGACAGTGTCCCAGTCGATCTCGTCCTCGTCGACCGGCTCACCGAACTCGACATCGACGTCCGTGGTCTTCGTCTCCACCCACACCTCCCGCAGCTCGGGGGGATCGCGCACCTGCTCCTCGCTCACCCGCCCGTTGGGCGCCGTTGGCCCGTTGGTGGTGTCGGAAGTTGCCAGAAAACCCGTTCTCGGACCCGCAATCCCCGCTTGTTCCGCCTATCCCATCGCCGCCACGCTGCACAACCACGACATCGACGCCCACATCCGCCGCGACTTCATGGGCGGCGTACGCAGTGGCGTCAACGGCACACCCAGCTTCTACGTCAACGGTTACCTGTACCAGGGCGACTTCGACTCGCTGGTGCACAGTATCGGCCGGGTGATCGCCCGGCAGGCCTGACCGGGTTGGGCGCGTTCAGCCGAATTGCACGAACAGCATCGATTGTGTGGCGGCGAGTGTGCGGGTCGTACCTTTGCGCTAACGTAGTCACTTCGACGCGCCAGCAGTGCGCTCCAACTTTTTTTCTCTGCATCCAGGATGGTTCTCATGAAACGTTTGGAACTCGATTTTGAAGGACGTACCGTGCTGATCACGGGCGCCGCGACGGGCATCGGGCGAGCCACCGCGCTGGCTTTTGCAGCCGCGGGTGCTGCGATCCTGATTGGCGACGTCGATGCACGCGCCGAGGAAACCGTTCGCGACATCGTCGCAGGCGGCGGCAAGGCCGTGTTCCAGAAGACCGACGTGTCCGACAGCGCGCAGGTCAAGGCTCTGGTTGCGCGTGCGGTATCGGAATTCGGCTCGCTCGACGTGGCGTTCAACAATGCGGGCCTGCTGCCGCCCACCGCACCGCTCGCCGAGCAGACCGAAGAGGACTGGGCACGCATCATGAGCGTCGATGTCACCGGCGTATTCCTGTGCCTGAAGCACGAGCTTGCCCAGATGAGCAAGGCTGGTCGCGGCGTGATCGTGAACACGGCTTCCGTGGCAGGGCTGCGCGCTGATCCGGGCATGGCCCCGTATGTCGCGGCGAAGCATGCGGTGGTGGGACTGACCAAGGCCGCTGCGATCGATTACGCCGCCGCAGGCATCCGGGTCAACGCGATTGCACCCGGGTTGGTACGCACACCCATGACCGATCGCTGGCTCAACGATCCGGAAATGCGGGAAAAGGTCCTCGCGGACTCGCCGATCCGGCGTGCCGCCGAGCCTGAGGACATCGCCGGCCTCGTGCTGTTTCTGGCATCCGACCTGGCCAACATCATTACCGGCGCCGTGTATCCCATCGACGGCGCGCGTACTGCCCACTGATCGAGGGAATCGCGCGGCAGGTCCGACCGAGCCGCGCGTTCAACCGAATTGCACGGACAGCATCGATATCGAGCCGCCATCCATGCCTTCGACCGGGAACGTCACCGCGTCGTGCTCGGCGCTGGCGCCGAGCACGTACAGCAGCGGCAGGTAGTGCTCGGGCGTCGGTACCGACAACTCCGCGTCCTGGCCCAGCGATTCGTAGTCCACCAGAGACTGATGGTCACCCTGCAACATCAGCTCGCGCGCCCTCTCCTCGAAACGCAGCGCCCAATCGAACGGTTCCGCTGGGTGCCGGCCCCAGGCATAGGCATGCAGGTTGTGCACGACATCGCCGCTGCCGATCAGCAGGACGCCCTCGTCGCGCAACGGCCGCAGCAACCGGCCCAAGCCGTAGTGGAACGCCGGCGACTGCGACTCGTCGATGGAAAGCTGCACCACCGGCACGTCGGCGGCGGGAAACACATGGCGCAGCACCGACCAGGTGCCGTGATCCAGGCCCCACGAAAGATCCGCGCGCACGTCGATCGGCTGCAACAGCTCGCGCACGCGGCGCACCAGCCCGAGGTCGCCGGGCGCGGGGTATTGCACCTCGAACAGTTCGCGCGGGAAGCCGCCGAAATCGTGGATCGTGCGCGGCGCGGTTGTCGCGGTGACCGCGGCACCCGGCAGGTACCAGTGCGCCGACACCGACAGCACCGCGCGCGGCCGCGGCAAACGCTGGCCGAGCGCCGCCCAGCCGCGGGTCCAGTCGTTGTCGTGCAGCGCGTTCATCGGGTTGCCGTGGCCGAAGAAGATTGTTGGCATACGCGAACTCATGACATGCCCTCTGGTTGATGATGAACGAGCCGTGTCGACGGCAACGCCGACCGCGGAGCGGGATTTTCCGATCGGTGAAAGGTACGGCATTGATCTGTCGGCGACGGCCTCAACCGGTCGATCCAGTCGGGTAGATCATGCCAGCGTCCAGCGAGCTGCCAATTCGTTGAAGCCGTCGAGTACCTGTTTCAGTTCATGGCCACGCGCGGTATAGGCGTAGCTCACCTCTTGGCGTGAATTGCCGGTGGCATGGCGTTCAAGCACTCCCGCAGCTTCCAGGTAACGCAGTTGTTCCGTGAGTACCTTTGCGGAAACGCCGGGTATGGCCCGCTTCAGCACGTTGAAGTGAATGGATTCATGCGAAGCAATGACGGTCAATATGTGTGTTGCCCAACGTCCGCGCAGTACCCGAAGCACTACATCCGCCATGCAAATGCTCCTGGCTGGAATGTTCATTGAATTCCTTTGGTTACGAAGAAGTAACTACTTTACGTCCCAACAAGCAAGGATGAGTATGCACGCAACCTGTGGGCAAGATGGCTGGCATGTCCGGCAGGCATTCACCATCAACGGGAGGTCCACATGGGCATGCATGCAAAACAACCGATAGCCGTATTGGCCATGGCTGCTATCGCAATGATGGCAGCTTCGATTCACACGCAGGCGAGAGCCGCGACACCCGATGCCCAGGCAAGTGTGACAAGGCACATGCAGCGTTTCGATCAACTCGACTTCGACGCCTTCAGCAAGCAGGACTGGAAGCTCTTCGACGAGATTCATTGCCCGGATGTCGTCGTCACCTACCCGGATGGGCATGAGACGCACGGCATAAAGAAGCATCAGGAAGATATCGCCACCATGTTCGTCTCGACACCGGACATGAGGGTTTCCGAGCACCCGGTCAGCTTCGGGTCGGAAGTGTGGGCATCGCTGACCCCGGACAAACGGACGTCATCGAAGACACTGACACCAGGCGAATGGACCGCCACCGTCGGTGTGCTGGAGGCCACGTTCACCCAGCCCATGAAAATGGGGGACAAGACGATCCAGCCGACGGGCAGGAAACTGAAGCTGCCCATGGCCACCGTGGTGCACTGGAAAAATGGCTGCATCGCCGAAGAGCTGCTGTTCTGGGACAACGCCGCCTACATGCAACAGCTTGGCATCAGTCCATAAGCGGGAATGGCCTGGACGGGCATTTTCCATGAAGCGGGGATGGCCGGTCACGCGTTGCGGATGCTTGCCGCGCTGCCCATGAGCGGCAAGCGTCTTCCATCCGGGAGTTCAGCCATGAACACCAGGCCTCCCATGTCGATGTTGCTTGTTGGCGTGGCTCGCCCATGAACGCCATCGAAGACAACGCATTTCATCGAAGCTGGAGCGCACTTGGTCGCACATGGCCGGAACCACGCGCCAGAAACCATCCATGGGTTTTCGGCAATACGCTAGCTGCGCAAGCTGGAATCCAGGCGTGCACGCGGGGTCATCGTCGGCTCGGCCATGGTCGGTAGCGGCTACCACCGACGCACTTTTCAATACACGTATTGATTACATCAGCGGCGTCAGTCTGGCGCGGCTGTTACCGCTGAAAACCGACACTGATCTCTACACCGGCAAGACCCTGGTCACCATCCCGCTGGCCACATGAAGGTCAGGGGCTTCACTCTCCGTGCACTTCGGCCAATCCACCTGGAGCTATCCATGCATCGCCTAATCAAGATTGCCGCATCAGTTGCCCTGCTCATGTGCGTGAGCGACCTTGCCTTGGCGGCGGAACCGGGAACCGTGCTGAAAGGCGCGCAGGCCATGGGTGGCTGGAAGCTGGACAAGCCCGGAGTGCGCCGGCTGCTTACGCCCCAGGACCTGCCGCCCATCGGGACCGATAGCCCGGCACTCTCCCAGGTGATTCCCAATCCCGGCGGCGCCATGCCGAAAGTTCCGGCGGGCTTCACCATCGAGATGGTGGCGTCCGGCTTGAACGTTCCGCGCGTGATCCGCACCGCACCGAACGGCGATCTCTTCGTCGCCGAAAGCGGCGCCAACCAAGTGCGGGTGTTGCGGGTGGCGAGCGGGTCCGGCAAGCCGGTGAAAAACGAAGTCTTCGCCACTGGTCTGTCGCAACCATATGGCATCGCCTTCTATCCGCTCGGGTCGAATCCCGAGTGGGTCTACGTGGCGAATAGTGACGGCGTGGTCCGGTTTCCCTACCGAAGCGGCGACCTGACCGCGCGCGGCAAATCCGAGAACGTCGTCGGCCACATCCCCTGGACGCATCACTGGACCCGGGACATCGCGTTCACCCCCGACGGCAAGCGACTCTTGCTGACCGTGGCGTCCGGCTCGAACGTTGCGCTCGACATGTTCCCCGAGCCCCGCGTCCCGGGCGGTCTCGAGGGCTGGAACAAGAACCATCCTCCGGGTGCCACCTGGGATACCGAGGAACGCCGCGCCAACGTGCTGTCGTATGACCCCTCGGGCAAGGACGAGAAGATTTTCGCCACCGGATTGCGCAACTGCGATGGCCTCACGATCCGGCCTGAAACCGGGCAGCCTTGGTGCGTGGTCCAGGAGCGCGACGGACTCGGGAACAACACGCCGTTCGAATACGCGACCGAGCTCAAGCAAAACGCGTTCTATGGCTGGCCGTGGTACTACACCGGAAGCAACGAGGATCCCCGGCACAAGGATGCCCGGCCGGACCTGCGTGGACAGGTGACCATTCCGGACGTGCTGATGCAGGCGCATTCCGCGCCGATGCAGATCGCCTTCTATGAAGGCAACAGTTTCCCGGCGAGCTACAAGGGAAGTGCCTTCGTCACCCTCCACGGATCATGGGATCGCTCGCCACGGACCGGTTACAAGGTCGTGCGGCTGCTCTTCGACGGCAACGGCCGGCCAACCGGCGAGTACGAGGACTTCATGACGGGACTCGTCGTGTCCGACACGCAGGTGTGGGGCCGTCCCGTCGGCGTCACGGTCGCACACGACGGCTCGCTATTTGTGACCGAGGACGGCAACGGCACCATCTGGCGCGTGAGCTACAAGGGCAAGTAGGCGGAAGCGCGGACGGGTGAGGGGCAACGACTGTCAACACGCCAAGGGCCGGAGGAATGAACGGAAAAGCCGCGATCATCACGAGGGCCGCAGGTTGATCCGGCCGCGCGACGGCATTCGTGCCGTTGCATACCGAGGCTGCCGACGAAGGCCCACAAAGAAGCTCGCAGGACGATCACTTGAAAGCTATCCGGGAGATTCAGCGAAGCCTGATCGCGCAGCGAAGACCGGCCTGCCACGAGGGCCTTGCGGCACCGCCCCGGAGACCAGACAGGCTCGCTGCCAGACAGGCTCGCCTGCCCCACTCTCAATCAATGCGATCGCAGCACTCCGCATCAGCAGCCCGGCGGCATGATCGGCAGATGAAGGACCGCCGCCACTGCCAAAACCGTGACCACGCCCATGGCATGGAGTAATGCACGCCACCCCAGGCGACTTGCCAGCGACGTTCTTGACTCCTTGATCAGCAGTGACAGCCCTATGACATGCATTCCACGAAGGGTCCTTCGATTCCGCCCGACGGCATCGCCCGCCAGGCGCGATGAGGGTGACCATGAGACGGGGCCATATCCACATGGCGGTTACATCATTCGCGCTAATCTGACCCGATTGCCGCCGCTGCAAACCAATGACAAATGGAAGGCCATCCCGATGGTGCGTGCAGCTCCTCGGTCGCATGAATTCATGCATTGTCCCTGGGTCTGACGAACCGAGCCACGCGCGACGAGGAAACCGACATGACAACGACATCGTCCTCATTGGAGACCTATGGCGGCTTCGATACCCAACCGATTGGCGGAACCTGGCGTAGCGGCCGCTCCACCCGCCACAGCACCGATATCGACCCCTATACCGGCAAGACCCTGGTCACCATCCCGCTGGCCACCACGCAGGACGTGGACGATGCCTACCAGGCCGCTGCCGCCGCACAACCTGGCTGGGCCGCCGCCGCACCAGCCGAGCGTGCGCGCGTGATGCACAACGCCGTGCGCATCTTCGACGAGCGCCGCGAGGAGATCATCTCGTGGCTGATCCACGAATCGGGTTCGACGCGGGTGAAGGCAAACATCGAATGGGACAGCGCACGGGCGGTCACGCTGGAGGCCGCCTCGTTCCCTTATCGCGTGGCTGGCCGCATCCTGACCTCGGACATTCCCGGCAAGGAGAACCGGGTCTATCGCCGCGCACTGGGCGTGATCGGCATCATCAGTCCGTGGAATTTCCCGATGCACCTGACCCAGCGCTCGCTGGCACCGGCACTGGCGCTGGGCAACGCCGTGGTGGTCAAGCCGGCCAGCGACACCCCGGTCAGCGGCGGCCTGCTGCTGGCGAAGATCTTCGAAGAGGCCGGCCTGCCGCCCGGCGTGCTCAGCGTCACGGTGGGTGCAGGCAGCGAGATCGGCGACTACTTCGTGGCGCATCCGCAGCCACGGCTGATCTCCTTCACCGGATCCACGGCCGTGGGCCAAGGCATCGGCCGCATCGCCAGCAGCGGCACCCACCTGAAGCGGGTGGCGCTGGAACTGGGCGGCAACAGCCCGTTCGTGGTGCTGGATGACGCCGACGTGGACCAGGCCGTGCGCGCGGCGGTGTTCGGCCGCTTCCTGCATCAGGGGCAGATCTGCATGAGCGTCAATCGGATCATCGTGGATGCGAAGCTGCACGACGCGTTCGTCGAGCGCTTCGTGGCCCGCGTGCGCGAACTGAAGGTGGGCGACCCCGACCATATCGCCACCGCGATCGGCCCGATCATCGATGCCGCCCAACTGCACGGCATCGTCGAGAAGATCGCGCTGGCGAAACAGCAGGGGGCCACCCAGTTGCTGGGCGGCGAAGCCGACGGGCTGCTGCTGCCGCCGCATGTGTTCGTCGACGTCCCGGCGGACAGCTCGCTGTTCCGCGACGAGTCGTTCGGACCGATCGTGCCGATCGTGCGCGCGAAGGACGAGACCGATGCGCTGCGGCTGGCCAATGCCACTGACTACGGCCTGTCCAGCGCGGTGTTCTGCGGCGACATCGATCGCGGCGTGCGCTTCGCCCAGGGCATCGAGGCCGGCATGACCCACGTCAACGACATGTCGGTGAACGACGAGCCGCATGCGCCGTTCGGCGGCGAGAAGAATTCCGGCATCGGGCGCTTCGGCGGCGAGTGGATCATCGACGAATTCACCTCGGCACACTGGATCTCGGTGCAGCACACCCCACGCAGCTATCCGTTCTAGACCAGCCGCGCAAACCATCACGGGAAGGAACATTCGCATGGCTACTGCAAACGACGTCAAGACGAAGACCACCTTCGGCAGCGGCTGGCTGATCGTCTGGGGCGCACTGCTGATCATCGCCGGCGTGCTTGCCCTGCTGATGCCGGCGATCGCCGCACTGGCGACCGCGCTGTATTTCGGCTGGCTGCTGATCCTCGGCGGCGTGTTCGAGATCGCCTATGCGATCCATACCCGCACCTTCCGCGGCTTCGGCTGGAGGCTGCTTTCCGGCCTGCTGACGTTGGCACTGGGCATCGCGATCCTCGCCATGCCGGTGGTCGGCATCGCCACGCTGACCCTGCTGGTTGGCAGCTTCCTGCTGCTCGCCGGCATCGCACGCAGCATCCTGGCGTTCCAGCTCAGACCGTTGCCACGCTGGGGCTGGGTGCTGTTCGACGGCGTGCTGTCGATCGTGCTGGCGTTCCTGATCATGGCGGGTTGGCCGCAAAGCTCGCTGGCCTTCATCGGCCTGCTGACCGGCTTCTCGCTGATCTTCACCGGCGCATGGCGGATCGCCTTGGGCAATTCCCTGCGCGCCCGATCGCCGTCGCGGGCATGACGGCCGTCTATAAACCCGAAGGAAGACAGACATGAAAATCGCACTGATCGGAGTCAGCGGCCATGTCGGCTCGCGCCTGCTGACGGAACTGCTCAAGCGTGGCCACAGCGTCACCGGCATCGCACGCGACATCACGAAACTGGCGAGTCGACCCGACCTGGTGCTGAAGGCTGGCGACGCCACTCAACCGGCGTCATTGGCGCCACTGCTGGCCGGTCACGACGTGGTCATCAGCGCCACGCGTTTCCAGTCATCCGACCCGAAGGCACTGCTCGCCGCGGTGAAGCAGGCCGGCGTGCATCGGCTGATGGTGGTCGGCGGCGCGGCCAGCCTGGAGGTTGCTCCCGGCCACGCATTGTTCGATGCACCAGGCTTCCCCGAGGCTTACAAAGTGGAAGCCGCTGCCGGACGCCAGGCCCTCGATGCCCTGCGTGCGGAAAAGGAGCTCGACTGGACTTTCCTGTCGCCCTCGGCCGAGTTTGCCCCGGGCGAGCGGACGGGGAAATTCCGCCTCGGCGGCGATCAGCTGCTCAGCGACGCGAACGGCAAAAGCTGGATCTCGATGGAGGACTACGCGATCGCCTTCGTCGACGAGCTGGAGACGCCGAAGCATTCGCGCCAGCGCTTCACCGTCGGCTACTGACGGCGCGCCTCACGCTCGAACCTCGCCTACCCGCAACATCACTGAAGGATCACGCCATGAAGAAAACGAAAGCCGCCCCCGACAAGGCATCCCTGCTGCGCAAGCAGCGCGCGCCGCTGGCCACGCCCACCGACCTCGACGCCAAGGCCACCCGCGACGTGTCCGGCGCGATGAATGCCATCCTGGCCGACGTGTTCGCGCTGTACCTGAAGACCAAGAATTTCCACTGGCACATGAGCGGCCCGAACTTCCGCGACTACCACCTGATGCTCGACGAGCACGGCGACCAGCTGTTCGCGATGACCGACCCGATCGCGGAGCGCGTGCGCAAGCTCGGCGGCACCACGCTGCGTTCGATCGGCCACATCGCGCGACTGCAGCGGATCGACGACAACGACGCCGAGTACGTCGAGCCGGAGGACATGCTGGCCGAGCTGCGCGAGGACAACAAGGCGCTGGCCGCGCGCCTGCGCGAGGCACACGGCGTGTGCGACGAACGCCGCGACGTCGCCACCGCCAGCCTGATCGAGAATTGGATCGACGAGACCGAGCGGCGCACCTGGTTCCTGTTCGAGACCACACGCCGCGGCGATTCGACCGGGCACTGAGACCATCCACACTTTTGCAGCTACACCACCCACCGCTAAGGAATTCCCATGAAAACCTACAAGATCGGCTATCTCGTCGGCAGCCTCGCCAAGGGCTCGATCAACCGCCTGCTGGCCAAGGCGCTCACCCGCCTCGCACCGGCGGGACTGGAGTTGGTGGAGATCCCGATCAAGGATCTGCCGCTGTACAGTTACGACTACGACGCCGACTACCCGCCGGTGGCGCACGCGTTCAAGCAGGCGATCGCCGACGTCGACGGGGTGCTGTTCGTCACGCCGGAGTACAACCGTTCGATCCCCGGCGCACTGAAGAATGCGATCGACTGGGCCAGCCGGCCGTGGGGCAAGAATTCCTTCGCGCGCAAGCCGTCCGGAATCATCGGTACCTCGCCCGGCGCGATCGGCACCGCGGTCGCCCAGCAACAGCTGCGCGGGGTCATGTGCTTCTGCAACTCGCCGCTGATGAACACGCTGGAAGCGTATATCCAGTTCACCCCGGGCCTGATCACCGAGGACGGCACGGTTACCAACGATTCCACCGCCGAGTTCCTGGGCAACTACATGAAGGAACTGCACCTGTTCGTCGAGCGCGTGCTGACCGTGCATCCGCGCGAAGGCTGATCCAAACCGCGGCGGGTGCGTAGCCGGATCGCCATGACACGGACTCCTTCCACGCGCCTGACCGTGTATGCCGCGCTGGCCGGCAACCTGCTGGTTGCCGCCACCAAGACCGTGGCGGCGGCATGGACCGGCAGTTCGGCGATGCTCAGCGAAGCGGTGCATTCCTTCGTCGATACCGGCAACGAGATCCTGCTGCTGTACGGCATGCGCCGCTCGATGCGCCACGCCGATCCGGAGCATCCGCTGGGTTATGGCCGCGAGTTGTATTTCTGGAGCTTCATCGTCGCGCTGCTGGTGTTCGCGCTCGGTGCGGGCGTGTCGATCTACCAGGGCATCCTGCATGTCCGCCACCCGCAGCCGATCAGTCGCCCGCTGGTGAGTTACGTGGTGTTCGGCCTGTGCTTCCTGTTCGAGGGCGCGTCATGGCTGGTCTCGTTGCGCCAGTTCAAGGCGGCGAAGGGTCCGCTCGGTTACTACGAGGCCTTCCGCCGCAGCAAGGATCCGCCGTCCTTCATGGTGCTGGTCGAAGACAGCGCGGCCCTGCTCGGCATCGCGATCGCCACCTTCGGCACGTTCGCGGCCACCACGCTCGATGCGCCGGTATTCGACGGTGTCGCCTCGATCCTGATCGGCCTGGTGCTCGCCGGCACCGCCGCCCTGCTCGCGCGCGAGAGCAAGAGCCTGCTGATTGGCGAGCGTGCCGATCGCCGCCTCAGCGCTTCGATCATGCGCATCGTGGAAGAACAGAGTCCGATCGCCTGCGCCAACGGGCTGCTCACCGTGCAGCTCGCACCAAACCAGATCGTCGCCGCACTCAGCCTGGAGTTTGCCGACGACATCCGCGCTTCCGAAATCGAGGAGCTGGTGCGCACGCTCGAACTCGAGATTCGCCAGCTCCATCCGGAAGTCGTGGCCCTGTTCGTGAAGCCGCAGACCGGCCAGGCTTTCCGGGAAAACGTTTACCGGCGTATGGGGGAACCTCCGCAAACCGCATGACCCGCCGCCCGGCGAGGGCCGGGACGACAGGCCATGCGCGTTCCCCGGCTCCGGCCCTATTTGTCGATCTGTGCGTCGATGCTTGCCGTGCCACCGCCATTCCTGACGAACCACAGCAGGCCGCCGGCGATCGAGAGGTTCTTCATGAAGTTGATCATCTGGCCCTGGTCGGCAAAATTCGTGTGCGCGATCAGCGCCGAGCCCACGGTGAACAACGCGATGACGGCCGCCACCCAGCGGGTCTTGAGCCCGAACAGCAGGGCGAGCCCGCCACCCAGTTCAATGAGGATGACCAGGGGCGTCACCACGCCGGCCAGGGGAATGCCCATCGAGGCGAAATAGCCTTCCGTACCGCTGAAGCCGGTCAGCTTCTGCCAGCCGGAGATGATGAAGAGCTGCGCCATCAAGAGGCGTGCCGCCACGCTGATCAGTTTGTCCACGACGTTCTCCTTACTCACAGGTTGAATATGCCGGTTCATTCGGGACGGGCTGCATTCTTCGATAGGGCTTGAACTTCGCAACATCCACAGCTGGATGGCCAACGACCACGCGCGTCCATCCGGAGGTGATCATCACCCCGCCGCCAACCGTGCGCAATCCATTTGCCGGCCCGGAAAGGAGGATGGGAATCGAGCCGTCCACAGCTCTGCCACGTGCCATCCCCGCCGCCCTTACCCCGTTATTTCTTGCAGCAAGGTGCTCTTTCCGCGCTTCCCCCGATCCTTCAAATTTTCACGTTCCCTTGCATCGCGAGCGGAGTAATGTCGTCCTGCCTTGGCGGTCGTCCCGACCACCGGTTGCACGGCAAACAAGGGGAAGGGTGATGGCATTGGACGAACCCGACAGCGTCGCCGCGAACCGCGACGATCCCGCCGACCCCTCGCGGCGGCGCCTGCTGGCGGGCCTGCTCACCGCGTACACCGCCTCGCTGATTCCCTGGGCGCTGGCGCAGCCGGCACCCCATGCTGATCGCGGCGCGTTCACCGCGCTCTCCGCGATCCTGGTCGGCCGGCAGGCGCTGGATGCCGCGCAGGCGGGCCGCCTGTATGACGCTCTCGCCGCCGCCCATCCGAACTTTCCGGCCGACGTGCAGGCGCTGCTGACCGAGCGCTTCGTCGCGCAGGGCTGGAAGCCCTCGACCCATGCGCGCTACCTCGTGCCGGTGCCGATCGACCAGTTCATGCGCTGCTGGGGCAGCAGCGAGCCGTCGCGCACCGGCGGGCTCGACCTGGAGCGCTCGGACTGCGTGATGGACACCCGCATCTTCGTCGGCGACTACACGACCGGCACGATCGGCGTGCGCCACGAGAGCTACGACGGCAGCAAGCTCGGCATGCTGCGCTTCGCCGCGCGCTATGAATATGCGCGCACCGTGGAAGACGTCCTGGCCAGGCGTTCCCGCCTGCTTTTCCTGGACGCCCGCCTGGCCGCCGAACTGGCTCCCGCGGCCGCCGCCATCATGCGGGAGGAAACCGGCGTCGATCCGCAGCTCGACGCCTTTCTGCGGCTTACGGAGCATTACCTGCGCCTGCCCGCGTGATGGCGCGGCCGGTGACGGGTGGCCCCCGGCCTACGAGCCGAACAGCGTGCGGGCCGACTCGAAGCGCTTGGCGAAATACGGATTATGCAGCGAGTCTATCCGCACCTGGCCGCCGCTGGACGGCGCATTGATGAAGCGCTCGTCTCCTATATATATACCCATATGCGAAAAAGGGCGGTTCAGCGTATTGAAGAACACGAAATCCCCCGCCTTGAGCTGCCTTTTCGATATCGGCCGGCTCAGCTCGGCGATTTGCGCCGTGTTGTGCGGCAGCGGCTGGCTGGCCGCATTGCCAAATACATAGGCCACCAGGCCGCTGCAGTCGAAACCCCCGCCGGGATGCGTGCCGCCGTACCGGTAGGGCGACTCCAATAGCGCCATGGCGGTAAGGACGACCTCGGTGCGCTGCGCCGGATCCACCACGATGGTGTGGCGAAATGCGGCGCTTCCATGCTGCCGGCCGGGGCCGGCGCATCCCGCCAGCATCGACGATACCGCCGCGGCGAGCAGCAGATGCCTGTACACGGACCGGGGCGGCGCGGGGGCTTTCATCATCATGCCGACATTATTGTTGTAATCAAGCACAGATACAATAGCCATCGCTCGGCCATTGCGCTCAGCCGCTACACGCGGCAGGCGTATACAAATGCACACAGCGCTGTATCGCGGTATATATGACAGAGCACGTTCTTTAGCCGTTTTCACGCTGTCCCGGGAAAAATTGAAAGCTGGTATTTATGACACAAGTATGTAACCAGTCTTATATTTTGAGACTTATATTTTGTAACCTCTGACTTACGTCATGTAAATTTATAGTGATATTTGATACTATCGCTTTACGGTTTATTCGTAAACGACATAGTTGAGACAGAGTTGCAGTGTTTTATGTAAGTTACATGCGTGAACTTTGGCAAAGCTGGCGTTACATAGAGCGGTTTGAATAAACAAACGTATTTCTTCCCGGGCTCGCTACGAGTCCATTTGTTTCCTGCAAGAAAGCGGACTCTAACAAGGAGGGCGTAATGCCCGTAACGGACAACTCGTCATTAAGCGACATTAAAGAAGTCAATTTGTCTTACTTGATGCTGGCTCAACGTTTGTTGCGCGAAAACTATGCCGCAGGCATGTTTCGCCTTGGTGACATAGTCCTGCGCCTGTCGCCGGCACAGTTGGTAAAGCTGGCCGGTTCCAGCTCTTTGATCTGCGGATTCCGCCTCAACGACTACGATTTGCTGTCCTCGCTCACCCAGGATGTGCTCGGCGGCGTGCTGCAGCAGGCGCACTCCACCATATTGCTGGCGCAGCGCGCCGCTACGCAATCAGCATAGCGATACGGCCGAAAAGCATAAATCATGGCAATAAAAAGCGTGGCCAAGGAAGCCGAAGAAATACTTCTGGCCTCGGAAATGATCACACTGGGCGCGCGCCTGCAGGTGCTGCAGGCTGAAACCGGCTTGAGCTACGATCGCCTGGCGCGGCTGTACCGCGAAGTGAAAGGGTGTTCGCCTCCCAAGGGCATGCTGCCTTTTTCGGTCGACTGGTTCATGACCTGGCTCCCCAACATACATTCCAGCGTGTTCTACAGCGTTTACCGCTATATGGACAGCCACACGCCGGCCAAGAAGTCGCGCGCCCTGGTCGAAGCCTATCGGCTGTACCTCGAGCAGGCCTCGGCCGGCCGCGCCGACGAGCCCTCGGGCGAACCGGTGCTCAGTTTCACCCGGGCCTGGATGCTGATCCGTTTTTTCGACAGCAGCATGGTGCAACTGTCGTATTGCGAACGCTGCAAGGGCGGCTTCGTGGCTCACGCCCACGATCCGCAAAAAGGCTTCATATGCGCGATCTGCCGTCCGCCGCCACGCGCCGGCAAAACCCGCGCGCATGCGGCGGCCGCCGTCAAGCCGCTGATTCCGGTCAAGGCCGTCAACGCCGCCCTGGCAAGCGCCAAGGCGGCGCCGGCAAAAGCTCTCGCTGTTCCGAAACGCTCGCCACGGTCCGCGGCATCGCTGCCCTTGTCGAGGTGATGGCGGTCGGGCCGCCGCCCCAGGTCAAAACGCCCCTAAGGGGGCATTTTTTTGCCGCCGGGCCGTCCCAAGGCAAAAAGCGCCCCCTCGGGGGGATGAGCCCGGACACAGAGCAGTCCCTGCGGACTGTTCTGTGCCTGGCGAATCCGGGCGGCATGCAAGCCGCGAGGTGGAGAGCGAGCCGCTTCAGCGGTGAAGCGTGGGGGCCTTTTTTGCCGCCGGGCAATTATTTTTTACCAGAGCCGGGATTTAGGCTCAAAAACACCCGTTGACGGGCGCTTTTGCGCGGCCGAAAGCAGGGATCATATGCATCATGTGTTTATCTAGGGCGTATCCGTGTTTATTCTGCTTGGATTTGTAATTGTTTTTGCCTCGGTTTTTGGCAG
>LNAP01001033.1_pt1 | contig 30149 bp, 26 predicted proteins | sample 602601 | NCBI WGS metagenome assembly LNAP01 (sample SAMN02440304, study PRJNA202911) | soil metagenome | biome: Subtropical and temperate rainforests or woodlands; isolation source: soil samples (1 kg each in a 20% v/v slurry with milli Q water) were... ...
GATAGCCCAGCGGTACCCAGCGCGCCATGAAGCGTGGCTCGAACTGTGCAATGACCAGCATTGCACCCAGGCCGAGGCCGAAAGACGTCGCCTGCTTGATGACCAGATCCCAGTTCTTGCCGCTGGCCGAATAGAGAATGAACAGGCTGCCCGCCGCCAGCATCAGCAGCAGCACCAGCAGCAGCCCGTCGATATGCAGGCGCTGCAACAGGCTGGCGCGACGCCGCAGTACGTCCTCGCGCGACAGGGTTCGGTCGAAATTGCCGCACATGGCTTCTTCCCTTCGGCGGTCAGCGGCGGGGCGAATTCGGGCTTGAGCACGCCCTCCTCGTTCAGCAGCCAGGCGTCCATGACCTGCTTGGCCACCGGCGCGGCGACGCCCGAACCGGATTCGCCGTTCTCGACCATCACCGCCACGGCGATCTGCGGGTCATGCACCGGGGCGAAGGCGACGAACAGCGCATGGTCCCGATGGCGTTCGGCCAGCTTGGCACTGTCGTATTTCTCGCCCTGGCGGATCGCGACCACCTGGGCGGTACCGCTCTTGCCGGCAATACGATACGCCGCGCTGTCACCGACCTTCCTTGCCGTACCCCGCGCGCCATGCAGAACCTGCTCCATGCCGTGGGTCGCGTAGTCCCAGTAGCGCGGATCGCGAAGCTGGATGTCCGGAACCGGATCATGGTCCACCGGCGCTTCACTACCGACACTGCGCGCCAGATGCGGCCGAATCCACTTGCCGCGGGTCGCCACTAGCGCCGTGGCCTGGGCCAGCTGCAGCGGCGTGGCCTGCATGTAACCCTGGCCGATACCGAGAATCACTGTTTCACCGGGATACCAGGGCTGGCGATAGCGCGCCCGTTTCCAGTCGCGCGACGGCATCAGGCCCGCCGTCTCCTCGTGCATGTCCAGGGATACGCGCTGCCCCAGGCCGAAGCGGGTCATGTATTCGTGCATGCGATCGACGCCCAGCTTGTGGGCCATGTCGTAGAAGTAGGTGTCGTTGGAGCGGGCTATGGCCAGGTCCAGGTCCACCCAGCCGTCGCCGTTGCGGTTCCAGTTGCGGTACTTGTGCTTCACGTTCGGCAGTTGGAAAAAGCCCGGATCGAACACGCGACTGCTCGGCGTGATCACGCCGGCATCGAGACCGGCAACGGCCATCATTGGCTTGATGGTCGAGCCGGGCGGGTAAAGGCCGCGCAGCACACGGTTGAACAACGGACGATCAATAGAGTCGCGCAGTTCACCGTAATCCTTGAAGCTGATGCCGGTGACGAAAAGGTTGGGGTTGAAGCTCGGCTGACTGACCATCGCCACCACCTCGCCGGTGCTCGGCAGCAGCGCGACGATTGCACCGCGACGACCTCCGAGCGCCGCTTCTGCGGCCTCCTGAAGGTCGAGATCGAGCGACAGCGTGATGTCCTTGCCCGGTATCGGATCGGTACGCTTGAGCACGCGCAAGACCCTGCCGCGGGCATTGGTTTCGACCTCTTCGTAGCCGACCTGGCCGTGCAGCTCGTCCTCGTAGAATTTCTCGATACCGGTCTTGCCGACATGGTGCGTGCCGCTGTAATTGACCGGGTCGAGCTGCTTGAGCTCTTGTTCGTTGATTCGCCCGACATAGCCTACCGAGTGCGCGAAGTGCGGACCCTGCGGGTAATGCCGGACCAGCTGCGCCGCCACCTCGACCCCAGGCAGGCGGAACTGATTCACGGCAATGCGCGCAATCTGCTCCTCGGACAGCTCATACATGATCGGTACCGGCTCGAATGGCCGGCGCCCCTGCAACACGCGTTTCTCGAACAGCCCGCGCTCTTCCTCGCTGAGCTCCAGCACCTCAACCACGCCATCGAGCACAGTCTTCCAGTCGCCGGCGCGCTCGCGGGTGACGGTCAGGCTGAAGCTGGGGCGGTTGTCGGCGATAACCCTGCCCTTGCGGTCGAAGATCAATCCGCGATTGGGCGGAATCGGCTGCACGTGGACGCGGTTGTTCTCCGACAGCGTCGAATGGTGCTCGAACTGCACTACCTGCAGGTAGTACATCCGCGACACCAGCACACCGATCAACAGCAACACGAACGCAAGGCCGACGATGACGCGCCGGCGCACCAGCACGGCGTCCTTCTCGTGATCCTTGAGTTGAATCGGTTGCGGCATCTTGAAGGGGTTCGCGGACTACTTGTGATAGGGATGACCGGACAGCAGCGTCCAGGCGCGGTAGATCTGTTCGCCGATCAGGATTCGCACCAGCGGATGAGGCAGGGTCAGCGGCGACAGCGACCAGCGCTGCTCGCTGCGCGCGCAAACCTCGGGTGCCAGCCCTTCCGGACCGCCGACCATGAGGTTGACGTTGCGTGCATCGAGCCGCCAGCGCTCGATTTCCGCCGCCAGCTGCTCGGTGCTCCACGGCTTGCCATGTACTTCGAGCGTGACAATGCGCTCGCCTGGCTGAACCTTGCCCAGCATGGCCTCGCCTTCCTGGCGAATCAACCGCGCCACGTCGGCGTTCTTGCCGCGGGTATTGAGCGCAATCTCATGCAGCTCCAGCGGTAGTTCGGACGGCAGGCGCTTGGCATATTCCTGCCAACCATCCTCGACCCAGCGTGGCATCTTCGAGCCGACCGCAATCAGCTTGATACGCACGGCTTATTCCGGGTCGTGAGCGTGCTGCGCGCGGCTCTGCTCGGCGCCCTGCCAGAGACGTTCCAGATCGTAGAACTGGCGGGTCGGCACCTGCATCACGTGGACGACCACATCACCCAGGTCGAGCAGCGCCCACTCACCGCCTTCCAGACCTTCGCTGCCGAGCGGGCGAACGCCCTGCTCCTTGACCTGCTCCAGCACGTTTTCGACGAGCGACTTGACGTGCCGGCTGGAGCTGCCGCTGGCGATGATCATGTAATCGGTGACGCTGGTCTTGCCGCGAACATCGATGGTGGTGATGTCCTGGCCTTTCAGATCTTCCAGGGCGGCGACCGCCAGCTGGACCAAAGCTTCAGTTTGCATAACGTGAAAACAACCTCAGTTCGACGCCCGGTACAGTCCGTGCGCGTTGATATAAGCCAGTACGGCGTCGGGAACCAGGAATCGGACCGACTTGCCGCTGGCCAGCAATTGGCGAATCTGCGTGGCTGACACTTCCAACGGTGTCTGCCAGACGAAGGCGATCTGCCCGCTGCCCCCACTAATCGCCTGGGGGGCGGATACGCTGCGCGCGGCAAGCAGATCGCGCAGCGCTTGCGGCGCCTCGCTGCCGGCATCCGGGCGCTGCAGGACGAGGATATGGCAGTAGTCGAGCAGCTCTTCCCAGCGATGCCAGGTAGGCAGGCCACAGAAGGCATCCCAGCCCACCACCAGCAACAACTGGTCGTTCTCACTCAGCTCGGCGCGCAGAGAAATCAGCGTGTCGATGGTGTAGGACGGTTTTTCCCGCTCCAGCTCGCGAGCGTCCACACACAGTGGCGGCAGGTCCTGCACCGCCAGGCGAACCATTGCCAGACGATCCTGCGCCGAGCAATTGGGCGTATCACGATGCGGCGGGCGCGCGTTGGGTATCAGCCGCAGCTCGTCGAGATCGAACATCTCGGCCACTTCCAGCGCCCCGCGCAAGTGACCGATGTGTACCGGGTCGAATGTGCCGCCAAGAATACCGATGCGCCGGGCGCCGCTGCCTTGGCTCATCAGGTACGGACGTGGCCGTCGCCGAACACCACGTACTTCTCGCTGGTCAGCCCCTCCAGGCCGACCGGGCCGCGCGCGTGCAGCTTGTCGGTGGAGATGCCGATCTCCGCACCCAGGCCGTACTCGAAGCCATCGGCGAAACGCGTCGAGGCGTTGACCATCACCGAAGCCGAATCCACCTCGGTGAGGAAACGCCGGGCATCGGTGAAGTTCTCGGTGACGATCGCGTCGGTGTGTTGCGAGCCGTAGCGATTGATGTGTTCGATGGCGGCATCCAGCGAATCGACGATGCGGATCGACAGGATCGGCGCGTTGTATTCGGTGGACCAGTCTTCTTCGCTGGCTTCCAGCACTTCGCTGCCGAGCAGCGCGCAGGTGCGCGGGCAGCCGCGCAGCTCGACACCCTTCTCGCGATAGATGGCCGCCAGCGGTGGCAGCACCCGCTCGGCGATGCCCTGGTGAACCAGCAGCGTCTCCATGGTGTTGCACGGTGCAAAGCGCTGCGTCTTGGCGTTGTCGGCGACGCGAACGGCCTTGTCCACGTCCGCCGCGACGTCGATGTAGACGTGGCAGATGCCATCCAGGTGCTTGATCACCGGCACCCGGGCGTCGCGACTGATGCGTTCGATCAGACCCTTGCCGCCGCGCGGTACGATCACGTCGACGTATTCCGGCATGCTGATCAGCGCGCCGACCGCGGCGCGGTCGGTAGTCTCCACGACCTGCACCGCCGCTGCCGGCAGTCCGGCTTCGGCCAGGCCAAGCTGAATGCAGCGGGCAATGGCCTGATTGGAATGGATCGCCTCGGAACCACCGCGCAGGATGGTCGCATTACCCGACTTCAGGCACAGGCTGGCGGCGTCGATGGTCACGTTGGGCCGCGACTCGTAGATGATCCCGACCACCCCCAGCGGCACGCGCATCTTGCCGACCTGAATCCCCGAGGGCAGGTAGCGCATGTCGCGAATCTCGCCGATCGGGTCCGGCAGCGCGGCGACCTGGCGCAGCCCTTCGATCATTCCGTCGATCACCTTGGGCGTCAGCGCCAGACGATCGAGCATCGCCGCGTCCAGACCGTTGGCGCGGCCGCCGGCGAGGTCCCGCTCGTTGGCACTGACCAACTCGTCGCGAGCCGCATCGAGCGCGGCGGCGGCGGCCTGCAGAGCACGGTTTTTCTGCGCCGTGCTGGCGCGCGCAAGCACTCGCGAGGCCTCGCGCGCGGCGCGGCCCAGGCGGTTCATGTAATCGAGTACGGACTCGGTCATGGATCTAGCTGGCCTGACTGAAGGGAAAGCGGCTGATTATAGCCACCCCGACCGCCCGCGCACAGCGGCACCGGGCGAAAGGCGCTCGAATGCATACGTAGACAGCGCTACGCACCGGCCAGTACCGCGCAGTATCCTCGCGCCGAGGAAACCCGCCCCCTTTCGTCAGGTCGAAAGGCGATCTCGATTCAAGGAAACCCGCATGAGCCAGTGGCTCGATACCCTTACCCAATGGCTCGCCGGCCACCCACAATGGCTGGGCCTGGCAGTATTGATCCTCGCCTGCATGGAATGCCTGGCAGTTATCGGATTGATCATTCCGGGCACCGTCCTCATATTCGCTGTCGCCATGCTCGCTGGCAGCGGCGTATTGACGCTCGGGGAAACCCTGCTGCTGGGCTTTGTCGGCGGACTGATCGGCGACCTGCTTTCCTATGCCCTCGGCCGGCGCTATCACCAGGGCATTCGCAGCCTGCGCGGCCTGCGCGACCATCCCGAGTGGCTGCTGCAGGCCGAACACTACTTTCAGCGCTACGGCGTAGCCAGCCTGCTGGTAGGCCGCTTCATCGGCCCGCTACGCCCCATGCTGCCAATGACCGCTGGCATGCTCGACATGCCGTTCGGACGTTTCCTGCTGGTCAGCCTGTGTGCTACGGCCGGCTGGTCCATGGCTTATCTGCTGCCCGGCTGGAGCGCTGGAGCCGCCATCCGCCTGCCGCTGGAGGAGGGTTTCTGGAGCGAAGCCGGGATCGTGGTCGGCGCGCTACTGACGCTGATCGCGGCAACCGCGTTCGGTAGCCTACGAGGCTTGCGCTGGGTCAGCGCGCTGTCGGCCGGCCTCGGCGTGGCTATCCTGCTCGGCCTGTTTTTCGGCTGGCCGCACCTGAAAGAACTCGACGAAGGCCTGCTCGCGGTGATCCAGGGCGCGCGCAGCAGCACCTTCGACCGCATCATGGTGATCGTCACCCGCGTCGGCGACTTCCATACCCAACTATGGGCTGCGGTATTGCTGTGCCTGCTGCTTCTGGTCGCACGTCAATGGCGCGCCGCCCTGTTCGCCATTCTCACGCTGCTGGGCACGGCCCTGGCCAACGGCGCCCTGAAGGCCACCTTCGCCCGTGTTCGTCCGGAAGTGCTGATGGAGCCGCTGAGCAGCTACAGCTTTCCCAGCGGGCACAGCTCAGCGGCGTTCGCCTTCTTCCTCACCCTCGGCGTACTCGCCGGTCGTGGCCAGCCACCGCGCCTGCGCCTTGCCTGGTTGGTCCTGGCCAGCCTGCCGGCGACGGCGATTGCACTCTCACGGGTCTATCTGGGCGTGCACTGGACCACGGACGTAACGGCCGGCGCCCTGCTCGCCGCCTGCATCTGCGCCGCCAGCCTGACCCTGGTGCAATGGCGCAGCCCGCTGCACGCAATGGCACCGAGAGTCTGGTGGCTGATCCTGCCGGCCTGTCTGGGCCTGCTCGGCGCATTCAGCGTCTGGGCTCTGCCGACAGCTATGCAGATGTATCGGTATCAGTGATTGCTCCCTCAAACGTGTGATCCGAATTTTTTCTGGTGCGAACCAGAAATGTGCGAGGCGTCGTTGCGTATATCGCGCCACCAGCGGAAAGTCCGCACCTTGGCAGAGCAGCCTTCTGCCGTTGAGTTTCGGATAACTCAATAACTGTCCAGGGACCAGGATATTTCGATGCGCGAGTCACGCCTTCTAACTTTCAGCACCCACGATGCCTTAGAGCTTTCCTACCGCCATTGGCCCGCGCTTTCGTCCACAGAGCCTACAAGGCGGGCCGTCGTCATGTTCCATCGCGGACATGAGCATTCCGGCCGGCTGGCCCACCTCGTTGATGAGCTCGACCTTCCTGACTGCGATTTCTTTGCCTGGGATGCGCGCGGGCACGGTCTGTCGCCTGGCACCCGTGGAGACAGCCCGAGCTTCGCGACGAGCGTACGAGACGTGCAGACGTTCATTGATCACATCGGCTCTATGCACTGCATCAAAGAGGAAGACCTGGCAATTGTTGCGCAAAGTGTAGGGGCGGTAGTTATTGCGACATGGGCCCACGACTATGCGCCCAAAGTTCGGGCGCTGGTGCTGGCGTCACCGGCGTTCAAGGTAAAGCTGTATGTACCATTCGCACGGACAGGCCTAGGGCTAATACGAGCGTTTCGCGGCAACTTCTTCGTCGACAGCTACGTCAAGGCCCGCTTCCTGACACACGATCCCGCGCGGATTCAGAGCTATCAGCAGGATCCGCTTATCACCAAGGCCATTTCCGTCAATATGCTCCTTGGGCTGCATGAAGCGGCACGGCGCGTAGTTGCAGATGCGCAGGCGATTCAGATCCCAACTCAGCTCTTTATCTCAGGCGCAGACTTCGTCGTAGAACACAAACCACAAGTAACTTTTTTCGAAAGACTTGGCAGCTTACGAAAAGAAAAACACGTTCTGCCGGGTTTCTTTCACGACACGCTCGGCGAGCGAGATCGTAATCGGGCAGTAAGCCAGGCCCGCCGCTTCATTCGTCATAATTTCGATATGCCAATGGCGCCCCCATCGCTCCTCGATGCGGACCGAATAGGCCCAATGTGTGCGGAAGCAGAAGCACTGACTACCCCTGTAGCTCCGAACTCCATGGAAGGATGTTATTGGCGCGCCATGCGTGCGGGAGTGCGCCTTGGCGCCCGGCTTTCTCATGGGCTGAAGCTCGGTTCCGAGGCGGGTTTCGATTCCGGCAGCACGCTCGATTATGTCTACAGAAACGAACCAGCAGGGCTGACTGTACTGGGGCGCAAGATTGACCAGCTTTATTTGAACTCCATAGGCTGGCGTGCAATACGTCCGAGAAAAAGGCATGTAGAAGAGCTGTTACGTGAGGCGATGAGCCGCCTGCGAAGCGCCGATCAGCCGGTACATATCGTGGACATTGCCGCCGGCCATGGCCGCTACATTCTCGAGGCAATACAGGACCTTGAAGAACGCCCTGCCTCGATTCTCCTGCGCGATTACAGCGATATCAATGTACGCGACGGCAGTGGCCTGATCCGGGCAAAGGGTTTCGAAGAGGTCGCACGATTCATCAAGGCAGACGCATTCGATCAGGCGGATCTGGCTGCACTCTCGCCGCGCCCAACGCTTGTAGTGGTATCGGGTCTCTACGAGTTGTTCGGCGACAACCAGATGATCGGCCGCTCTCTTGCCGGCGTCGCCGAAGCGCTGCAACCGGGCGGCTACATCGTATACACCGGACAACCCTGGCACCCACAGCTGAAGCTCATAGCCCGAGCACTGACCAGTCACCGAGATGGGCAGGCATGGGTGATGCGGCGGCGTACCCAAGCGGAGATTGACCAACTGGTAGCAGCGGCAGGTTTGGTAAAAATCACGCAGCGTATCGACGACTGGGGGATCTTTACGGTGTCGTTGGCACAAAAACCCTACTGACGCCTTCTCTAGCGACACCAAGGTTGGCCGCTGCGGCGCTAGGTCACGCTGGCGAACACACGGGGGCGACACGCCTTACGCCCCGTCCTGCAATTGCTCGAGCAGGCTTTGAATCTGCTCGAGCTGCGACGCTGGCTCGTCCAGCCCCAGCAATTCGATCTTCTGCTCCGCATCGAATGGCAACAGGTAGGCCAGCTGACTGGCCAGAGCTGCCTGATCGCTCACCGCGCCGCCCAGCCCCAGGGTTTTCACCATCGGATGCTGACCCAGCGCGGCGAGCAGCACGACGAGGTCGGCGTGCTGCTCGGCCAGTGGCTGGCTATCGGCTTCGCTGCGCCAAGCGACCTGGGCGACGGCCAGCTGGTCACGCAGTACTTCGAACGATTGCACATCGAAGCGCCGCCCGCCTTCGACCCGGATACCCAACAGGCCGTTGGGCAGCTGTTGCCAGTCGCGAATCAGCGCTTCGCAACCGATATGAGAGAACGCCGCCGGTGCTGCGCCAACCTCCTTGCCATCCAGGATATGCACCACGCCAAAGCCATGCCCGGCCTTGAGGCACTGGGTGACCATGTCGAGATAGCGTGCTTCGAAAATCTGCAGGTCGAGAAAACAACCGGGGAACAGCACGGTATCCAGCGGGAACAACGGCAATCTCATGGCGACTCCATCACAGCAGCAAGGCAACCACCAACGGCAACAATACCGCAGTCATTACCCCCATCAGGCTCATGGCCAGGGCCGCGAACGCACCGCACTCGTCGCTTTCCTGCAGCGCCTGCGCGGTGCCCACGGCGTGGGCGGTCAGCCCGAGCGCAATGCCGCGGGCCGCAGGATGCTGAACGCCAAACCGGCGCAACAGTTCCGGACCGAAAATCGCACCGAGCACGCCGGTGATCATCACGAACACCGCCGCCAGCGCCACCACACCGCCGATCTGCTCGGCCACCAGCATGGCGATCGGCGAAGTGACCGACTTCGGCGCCAGGGTCATCAGGATCATGTCATCCGCGCCAAATGCCCAGGCCAGGGCCATGCCCAGCGCCGTGGCGAACACCCCGGCGACCAGCAAAGTGATCACGATCGGCCCGAACAACTCGCGAATCCGCCGCAGGTTCAGGTACAGCGGCACGGCAAGCGCAACGGTGGCCGGGCCCAGAAGGATGGTCAGCCACTGGGCGCTGACGCGGTATTCGTCGTAGGCGATCCCGCACAACAGCAGAATGCCGACGACCAGCGTCATCGACACCAGTACCGGTTGCAGGAAGACCCAGCGGGTCTTCTCGTAGGCGGCGAAGGCCAGCTGAAACGCTGCCAGGGTGATGCCCACGCCGAACAGCGGATGATGGATCAGCGCCTCCCAGGCGGCCTGCCAGTGCAGTTCGATCATGCGCCCTCCTGTTGACGTCGCTTGCGCCGGATCAGCGTCTGCATCAGCCAGCCGGTGAAGACCAGCGAGACCAGCAGCGAAATCACCAGCACGCCGACGATGGCCCAGAAATCATCGAGGATCGCCTCCGTATAGGCCATCACCCCCACCGCCGGCGGTACCAACAGCAGCGGCAGGTAGCGCAACAGACTGCTCGCCGCCAACTGCAGTGATTCGCTGGCCCGGCCGCGCGCCAGCAGGCCGGCGAACAGCAGCACCATGCCGATGATGGGGCCCGGCAGCATGGGCAGGAACAGCACATTGAGCACGGTGCCGAGCAACTGGAACGCGACCAGCCAGGTCAGGCCTCTGAGCAGCATGGGAGCCTCCCGCAAAATTGCGACAGTATAAAGGGCAACGCCGGCAGGCGCCCGCGCTGCGCTATGACGGGCCATTCGCGCTGCCGATGCTGGTTTGCCGCGACGCCCGCCCGTGCTGATCTAGAGCTTCACACGGCGCAGAGCCAGTCGAACGCTTCGGGCCCGGCACTGCCCCTCTAGCCAGGCTGCACATCCTTGCAGCCATACAAGAACGATCAGGAGGACACATGCCACAGGTACCCGTCGCACAGCTCAAGGATTACATCGGCAAGGAACTGGGCCACTCCGAGTGGCTGACCGTCGATCAGCAGCGCGTCAACCAGTTCGCCGACTGCACCGGCGATCACCAGTTCATCCATATCGATGCCGAGAAAGCCGCGCAGACGCCTTTCGGCGGCACTATCGCCCACGGATTTCTGTCGTTGTCGTTGCTGCCGATGTTGTCTGGCGACCTGATGGTCGTGCCGGAAGGCACGCGGATGGGCGTCAACTACGGACTGGACAGCCTGCGCTTCATCCAGCCGGTACGGGTCGGCTCGCGGGTGCGCCTGGGGCTGACGCTGATCGACGCCTACGAGAAGAATCCCGGGCAATGGCTGCTCAAGGCGCGCGCGGTGATGGAGATCGAAGGCTCGGAAAAACCGGCCTATATCGCCGAAACCCTGGCGCTGTGCGTCCTCTGAGCGGCAACCCTGCGCGATTGTCGCAGCCCGCCCGGTTTGCGGCATACTGCGGACGTCCTGCCTGAGCGGATGTCCGCATGCTGCGTCTTCTTCCCTTCCTGTTACTTGGTCTGCTCACCGCCTGCGGCGAGGGCGAGCCTCTCACCCCTGCCGATGGAGTGCTGCCGGACGGCGGTCGCTATCGCGGCGAAATCGTCGATGGCTTGCTGCAGGGCGGCGGTCGTATCGACTATCCGAACGGCAGCTATTACCTCGGCCAATTCAAGGATGGCCAGTGGCATGGCCTGGGCACCTGGCAAAGCGCCACAGGCGATCGCTACGAGGGTGAGTTCAGGCAGGGCTTGTTCGACGGCCTCGGCCGTTTCAGCTATGTCGAGGGTGGTGTCTACGAGGGCGAATTCCAGGCTGGCCGCATGCATGGCCACGGGCGTTTCAGCCAGGACGGCACGGTCTACGAAGGCGAGTTTCGCAACAACCTCTACCACGGCCAGGGCAGCCTGGAATACGCCGACGGTTTCAGTCATCGAGGGCAGTTCAGTGAAGGGCAGCCGGATGGCCCCGGCACCCGCAGCGACGCCAATGGTCAGCTCAGCGGGCATTTCAGCGCGGGCAATCTGAATGGCGAAGGTCGCTTTTCGACCGAGCAGGGCGAGCGTTATAGCGGTCACTTCGAAAACGATCAGTTTCATGGCCAGGGACGCTACGAGGACGGCGAGGGAAACGCCTGGAGCGGCACCTTCGTCCAGGGCGAACTGAGCGGCACCGGCACTTATGTCGCCAGCGATGGCAGTCGCTACAGCGGGCAGTTCCGCAATTGGCGCTACCACGGTCAGGGCCGTCTCGATCGCGCCGACGGCAGCTTCTATACCGGTGGCTTCCGCCACGGTCACTTCGACGGCGCGGGCGTACTGACCCAGGCCGATGGCACCGAGCTGCGCGGCAGCTGGCGCAATGACCGGCGTGTCCGCGACGAGCAGGGGCACGCACTGCCGGACCCGCTCGAGCTCGCGCTGCTGGAACAAGGCCCGCTGCTCGAGCGTGCGATCAGTGCGCTGCCGCCGCCCAGCCCGGCCCAGGACCTCTATACGCTGACCGTGGCCGGCGATGGCCGGCAAAGCGTGTTCATGCGCGAAACCGATTACGTACAGCAGTTGCTCGCCGAGCGCTTCAGCGCCCATGGCCAGCTCAGCCTGGTCAACCACCGCGACCATCTCGCCGATCGGCCACTGGCGACCCGGGAGAACCTGGCTCGAGCGATTCGCGCGCTGGCCGAGCGCAGCGGCGAGGAAGACCTGATCTTTCTCTATTTCACCAGCCACGGCTCGGCGGACCACGAACTGGTGCTAAACCAGCCGCGCCTTTCGCTGGACGATTTGCCGGCAGCGGATCTGGCGCAACTGCTCGCGCCACTCGCCAAGCGCAAGGTCATCCTGGTGATCTCGGCCTGCTATTCCGGCGGCTTCATCGAGCCGCTGAAGAACGAACAGACGCTGATCATGACCGCCGCCCGCGCCGACCGGGTGTCCTTCGGCTGCTCCGAGCAAAGTGATTTCACCTACTTCGGCCGCGCGCTGTTCGCCGAAGCGCTGCAGGAAACCGACGATATCGTGCAGGCCTTCACGCTGGCCGCAGCAAAGGTTGCCGAACGCGAGCAGGCCGACGACTATCAGGCATCGGAACCGCAAATCTGGGCGCCGGCCCCGGTCGTCCAGCGCTGGCAGGAACTGCAGCAGCGGCGCGCCGCCCAATGATCGCCACAGGAGCAAAACCATGTATTTGACGCCACAGCGCATTCTGCTTGCCGGCGCCACCGGACTCACTGGCGAGCACCTGCTCGATCGACTGCTCAACGAACCCACCGTCGAACGCGTGCTGGCGCCGACGCGCAAGCCGCTGGCCGCGCACCCACGCCTGGAAAACCCGGTCGGCGAGCTGCTAACAGTGCTGCCAACTCTGAGCGGCGCGATCGACACGGCCTTCTGCTGCCTGGGCAGCACACTCAAGCAGGCCGGCACCCAGGAAGCCTTCCGTGCCATTGATCATGACCTGGTGCTGGCATTCGCCCGCCGCGCCAAGGAAATGGGCGCCCGCCATCTGCTGGTGATCAGCTCACTGGGCGCCAGCACGGACAGCTCGATCTTCTATCTCAAGGTAAAGGGCGAGACCGAGGCCGCACTACAGCAGCAGGACTGGCCGCAACTGACCATCGCGCGCCCTTCGCAACTCATCGGCCCACGCCTGGAGTCGCGCCTGAGCGAGCGCATCGCCGCGCCGCTGTCGCAGCTGCTTCCAGGCAAGTACCACGGAATCGAGGCCTGCACGCTGGCGCGAGCGCTCTGGCGCCTGGCGCTGGAAGAAGGCGACGGCCTGCGCATCGTCGAGTCGGACGAACTGCGCAAATTGGGCAAGTAGCTTTCGGCCGGACTTCTGGCCGTGAGCGTCGCGAGGGCCGGCTTGCTGCCGGCTCGCAGGCGTAGCGCGGATGTCGCTATTTACTTCCGGCTAGCCCGGCCGGGCGGATCGGTGCCGCGCGATCCACCCAACGACCTGCGTGAGCCCTAGTGGCTGCTCATACCTTGATGAAGTGCTCGCGGTAATGCCGCAGCTCGGCGATGGAATCGCGGATGTCGTCCAGCGCCAGGTGAGTACCACCCTTCTTGAAACCTTCCATGATTTGTGGCGCCCAGCGTGCCGCCAGCTCCTTGAGCGTCGAGACATCCAGGTTGCGGTAGTGGAAGTAGGCTTCCAGCGTTGGCATCTGCCGATAAAGGAAACGACGGTCCTGGCAAATGCTGTTGCCACAGATCGGCGACTTGCCCTTGGGCACCCACTGCTCGAGGAATTCCAGGGTTAGGCGCTCGGCCTCCGCCGTGGAAATCCGGCTCTCGCGCACACGCTGGGTCAGCCCCGAACCGCCATGCTGGCGGGTGTTCCACTCATCCATGCCGGCGAGGACTTCGTCGCTCTGGTGCACGGCGATGACCGGTCCCTCGGCCAGCACATTGAGCTGGCTGTCGGTGACGATGGTGGCCATCTCGATGATGACGTCGTTGTCCGGATCCAGACCGGTCATTTCCAGGTCGATCCAGATCAGGTTCTGCGGGTTCTGCATGAGGGGCTCCTTGGCTGTGCGGCGCAGTTTAGCCGCTCGCGCCGGCGTCGTCAGGTGGGCCGGCCGGGTACCAGATCAGCAAGCGTGAGCCGCGCCAGTCGCCGATCGACAGCACTTCAGCCGGCTCGACACCGGGCACCGCGAAACTGTTACTGATCAGCATCGCGCCGGGGCGCATTTCCGCTTGCGCCTTTTCCCAGAGCGCCGCCATGGGCGCCGGTGAAAGGAAGCAGTAGACAACATCGTACTCGCCGAGATCGACGCGCCACAGGCTGAGCGGCTGGACCTGGCAGTTGCGCCGAGGCAGGCAGCGCAGCCAGGACAGGGCGAAGGTCAGCGGTGCGGTTTCCACTCCGACGAAGCGCGCCGCCGGATATGCCCGTGCCAGCCGCACCAGGGTACCGGCCAGCCCACTGCCCAGATCGATCAGACGAAAATCGTTCGGCAGCACCGCCAGCCGCGCACGCAACCGGCGCTCGGTCTGCGAGCCGGTCAGGTAGAGCGGCACCCGCTCGCCGAAGGCGTTCCAGTTGAGCAGCAAGAGCAGCGCGAGGCCGCTCAGCGGCGCCCATGCCGGCACATTGAGGTCGCCGGACAGCAGCAGACCAGGCACGAAGAGCAGGTTGATCGGCAACCACCAGACCGACAGGCCGAGTCGCGCCCCGATCAGTGCGGCCAGAGCGCCCTGTGCGAGCGCGGTGGGGAGCAGCCCCGGGCGCAAGGCAAAGCCCCAGGCCAAGCCGAACGCCAGTAGCCAGACGAGCAACAGCGCCAGCAACTGGGCCAGCAGCGCGCGCAGAACAGGCAAGCGGGTAAGCGTGGTGGCGGACATGATCAGCGATCGTCGAACCAGGGCCGGCCAGTCTAACCGTCTGCCGACGCGCCATACAGGCCGCAGCCAGCCGGCATGCTAGACTCGCCCACCAAAACTGCGAGACAACCCCCACCCATGGCCAAACGCCAACTCAACCGCCGGCAAAGCTGGCGCATCGAGAAGATCCAGGAAGAGCGCGCCGCCCGTGCCGCGCGTCGCGAGAGCCGTGCCCTCGAGGAGCTGGAGGGCGGAGATCTCGGTCCGGAGCAGACCGGACTGGTCATCGCGCATTTCGGTGTGCAGGTCGAGGTCGAGGCTCTGGAGGGCGAACACAGCAGCCAGGTGTTCCGCTGCCACCTGCGGGCCAACCTGCCGGCGCTGGTCACCGGCGACCGCGTGGTCTGGCGCCCGGGCAACCAGGGCATCGGCGTCATCGTTGCGCAGCTGCCGCGACATTCGGAACTCTGCCGCCCGGATACCCGTGGCCAGCTCAAGCCCGTGGCGGCGAACGTCGACCTGATCGTCATCGTCTTCGCGCCGCTACCGGAGCCCCACGCCAACCTGATCGACCGCTATCTGGTCGCCGCGGAGCACGCCGGCATCACGCCATTGCTGCTGTTGAACAAGGTCGACTTGATCGACGAGCAGAACGAAGCCGCGCTGAATCGCCTGCTGGAAGTCTATCGGCAGCTGAACTATCCGCTGCTGGAAGTCTCGGCCCACGGTGGTGGCGGCATGGAAGCGCTCAAGGAGCGGCTCGACGGCCACGTCAGCGTCTTCGTCGGGCAATCCGGGGTAGGCAAGTCTTCGCTGGTGAACAGCCTATTGCCGGGCGTCGACACCCGCGTCGGGGCGCTGTCGGAAATGACCGGCAAGGGCACCCACACCACCACCACGGCACGTCTGTTCCACTTTCCCGGTGGCGGCGAGCTGATCGACTCCCCCGGCATCCGCGAATTCGGCTTAGGCCACGTCAGTCGCGCCGACGTAGAAGCGGGCTTCATCGAATTCCAGGATCTGCTCGGGCACTGCCGCTTCCGCGACTGCAAGCATGATCGCGAGCCCGGCTGCGCCCTGCTCCAGGCGCTGGAGGACGGGCGCATCCAGCCGCAGCGCATGAGCAGTTACCGACACATTCTCAGCAGCCTGCCAGAACCGGATTACTGATCTGGCGCTCAGCCCTCGCCGGGCTGACTGAACTGCAGCACGCCATCTTCGAAGATGTTCAACCGCTCCCGCAGTTGCTCCGGCTGTAACGGCTCCTCCGCAGCCGGCGCCGCGCCGCCAGATGGCGCAACTTCGCCTTCGGCAGCACCGGTCGAATCCGAGGCAGCGGGCTGCTCATCCTCGATCGAACGCTGCGCCTTCTTGGTCAGCACCAGAATATCGATGCGTCGGTTGACCGGATTGAGCGGGTCCTTGCGATCGAACAGCGCGGACGAGGCGTAGCCCACTACCCGCGCGATCTGATCTTCCGGGTAACCACCGATCACCAGCGTGCGGCGTGCAGCGTTGGCACGCCCGGCCGAAAGCTCCCAGTTGCCGAAATCGCCGCGCCCGGAAAACGGCTTGGCGTCGGTGTGTCCGCTGATGCTGATCTTGTTCGGCACGGCGGCGATGGTGTCCACCAGCGCCAGCAGGATGTCCTCGAAGTAAGGCTGCAGCTGGGCACTGCCGAGGGCGAACATCGGCCGGTTCTCGGCATCCATGATCTGGATGCGCAAACCGTCCTGGGTGATCTCGAAGAGGATCTGATCCTTGAACTTCTGCAGTTCGGGGTTCTCGTCAACCTTGTTCTGCAGTTCCTGCAGCAGCAGCTCCAGCCGTTCGCGCTCGATCTGCTCGGCGAAGGTCTCCGCCTGCTGGGCATCGATCTGCGCCTCGCTCTGTGCCGGCTCCAGCTCGGGGTTGAGGGTGCGATCCGGTGACGGCGTCGGCGTGCCGCCCAGGTCGATCACATGCGGGCTGGCGCTTTCGGTGAACCCGATGGGGTCCTGAAAGTAGCCGGAGATGAGCTTCTTCTGTTCCGGCGTGGCTGAACTCATCAGCCACATCACCAGGAAGAACGCCATCATCGCCGTGGCGAAGTCGGCGAAGGCAATCTTCCAGGCGCCACCGTGATGACCGCCCGCGACCTTCTTGACCCGCTTGACGATGATCGGTTGGGTATTGTCCATGGCGAACCTTTAGCTGCCACGCATGGCTTGCTCGAGCTCGGCGAAGCTCGGGCGGTGCGCCGGATAGAGAACCTTGCGGCCGAACTCGACGGCCAGCGTCGGCGGCATACCCGAGGCCGAGGCGACCAACGTCGCTTTGATTGCCTCGTAGACGTTGAGCTCTTCCTTGGCGTCGTGCTCCAACGCCGCGGCCAGCGGCCCAAAGAATCCGTAGGAAGCAAGAATGCCAAGGAAGGTACCGACCAGCGCCGAGCCGACCTTGTAGCCGATCATGGCGTTATCCGCCTCGGCGAGGATCGACATGGTGATCACGATACCCAGTACCGCCGCGACGATACCCATCGCCGGCAAACCATCAGCGACCTTGCTGACGGCGTGAGATGGGTGCTCGAGTTCTTCCTTCAGGCTGTTGAGCTCCATGTCGAACAAGCCTTCGAGTTCGTGCGGCGCCATGTTGCCGGAGGACATGATGCGCAGATAATCGCAGGTGAAGGCGGTCATCCGCTCGTCCTGCAGGAAGCCGGGGTACTTGCTGAACAGCGGACTGGCGGCCGGATCCTCAAGATCGGCCTCGATGGCCATCATGCCCTCGCGGCGGCTCTTGTTCAGGATCGAATAGAGCAGGCTGAGCACTTCCAGATAATAGGTATGGGTGAAGCGCGTGCTGAACATCTTCAGCGACTTCTTGAAAACGATCTTGGTGGTACTGCCGGGGTTGGCCTGCAGGAAGCCGCCCAGGGCGGCGCCGCCAATGATCATCACCTCGAATGGATGGATCAGCGCGCCGATCTTGCCGCCCGAAAGCACGAATCCGCCCAGCACACTGGCGAACACCACGATGATGCCGATTATCTTGACCATAGGAGGTACGTCTGAAACCTGGTTACGAGCCGTCCGGATCAGGGCAAAACAGCGCCCCAAGTCGCTACCAGACGACCTTGCAAAAGGAATGTTGGAAGAATTGTTCTGGTTATCGGAACTTTTGCGCCAGACTAAAGGCCATCCCGATGAAAAGCTAGTTCGGCCATGACCACCACGCCCCCGCTACCACGCACCCTGCCCGCCTGGATCAAGGCACTCGACGATGCTCCCCTGCCCGCCTTTGCTGCCGTTCATGAACGGGTTCGCCTGGCGTTGCGCGACAGCAGCAAGTCGATGCGGCAGATCGCCGAACTCATCCAGGACAGCCCGGTGCTGGCGCTGCGCTTCATTCAGGAGGCCAACCGCGGCATCGGCGATGGCCAGCCGGCCGAAAGCCTGGAGGTCGCACTCAGCCGCATCGGCGTGCAGCGCGCCGAAGCATTGCTGGCGCGCATTCCGGCGATGGAGGCGGCCGACATGCCGCGACCGCTGCGGCAACTGGTGCTGATCAGCCGCCATGCCAGCCAGCAGGCCAACGGACTGTTCGCCGCCCGCCTGGCCCGGCTGTGGCAGGACATCCACTGGGGCAGCCTGCTGTTTCTGGCGCCGGCCTGGGCACTGATCGGCACCTATCCGCATCTGCTGGAAAGCTGGGAACAGCGGGTATTGGTCAAGGGCGAACCAGCCAGCCGCGTCGAGCGCGAACTGCTCGGCGTTTCCCTGCTGGAGCTGTGCCTCAGGCTTGCCGAGCATTGGCGCCTACCCGACTGGATCGCTCAGGGCTATCGTCTGCTCGGTGCCGATCGGCGCCGGCTGATCAGGGCCCTACATATCGCCCACGACAACGAACACCCGCTGCACCAGCAGCAGATGCTCGACGCCGACCCCGAGCTACGCCGCTGGCTTACATTGCCGAGCAACACCATCGTGCTGGCCAACGGCTTGGCGCTATCGGCACACCACAGCTGGAGCGGCGTGCACAGCCTGCGCTGGCAGCGGCTGGCCGGACTGTACCTGCAGGTGCCACTGGACGAGATGCAACAAATGGTACACCAGCAAGCGGTCATCAGTGCCCGCGAGTTCGGCCCGACCGACCTCTGGCACCCGGCCCAGGGCCTGCTGTGGCCAACAGGCAGCCGCTTCCAGACCCTGCGCGAAGCACCGACCCCGAGCGCGGCCGACCTGGCAGAGTGGCGCGACCAATGTCGCCGCCTGCTGGGCGACCCCTCACCGTTCAGCAACATCCTGCAACTGACTGTCACAGCCAGCCGCGCACTGAACTGCGCCGGCCTTCAGCGCTCACTGGTGATGCTGGTCGACCGCAAGCAGAATCGCCTGGTCAGCCAGCAGGGCAACGGCCTGCCTGCCGATGCCGCGCGCCTGACGCTCGCTCCGGAGCAGAGCCAGATTGTTCGGCGCCTGCTGGAAAAGCCTGCCCAGCTGCGACTGCAACCATCCAACATGGCGCAGTTCTCGGCCCTCCTGCCCGGCACGCTCAAGAAACTGTTCGCCGGCGAGCACCTGCTGTTGCGCTCGCTGGGAGTCGACGGGCGAGTGCTGATGCTCATCGTTGCCGATCAGAACGGCGCGCCCATGTCGGACACGGTACTGCAAACATTCGTTAAAACATCCCAGTGCATCGAGCGCGCACTGAGCAACTTCAGCAGGCGCGGGGGCTGATCTTTTTCGCTAGACTTCGTCCCTTCCATGACTGAGTCGAGGCCCGCCGTGTCCGTCTTTTCCCACCTGCCGCTGGTGATCGAGCCTGCCGATCTGGCCGCTCGCCTCGATGCGCCGGAACTGATTCTGGTCGATCTGACGAGCGCCGCTCGCTATGCCGAAGGCCATCTGCCGGGTGCTCGCTTCGTCGATCCCAAGCAGACCCAGCTCGGCCAACCGCCAGCGCCCGGCCTGCTTCCCGACATCGCGCAGCTGCAGCAGCTGTTCGGCGCACTGGGACATCGCCCCGACGCGGTCTATGTGGTCTACGACGACGAGGGTGGCGGCTGGGCCGGGCGCTTCGTCTGGCTGCTGGATGTGATCGGCCATCGCCACTACCACTACCTCAACGGCGGCCTGCACGCCTGGCTGGCCGAGGGTCGGTCACTCACCCAGCAGGTACCCGCGGCCGCCGCCGGCCACCCGAGCCTGACGCTCGACGAAGCACCCACCGCCACCCGCACCTACATCGAGAGCCGCCTCGGCGCGGACGATCTGGCTATATGGGACGCTCGCTCACCGGCTGAATACCGCGGCGAAAAGCTGTTCGCCGCCCGCGGTGGCCACATCCCCGGGGCGGTCAACTTCGAGTGGACCGCCGCCATGGACCCAGCACGTTCGCTGCGCATCCGCGAGGACATCGCCGAGCACCTGCGGGCACTCGGGATCGTGCCGGAGAAGGAAATCATCACCCATTGTCAAACCCACCATCGCTCAGGCCTCACCTACCTGATAGCCAAGGCGCTGGGCTATCCGCGCGTCAAAGGCTACGCCGGCTCCTGGGCCGAATGGGGCAACCTGCCTGACACCCCGGTGCAGCAATGAAAAGGACCAACATGAAAGAACGCCTGTTCGTCGCCAGCCAGTATGTGCTGCCGCATCACCTGATCTCACGACTGGCCGGCTGCCTGGCCGAATGCCGGCTGCCCTGGGTGAAGAACACCTTCATCAAGTGGTTCGTCCGCCATTTCCAAGTCGACATGCGCGAGGCCCAGACGGAAGAACCTACGGCCTACGAACATTTCAACGCCTTTTTCACCCGCGCGTTGAAAGACGACGCGCGCCCTCTAGATACCACGCCTGGCGCCATCCTCAACCCCTGCGACGGGGCCATCAGCCAGCTAGGCCGCATCGAGCAGGGCCGCATCTTCCAGGCCAAGGGGCACAGCTTCAGCGCCATGGAGTTGCTCGGCGGTGATCATGAGCGCGCGGCGCCGTTCATGGGCGGCGCATTCGCTACCGTGTACCTGTCGCCCAAGGATTATCACCGTGTGCATATGCCGGTCAGCGGCACGCTGCGCGAGATGGTCTATGTACCGGGACGGATCTTCTCGGTGAACACCGTTACCGCCCAGGGGGTACCGGAGCTGTTCGCGCGCAACGAGCGGGTGGTCTGCCTGTTCGACACCGAGCATGGGCCGATGGCGATGGTGCTGGTCGGCGCGATGATCGTTGCCAGCATCGAAACGGTCTGGGCCGGACTGGTCACGCCGCCCAAGCGCAGCCTCCGGACCTTCCGTTACGACGAAACCGCGCGCGCACCGATCCACCTGGAAAAGGGTGCGGAGATGGGGCGCTTCAAGCTTGGTTCGACCGTCATCCTGCTGTTCGGTCCGGACCGTGTTCGCTGGGCCGAGCAGCTCGGCCCGCTTAGTCCCGTATGCATGGGCCAGGCCCTGGGGCAGGCGGAATCGAGCGCAGTGGTCGCCGAGTCGCTCGACCAGCTCTAACGGCCCCAACCGACGTTCGGCCGCCAGCCGCTGCCGAATGTCGGCTAATATCACCAGGCCATTATTCAGTCCTGCCCGCTGCGGCAGATATTGATAGAGTTCTCATTACTCATGCCTTAAATCGCTGCGGAGCCATCGTTGGATAGACAGAGCCATCATCTGCTGTTGCGCGCACCCGCACCGACTCGGCAGAGCCTGTCCTTCTGCGATGCCAGCGTGCGCGGCGTATCCGCCTGGCTCGCCGGGCTGCCCAAAGCCAACATCGGTGAGACCGCACGTCAGCTGTATCAGGCCCTGATCGAGCTCAACCAGCTTCGCATTGGGTCCGAAACCAGGCTGCAGATACTCGAGCTGCTGCGCCCGGACGTGCACTTCGTCTGCCGGCAGCTGGAAAAGCACTACGTCAACCAGCCAATCGTGCTGGCCGAGCGCCCGCGCAAGGTCGCCGGCCTTTGCCAGGCACTGCAGAACCACCTGGCGGTCGGCTACAAGCTGATCGTCGTTCGCGTGGTCTCCCAACCCAACCGCGACCGCCACCAGCTGTTTTCCGTCGCACTGCAGCGTGCTGTTCACAGTCTGGGCGCGCTGCTCGTGCGCTCGACTCAACTCTACGGGCCGCCCGCACCCGGTCTCTGGCTGGAGATGCATCAGCTCTATCAATTGGCGGTCGAACACGGCGTCGAGCGTCTCCTGGTCCGCGATCCGCTGGCGCAGCACGGCCCCGGCCTGAGCACCGAGCAGAGCTATATCGCCGCGCTGCTGCTCGGCTGTGCGCGCTGCAACCAGATGCGTCAGCAAAACATCATCAAGCTGGCCGCGGCGCTCGAAGCCTGGAGCGCGCTGCCATTGATCCAGGCCGGCAGCCTGGCCAGCAGCCTGTTCCTGTTTTCCCCGACGGTAGACGGCCCACCACGCTATCGCTCGTTGTTGCCAGATGCACAACAGCTGCATCTGCTCGGTATCGATACCCGTCCACTGGTCGACCTGATCGAGGAACATCTGCGCCTGGCTCAGGAAAACCGCCAGCTGACCAACCTCCCGGCGGCCAACGGTCTCGATGACGATCTGCTGCGCCATCTGAGCTCGGCCTGGGGCGCGATTTCCGAACGCACCTTCCAGCGCACCCCGGCACAGGGTGTACTCAGCCTGTGCATCGGCATGACCGCGCTGCATTTTCAGCTAGCCGGCCAGCGACCGTTCAATGAGGTACTGGAGCAGCCCGACGCATCGAACCGCGCGGTATTCAAGCTGCACAATGGCGCAACAGATGTCTGGGCCAGCGCTTTCGACGCCCAGAGCACCGCTACCGAGCTGCCGCCGGACCAGGATCATATCGAGTTCATCAGCCCTACCCGCGTACGCGCCACTCCCACTCCAGCGGCTCGCGCAAACAACACCGATCCGGTCCCGGCAAGCAGATCGACAACATGCGAAAGCCACCCGATTCATCAGGTCCAGCTGGTCGATCACAGCCCGGGCGGCTACTGCCTGGCCTGGGAAGGCGAAGTCCCCGGCCTGCTGCAGACTGGCGAGTTGCTGGGGCTGCGCGAAGGTGACGGGCAGAGCTGGAGCATCGCCGTGGTGCGCTGGATTCGCCAAGTCCGCGGGGGCGTCACGCAGATGGGGGTCCAGCTGATCGCACCGCAGGCCCAACCCTGCGGCCTGCGCCTGCTGCGCAAGGTCGATCAGGGCAGCGAGTACCTTCGTGCCCTGCTGTTGCCCGAGATCGGCGCCATCTCCCAGCCAGCGATGCTGATTGCGCCACGCCTGCCCTTCCAGGAGGGGCACAAGGTCCTGATCAATCACAACGGCGAGGAACAGCGCGCCATTCTGCACCGACGCCGTGGCAGCAGCGGAAACTACAACCAGTTCGAGTATCGCTCGCTTGGCCAGCTGGCACCGGAGCGAGAGACCTCGTTCACAGGCTGGAAAGCCCACACGAGCGGCGGGGATGAAGATTTTGACTCACTCTGGAAGTCGCTGTAGATTGCCGACTCTCGCATTCTTGCCTGCCCGCGCCGCACCGGCGCGCACTTAAGCTGTTGCCATGGCCCTGCAAAAGAAAACCATCCGCCTGCTGATTCTTGAAGACTCGCAGAACGAAGCCGAGCGCCTGGTTAGCCTCTTCCGCAATGCCGGACAGGCGACCCGGGTGCATCGACTCACCTCCAGCGACGATCTGGCCGAAGCCCTGAAACAAATCTGGGATCTGCTGATCAGTGCGCCGCAGAGCGAGAATCTCGACCCCAGCGAGGCGATCAGTGCTATTCGCCGGCAGGCCAAGGACATCCCGATCATCCAGCTGACCGCCGGCAACGACGCCGAAGCGATCACCGATGCGCTGATGCTCGGCGCCCAGGACGCGTTGCCACAGGGCGAGGATGAATGGCTGCTGCTGGTGGCCAACCGCGAACTGGCCAATCTCGAGGAGCGACGCGCCCGACGCTCGGCCGAAGTCGCGCTGCGCGAGGCGGAGAAACGTTGCCAGCTGCTGCTCGACAGCTCCGTCGACGCCATCGCCTACGTTCATGACGGCATGCATATCTATGCCAACCGTGCCTACCTCGAGCTGTTCGGCTACGACGACGTCGACGATTTGGAAGGCATGCCGATGATCGACCTGATCGGCGGTGCCGACCAGAGCCGGTTCAAGACCTTCCTGAAAAACTACCAGACCCTCGAAGGCAGCGCCGAATTGGCCTGCGGCGGGGTTCGCGCCGACGGCGAAGCGCTGAAGATGCGCATGAGCTTCTCGCCAGCCGCCTATGACGGCGAGCCTTGCATCCAGGTGGTGATCCGCGCCGAGAGCGACAGCGCCGAACTGCAGAAGCTCCGCGAGATCAGCAGCCAGGATCCGGTGACCGGCCTGCTCAACCGCAACAGCTTTGTCGAAGTCATGGATACCGCGGTCGAGCGCGCGGTCAACGCAGGCCAGAGCGCGACCCTGGCATACATCCGCATCGACCGTTTCGCTGCATTGCAGGCCGATATCGGCCTGACCGACTCCGACCAGCTGCTCAGCCAGCTGGCCACCCTGCTGCGCGGGCACTTCCCGAGCGACACCCAGCTGGCGCGCTTCGCCGATGATGTGTTCACCGTGCTGCAACCCGGCGTCATACCGCAGCAGGCCGAAGCGGAACTGCGTGCGCTGCTTGGCAAGGTCGAAGGGCATCTGCTCGATGTAGGCGGGCGCACGGTGCAGGTCACCCTCAGCATCGGTGTCGCCGGCCTCGACGAAAAGACCGCCAAGGCCCAGGACGCCATCGAGCGCGCGCACCGCTGCGCCGATGAGCTGAGCGACGGCAATGCGCTGAAGATCTATAACCCCGCCGACGAGCTGGCCGCCGCGGCGAACCGCGGCGATATCGCCGCCATGCTCAAGCAGGCACTGGAGAACAACAGCTTCCGGTTGCTGTTCCAGCCGATCATCAGCCTGCGCGGCGACAACTTCGAGCATTACGAAGTCCTGCTGCGACTGCTCGATCCCCAAGGCGCGGAAGTACCGCCCAACGAGTTTCTCAGCGCCGCCAGCGAGGCCGGCCTGGCCAGCAAGATCGACCGCTGGGTCATTCTCAATTCCATCAAGCTGCTCGCCGAACATCGCGCCAAGGGCCATAGCACCCGCTTGTTCCTGCACCTGTCCGCCGCCAGCATCCAGGACTCCAGTCTGCTGCCCTGGCTCGGCGTCGTACTCAAGGCCTCGCGCCTGCCCGGCGACTCACTGGCCTTCGAGTTCGGCGAAGCCGATGCCGTCGCCTATCTCAAACCAGCCAAGGCATTAGCACAGGGCCTGAGCGGCCTCGGTTGCCGAATTGCCCTGGCCCAGTTCGGTTGCGTGCTGAACCCCTTCAACACGCTCAAACACCTGGATGCCGAGTTCATCAAGGTCGACGGCTCCTATACCCAGGATCTGAGCCGCCAGGAAAATCAGGAAGCGCTCAAGACGCTGCTGGCCGAGCTACACGAGCAGCGCAAGCAGAGCATCGTGCCTTTCGTCGAAAGCGCCACGGTACTCGCCACGCTCTGGCAGGCCGGCGTCAGCTATATCCAGGGGCATTACCTGCAGGGCCCCAGCCAGTCGATGGATTACGACTTCTCCTCCGACGAGGAGTGAGCCCGGCTGGCCCAGCGGCCAAAACAGACTCCTCCTGCCAACTCGCCCTGAGTTGATCGTGGTCATCCGCTGGCCGCAACGCTGGGCTAGAGTGTCCGGACGTCTTCACTTTCAGAAGGAGTCGTGCCATGGCCATGATGAAAGCCGCCGTGTTCGTCGAACCCGGGCGCATCGAACTGCAGGACAAACCCATACCCGAGATCGGCCCGAACGATGCGCTGTTGCGGATCACCACGACAACCATCTGTGGCACCGATGTTCACATTCTCAAGGGCGAGTACCCGGTTGCCCCGGGACTGACCATTGGCCACGAGCCGGTGGGCGTCATCGAAAAGCTGGGCAGCAATGTCAGGGGCTACCAGGAGGGCCAGCGCGTGATCGCTGGCGCCATCTGCCCGAGCTTCACCTCCTACGCCTGCCAGGACGGCCTGCCGTCGCAGGATGGCGGCTGCTCGTGCCACGGTTACAAGCCCATGGGCGGCTGGCGCTTCGGCAATACCATCGACGGCACCCAGGCCGAGTACGTGCTGGTACCCGACGCCCAGGCCAACCTGGCGCCGGTGCCGGACGGCCTGACCGACGAGCAGGTGTTGATGTGTCCGGACATCATGTCCACCGGGTTCGCCGGCGCCGAGGCCGCCAACATCAAGATCGGCGACATCGTGGTGGTCTTCGCCCAAGGCCCCATCGGCCTGTGTGCTACTGCCGGAGCCAGACTGCGTGGCGCCGGCACCATCATCGCAGTGGACGGCGTCGATGCGCGGCTGGATATCGCGCGCAAGATGGGTGCGGATGTGACGCTCAACTTCCGCAATGTCGACGTGGTGGACGAGGTGCTCAAGCTGACCGGCGGCCGCGGCGTCGACGCTTCCATCGAGGCGCTGGGCCTGCAATCGACATTCGAGAGCGCGTTGCGAGTACTCAAGCCGGGCGGCACGCTGTCCAGCCTCGGCGTCTATTCCAGTGACCTGACCATTCCGCTCGGCGCCTTCCACGCCGGCCTGGGCGACAACAATATCGTCACCTCGCTCTGCCCCGGCGGCAAGGAGCGCATGCGCCGGCTGCTCAACGTGGTGGCTTCAGGAAGAGTCGATCTCGGCCCGCTGGTGACCCATCAGTATGCGCTGGCCGATATCAATGACGCCTACGATCTCTTCGCCAACCAGCGCGACGGGGTATTGAAGGTAGCGATCAAGCCATGAGACCTGACCGCGACGGGCTGATGCCGCAGTATCAGCCCGTCGCCGTCACTCGGAGCCTTCGCGATCGCGGAAGCCCAGCAGATAGAGGATGCCGTCCAGCCCCAGCGTGGAGATCGCCTGCTTGGCCGACTGCTTGACCAGCGGCTTGGCGCGGAAGGCGACGCCGAGGCCGGCCAGACCGAGCATCGGCAGATCGTTGGCGCCATCGCCAACGGCAATGGTCTGCTCCAGACACAACCCTTCCTGCTCGGCCAGCTGACGCAACAGATCGGCCTTGCGCTGGGCATCGACGATGGGCTCGACCGCCACGCCGGTGACCTTGCCATTCTCGATCTGCAATTCGTTGGCGAATACGTAGTCGATGCCCAGCTTGGCCTGCAGCTGCTTGGCGAAGTAGCTGAAGCCGCCGGACAGAATCGCGGTCTTGTAGCCCAGACGCTTGAGCTCGGCGAACAGCACCTCGGCACCCTCGGTCAGCCGCAGGCTGGCGCCGATATCGGCGAGGACGTTCTCTGACAGCCCCTCGAGCAGCGCCAGGCGCTCCTTGAAGCTGGCGCGAAAGTCCAGTTCGCCGCGCATGGCGCGCTCGGTGATCTCGGACACCTGTTCACCGACGCCAGCGGCCTTGGCCAGCTCGTCGATGACCTCAGCCTCGATCAGCGTCGAATCCATGTCGAACACGGCCAGGCGGCGGTTGCGCCGGTAGACCGAGTCGCGCTGGAAGGCGATGTCGACGTTCAGCTCCTGAGCCACGCTGAGAAACTCGGCGCGCAATGCGGCGGTGTCGGCAGGCTCGCCACGCACCGAAAACTCGATGCAGCCCTTACCTTGTTCTTCGGGCATGTCCAGCGGCATGCGTCCGGACAGACGATCTATGTGATCGATGTTGAGGCCATACTTGGCGGTGATCGAACTGACCCGCTGCAGCTGCTCGGCGGTGACCTTGCGAGTCAGCAGCGTGACGATGTGCCGAGCCTTGCCCTGGCCGGCCACCCAGTGCTGATAATCGGCCTCGGCGACCGGCGTGAAGCGCACCTGCTGGTCGTGCTTGTACCCCATGAACAGCACGTCCTTGAGCACCGACGAGGCGCGCTCATTGTCGGGTATCTCGATCAGGATGCCGAACGACAGGGTGTCATGGATCACTGCCTGGCCGATGTCGAGAATGTTCACGCCTCCCTGGGCGAGCACGCCGGTGATGGCCGCGGTCAGGCCCGGACGGTCTTCACCGGTGATGTTGATCAGGACGATTTCGCGCAAGGCGCAGCTCCCATGACAGGCAATGAAGGCCGGCATTCTACATCAGCTCGCCGTGCGCCAGGACAGCGTCTACGACTCCCGCTAGCAAGCCCTGCGTGCCGCGTCCTCTTTAGCTAGACGCTCCCACGCAATTCGTCAGCTGATAGCTGCAGACCTTCAGCGCCCACCGTGCTTTCCGTATACTGCTCGGCAATTTCCCGACGAGAAGAGCCGCGCTCTGTGAACCGGCCCGCATCCGTAAAGCCCGACAACTTCTTTCTCATGCTCTACCGCGCAGTGCGCCAGCATCGCGTGCCACTGGTGCTGCGTATCGCCAGCCACACGCTGCTGCTGGTGGCGCTGGCGCTGATCATCTATGCCTGGGTGATCGGCATGCAGTTCAAGCACGCCATGGAACAGCAGGCCGATGCCCTCGGCCAGAGTCTGGTGACACAGACGGCGGCGTCGGCCACCGACCTGCTGGTGGCCAACGACATCCTCAGCCTCAACGTGCTGCTGAGCAATCTGGTGAAGAACCCGCTGGTCGCCCATGCGGCGATCTACAGCGTGGACAATCGCGTGCTGGCGGAGTCCGGCACGCGCCCACAGCAGGGCTTGCTAGGGGACGACAATGGCCTCTACTCGACGCCGATCAGCTTTCAGGAGGTGATCGCCGGGCACCTGCGTGTCAGCCTCGACATGCAGCAGTTCCAGCAGCCGATGACCATCAGTCTGCAAAGCATGGGCCTGCTCAGCCTGATTCTGCTGGCGCTGACCCTTACCCTGAGCATGCGCCTCGGCCGCCAGCTATCCACGCCGCTGATGCAGATGCGCCTCTGGCTCCTCGATAAAAAGGAGATTTATATTTTTTCCGGTTTTGGCAAACGACTCTTTCTTGATCTCAACACTCAAAAGCAAATAAAGTATATTCATATGACCGAGACCATTGAACGTCTCGGGGAGAAATTCGGCGCGCTCTCCATACACCACCTGCGAGCTATTCTCCAAAACCTCATTTGATTCAAGATTGGATACAACCTTGATATCTTCAATCCCCAAAAAGGCTTTAGACGTCTTTAAGAATGGCTCAAAAAAATCCTTATAGCTGTTTTCAAGACTCTCATCAATTTGCAGGAGCAAGTTATTAATCGGATCGAAGTCCGTGACATCCTTATTGGCCTTATTGAAATATTGCGTTGTCAGCTTCGAAAGCATTTTCTTGCCGCCTTCGCTGCTAGCAACATCTCGCTTAGCATGAATTATTTGGAAATTAATCAGATCCCTGACCGAAGTGATGTCTTTCTTTACAAGCCTAGTTCGATTTTCCAGAAGTAGATCTTCATCATTCGCATATGCATAGACATGTACCTGTAAGTACCTATCAAGGTTTTTTCGAAGAAACCTCTCCCTCTCACCATCGAATTGCTCTATATCTCTCAGCAATAAGTCTTTGTTTATAACGCACTCGAATAAAATATTTACTTTGTTTACTTTACTATCAAGATCCAACATAAATTCTGATAGGTGTCGCAAATTGTCTTCGTCACCGTACTCAATTTCAATCCTCATACTTATCGATAGAGGAACAACGTCAGTTCCGTGATCTATCGCAACTAGATCCTTACGAATCGCCAAAGGAAAATCATGGTAATTAAAGGCAACACCTGACTCGTAGAACTTCTCAAAAAGCACAAGCAAGGATGTTTTTCCACTATTATTTCTACCAATAAGCAAAGATAAACTATCCCGCAAATCTAACGTCACATCCTGCAAAGCCCGAAAATTTACAGCTGAGATTTTAGTGATCTTCATGTAGGTCTCTTATATCCATTTAGAGCAAAGGTTAAGCACTTTCAAACACTTTGGAGGTTAATATAACTTTGATACATAAATTTCAAGAATACCTTCCCGCAAAAGTTTTATTCACATATTATTTTAAATGTGCCTTGAGCCTGGTTCGAAAGATCGAATGGCTTCAATATAGCCTAAGCATAGCCTTTTGCCATTTATCGATTTGACCTGCGAGAGTCCGGGACTGAGAGGTAACGGCGTCGAGCTGTGTGAGAAAGCAAAAGGGTAGCAATGGGGGTAACAGTTAAAACATCAACCATTTATCCTATTGATAAATATGAAAAATATTTCTTTTTTCGACTCCTGGTGCCGCACCATACGCAATATCGAAAAAGGCTCACCGAAAGGTGGGCCTTTTTCGTTTGTGGGTCTTACGCTCGCCCCTTTCGCTGAAGGATGGCGAACCGGCGCAGCCAATTCTGCTACCGCGCATCTACATATCTCACCGAAACGATGAGCGGTTACGGTCGAAAATCAGTGAGGCGGCATAATGACAGCAGTGCTTAT
>LNAP01001034.1_pt1 | contig 30136 bp, 23 predicted proteins | sample 602601 | NCBI WGS metagenome assembly LNAP01 (sample SAMN02440304, study PRJNA202911) | soil metagenome | biome: Subtropical and temperate rainforests or woodlands; isolation source: soil samples (1 kg each in a 20% v/v slurry with milli Q water) were... ...
GCCGTGCCGCCGCCTCCGCCGATGGCTTGCGCCACGATGCCGTGCGATGACGTTCCGTAGGTGGTGATGGCGGTGCGGCTATCGATGTTGACCGTGCCGCTGTTGCCGCCGCTGCCGGCATCGGCGCCAGCATTACCGAACATCTCGAAATTGCCCGTGGTGGTGCCGCCGATGCCGCCCATCGACTGGCCCAGGATGCCGATCGAATAATCTCCCTGCGTTTTGATCGTGCCGCCGGCAGTTCCCGTCGACGCATCGCCGGTCGTCACATTGACCGTGCCGCCGGTGCCGCCCACGCCCCCGTTTTCAGGTGTGAAATCGATCAGGCCGCTGCTGGTCTCCACGCCGCCTCCCGTGCCGCCCACGCTGCGCGCGGCGATGCCGTGGGATTGGGTGCCGTAGGTGCTTATGCTGGCGCTGCCGCTCATGCCGACCTGGACGGTGCCGCCATTGCCGCCATTGGCGCCGTTGCTGTTTTCGCGTCCGGGACCGCCGTTACCGCCCTGGCTGATCACGCTTACGCCGGGCAGGTAGTTGCCGCTGGTCGTAATCGACGAGCCGTTGTTCAGCGTGACGGTCGCCGACGAAAGCGCCGCGCCTCCGTTGCCCCCGCGCTCGCCCGTGGTGTTGGTGCTGGTCATTGGCCCGCCGCCGCCGTCTCCCCCCAGGCCCACCATCACGATGCCGCCCGACAGCGACGCCAAGGTCGTCGGTTGCGACAAGGAATAGCTGGTGACCGAAATCTGGCCGTTGTTCACGGCCGCCATGGTGCCGAACCCGCCCCCCTGCCCGCCGTTGTCGCTGCCATCGCTTGAGGTAAACCCCGCATTGCCCTGGCTTGCGACATACAGCCCGCGCACGCCATTGGTCAGAAGGTTGCTGGTGGCGCCGCCAGAAACCCCCACATTGACCAGCACCTTTCCGCTGTTCGTGATGATCGTGGCGGCCGCCGGGTTTCCGCCGCCGCCCGTGCCGCCCCAGCCGTTATAGACGCCCCCCGCGCCGCCCAGCGATTCCGCGCCGATGCCCCAGGCGTAGCGGCCCGCGCTGCCGGACGACACCGAAACCGAGCCGGTATTGGTGATATTGACGATATCGCTGTTGCCGCCATTGCCGCCTACCTGATCGCTGCCCACCGCGCTCATCTGCGTACCGCCGGCGCCTCCGATGCTGGCCCCGTAGATGCCCACGCCGCCATAAGGCAGGCTCTGCATCTGGACCTGTCCGCTGTTGCTGATATTCACGGCCGACCCATTGCCGCCGCTGCCGCCGCTGCCACCACCGAAGTTATCCGGCGGCGTGCCGCCCGTGCCGCCCACCGACGCGCCATAGATGCCGAACTGCGCGCTGTAATCGTCCCAGACACCCGGCGCGGTCCCCTGCGAGGTCTCCGTGGGAGAAACGTTGGTCTCGGCCGATCCGTAGTTCGTGATGGTGATCGCGCCGCCCCAGCCGCCAAAGGTGCCGGCGTCCTTGCCATCCGGCGACCCTGTGCCGCCCTTCAGGCGCACCAGCAGCGCCGCCTGCAAGGGGTTAGGCCCCAGGTAGCCGCTGTTGACCACGATGTAGTTGCCGCCATAGCCGCCGTTGTTGGTGCCGGTGCCCGTGCCCCCGGTGTAGTCAACGGTCAGGTTGCCGCTCTGGTTCGAGGCGACCGTGCACGTCGTCGTGCTGGAAGAGGACGAACTTGGCGACGGACAGGAGATGTCGGCCATCGCCGGCTGGGCCAGAATCAGGCCGATGGCGGTCATCGACATCGAAGAAAGCAGCCCACGAGCGGAGCGCGCGGGCCGCGCGGGCCACGGGCTCGGCTCGAATATGGCGGCGACACTTCTGCGCGCCGTCAGGTTGGCAGTCAGCTGCTTCATCTCTGGTCCTTTGCGGGCAGCCGCTCGGCACAATCGGGCCGGCGGCTGTTTCAAATTAAGTCGAAGACGTGTCGATTTAATTCGGGGCTCAGAGATAAGGCATTATTTTTTCGACGAATCGTGGATTTTCCTCGTCGGAACGGATTGCCGCTGCATCAAGCGCGGGCGTTGGCGGCAAATTCGTACGTATGGATTCAATTTCGCGTCAACGAAAGTAATCGAATACGACCGGTCTTGGGTGGAGCCCGGCCGAGGAATTCGATCCATGCTCCCGCTTTGAGTCACCCGCTAGTCATAGGCCGTCAAGAAGTAGTGCTTGTCGCAAACATTCGAATATCTGTTCGACTTGAACAGGGCTGATGATCAGCGGCGGCGAAATGACGATCATGTCACCGGATGCGCGCACGAGCACGCCGTGGTCAAAGCAATAGCGTGCGACATCTGCGCCCCGCATGCCGACTGCGCCGGCTCGCGGCGCCAGGTCCACAGCGCACAACAGGCCGATGCTGCGCACGTCGTTGACATGCGGCAGGCCTTTGAGCGCCAGCGCGCAAGACTGCCAGAAGGGACTGATCTCTTGCACCATGGCGTTGATGCCCAGTTCCTGATGCAAACGCAGCGTCGCCAGCCCGGCGGCGCAGGCCAGCGGGTGGGCGGAATAGGTGTAGCCATGCATCAGTTCGACCACTTGCGGCGGGCCGGCCATGAAGGCCTCATAGACGCCGCCGCTGACGATGACGCCCCCCATGGGCACCGCACCGTTTGTCAGCCCCTTGGCCACCGTCATCAAGTCGGGCGTAACGCCAAAGACCTGCGAGGCGAAGTTGCCGCCAACGCGCCCGAAGCCGGTGATCACTTCGTCAAAAATCAGCAACACGCCGTGCTGGGTGCACAGCTCGCGCAAGCGCTGCAGATAACCGACCGGTGGCGGATAAACGCCGCCCGAACCGGTTACCGGCTCGACGATGACGGCGGCAACCGTGCTCGGGTCCTGGATATCCAGCAATTGCGCGAGCGCTTCCGCATAGCTGGCGCCCTGCTCGGGTTGCCCGGCGCTAAAGCGCATGCTGGCGTCGTAAGGCAACGGCAAATGGCTGACTTCACCCAGCAGCGGGCCGAAGTCGCGCTTCTGGCGGCCGATTCCCGAGACGGAAAGGCCGCCAAAGCCCATGCCGTGATAGCCCTTGGCCCGGCCGATGAACTTGATGCGGCGGCTGTCGCCGCGTGCCTGATGGTAGGCGCGCGCAATCTTCAAAGCCGTGTCGACGGCTTCGGAGCCCGAGTTGGTGAAGAACACCCGGTTCATGCCTTCGGGCACCAATTCAATCAGGGCGTCCGACATGGTCTGCGCCGCCGGGTGGCTCATCTTGAACGAGGACACAAAGTCCAGCCGAGCGGCGGCCTGTTGAATGGCCTGCACGATGCTGGCCTGGCCGTGACCGGCGTTGACGCACCACAGGCCGGCCATGGCGTCCAGAATCTGGCGGCCGTCGGACGTGCGGTAGTACATGCCGTCGGCGCTATCGAACATCATGGGCTGCTGTTGAAACTGCCGCATGGGAGTGAAAGGCGCCCAGAATGCATCGGAAACGGAACTGGCGTCGGTCATGGAATCTCCTTGAATGATTGAAACGGGGGCCGGCTCAGGGTTGCGCCGAGCGGATGCGATAGCCACCGTTGGCTAGCCGTTCCAGCGGGCTGGCTGCGGCCAGCAATTTGCGTGTATAGGGGTGTTGCGGATGGTCGAACAAGGCATCGCGGCCGGCGACTTCCACTATTTCTCCCTGGCTCATCACCGCGACGCGATGCGCGATCCGTTCAACGGCCGCCAGATCATGCGAGATAAACAAGCAGGCAAACCCGTATTGCTTCTGCAAGCGCTCGAACAGATCCAGAATCTGCTTCTGGATGGTCATATCCAGCGCCGAAATCGGTTCATCGGCAATGACCATCTTCGGCCGCCGCACCAGTGCACGGCCGATGGCCACACGCTGGCGCTGGCCGCCAGACAGCTGATGCGGGAAGCGGTCACGGAACGACGGATTCAAGCCGACATCGTTCAGCGTTTCCGCTACCCGTGTGCGACGCTGCGAGGCGTCCAGGTCATCACTATGACGCAGAGGTTCGTCCAGAATCTGCCCTATTCGCATACGAGGGTCCAGCGAAGAATAAGGGTCCTGAAAGATCATCTGGCATTGCAGGCGGGCGCTGCGGTGAACGGACCTGAGCAGGTCCACGCCATCAAACCTGATGCTGCCGGCGCAGGGTTTGACCAACCCCGCCACGGCGCGCCCCAGCGTGGTCTTGCCAGAGCCGCTGCCGCCGACCAGGGCCAGCGTTTCACCCGGCGCGATGCTGAGATCCACGCTGCGCACCACGCGATAGGCGGCGCTGCGCGACCAGAAGCTGCGCTGGCCGGGGTATTCGATGCACACGCCTTTGATTTCGACCAGCGGTGCGCTGGCCTGGGGCAAAGGGGGTAGAACGCCACGGCGCGGCAGCGCCTCCAGCAACTGACGGGTGTAATCGGCTTGCGGGTTGAGCAGGATGGAGGCCGTCGGCCCCTGCTCGACCGCCTGTCCATTACGCATGACAACGACCTTGCTGGCGTAGCGCGCCACCAGCGAAAGATCATGACTGATGAAAAGCACGGCCGTGCCCTGCTCGCGAGTCAGCTCCAGCATCAGCTCGATGACGTCCAACTGCGCCAGGCAGTCCAGCGCCGTGGTCGGTTCATCGGCGATCAACAGGGCCGGACGCAGCAGCATGACCGAAGCCAGCATGATGCGCTGTCGCATGCCGCCCGAGAATTCGTGCGGATAGGCGGTCAGGCAGCGCACTGGATCCTTGATACCGATGCGCTCCAACATGGTCAGGCAGCGCCGGCGTATATCGGCGGCGCTGAGTTGGGTATGCAGTTTGAGGGCTTCACTCATCTGCCGGCCTATGGTCAAAGCCGGGTTGAGCGAGACCATGGGTTCCTGGAACACCATGCCGATCTCGGCCCCGCGCACACGACGCAAGGCTCTGGCGTTCCGGGTGTCCAGGGCCTGACCCTTGAAGCCTATGCTGCCGCCAACCACCTGCATGGGAGCGGGCAACAGGCCGATCACGGCGCGGGCGGCCATCGTCTTGCCGCTGCCCGACTCGCCCACCAAGGCCAGGATCTCGCCTGGCGCAAGCTCGAAACTGACATCGTTCACGGCCAGCGGGCCATCCAGGCCGGCACGGATCTTAAGGTTCTTCACAGACAATAGCGGCGCTTTCTCGGTCATGCTCACTTCCTCATGCGCGGATCGAGGCGATCGCGCAAGGCATCGCCAAACAGATTGATACCCAGCAAGGCCACGCTGATCAGCACACCGGGAAACACGCCCAGCCAGGCAGCCGAAGCGATGTAAGGCCGGCTAGCCGCCAACATGCTGCCCCAGGTGGCGGCAGGCGGCGGCACGCCCAGACCCAGAAAGCTCAATGCGCTTTCGGACAGCAGTGCCCAGCCGAACATGCTGGTAGCCAGCACGCACACCGGCGCCAGGCAGTTGGGAACAATGTGGCGGAACATCGTGTACAGCTCGGAATTGCCGATGACTCGGGACGCCTCGATGAACTCGCGCTCACGCAGCGACAACACGCTGCCGCGGACCACACGCACCACCGACGGCGTATAGGCCATGCCCAAGGCAAGCACAATGCTGTATTGGCTGGCGCCCAAGACGGCCATGATGCCCAACGCCAGCAGGATTCCCGGAAAGGCCAGCAAGGCGTCGTTGAACATCATCAGGATGCGGTCGGTCCAGCCACGAAGGTAGCCGGCCAGCATGCCTATCATGGTGCCGCATGCCAAGGCCACCGCCACGGACAGGAGGCTGATCCACAAGCTGGTCGAGGCGCCAATGATCAGACGGCTCAGGATATCGCGGCCGAACTCGTCCGTACCCAGCCAATGAAGCGCGCTCGGCGCCTGAAGGCGGAAGCTCAGATCCAGCTTCAGCGGGTCATACGGCGTCCACACCAGGCCCAGCAGGGCCAGCGCGACCAGACTCAGCAGGAGGCCACCGCCGATCAAGGCATTGAGTGCCGGCAGGCTGCGGCGCCGCGCAGGCACTGCCGGCAGAGAGATGGCGTTGCCATTCATAGTTTCACCCTGGGATCAAAGACCGGATACAGCAGGTCGACGATCAAATTCACCACGACATAGATGCTGGTGATCAATAGAAGACACCCTTGCAAGACCGGATAGTCGCGCGCGAAAATCGAATCCACCATAAGCCTGCCGATGCCCGGAAGCGTGAAGACGGTTTCCAGCACCGCGATGCCGCCCAGCAGATTGCCCAGAATCAGACCCACCAGCGTCCAGGTCGGCGCAAAGGCATTGCGCAAGGCATGGCCCCACAGCACCGCCGTTTCCGACAGGCCCTTGGCGCGGGCGTGGGCGATGTACTCCAGCCGCAAGACCTCGATCGTGCTGGCGCGCGCCATGCGGGCAATCGAGCCGAACTCCACCAGCGTCAGCGTCACCACAGGCAGGACCAGGTAGCTCAGCCCTCGCAAGGGATCTGCGCTGACGCTGACGTAGCCAACGATAGGGAGCCAGCCCAACTGCATGCCGAAGAAGTACAGCAGCAGCAAGCCCAGCCAGAACGCCGGAATCGACAACAGCAAGGTCGCGCTGGCGACCAGGCCCAGATCCATCAGGCTGTTCTGCTTCCATGCAGCGTAGAGGCCAACCGGCACGGCCAGCAGCACGGCAAGGCCAACCGAAATCAGGACGATGACGGCGCTGACGCTGAAGCGCTCGACCAGCAGATCCTGCACCGGCTGGCTGCTGCTGATGGACAAGCCGAAATCGCCGCTCAACACGGCCCGGATCCAGATCAGGTACTGGGTCACGATAGAGTGATCCAGACCCAGAGCCTTGCGCATCTCAGCCAGGCTGTGCGCGTCTGCCATATCCCCCAGCATCAGCAAGGCCGGGTCACCGGGGATAAAGCGGATCAGGCCAAACACCATGATGGAGATCAGCAGCAAAGTGGGCAGCGCCATGCCCAAACGCTGCAGGAAGAATCGCAACATGACGGGGCCTATTTCGCGGTCGCGGCCAAAGACACACCCCACAGGCGCGGCTTCGATATCGGCCAGGTCCGATAGCCCTGAATGCCGTCACGGAAGGCGCCGATGGCGGTGCCGTTGTAGATGATGACCATGGGCACATCCTGGATCAACATGCCATGCAGCTGATCAAACAGCGCCTGACGCTTCGCTGGTTCGGCTTCACGCATGGCTTGGCGCAAGACGCCGATGGCGTCAGCGTTGTCCCAGACTTTGCGGGCTTCCTTGGACTTGTCTCCCAACAATTGCTCAAAACTCAAGGCCGGGTCGAAACGCGGCGAATAGGAGAACGACATCATTTGGTAGTTGCCGCTCTGGTAGCGTTCCAGCTGCGTGCCCCATTCCAGCGTTTCCATCTGGATGTTGATGCCCACGGACGCCAGCATGGCCTGGCTCAGAATGCCCATATCGAACATTTGCGGGTAGCGCTTGTTCACGATCATCTTGATCGGCTGGCCGCGATAGCCGGCGGCGCTTAGCAAGGCGCGTGCCTCGGCCAGATCGGTGCCATAGCCCTTGGCAGTGGCCGCGTCATAGTAGGTGCTGCTGCTGGGCACGGCCGAGTTGTTGACCTGGGACAGTCCGCTGGACAGCGTGGCCACCATCTGGCCGTAATCCAGCGACAGCGCAATGGCGCGGCGAATGCGCACATCTTTCAGCAGCGGGTCACGGGTCTGGAACAGCAAGCCGTTGATCGACATGGCAGGGCTGACCTGGATGTTCACGCCCTTGGCCTGCTTCAAATCAGCCGCGTCCGTTGCCGTCACGTCGGGCAGCAGGTCGACGCCACGTGCCATCAGCGCGGCCTTTGCCGTGGCACTGTCGGGAATCACGACAAAGCGCACTTGGTCCACTAGCGCCTGCTTGTTACCGGTATAGCCATCCGGCATGGCCTCGGCGCGTGCGGCGTATTCGGCAAAGCGTTGCAGGTCAATATATTGCCCGCGTTGCCACTGCCCCACTTTGAAGGGCCCGGTACCGACCGGGGCACGCCATGCCCCCTCGGGCGTCAGCGAGTCCGGATGCAGAATGCCGGCGCCGCCGCAATCGGTCCTGGCCATGGTCGCCAGAAACAGGGCATTGGGCTGCTCCAGCGTGAAGACCACGGTCATCGAATCCGGGCTGCTGATGTCCTGCACCTTGAGCAGGCCACGGCCATCAAAGTCGGCCAGGCAGCGCCATTGCGTCTTGGGATCCAGGTAACGGTGCCAGGTCCACACGACCTCGGCGGCTGTCAGCGGCGCGCCATTATGAAAACGCACGCCGTCGCGCAATTTGAAGCGATAGCTGCGTCCATCGTCGGAAACGCTGATCGACTCGGCCAGCATGGGGCCCACGGTCGCGTCTTCGCGGTAGGCCACCAGGCCCTCCACTACATGCATGACGACGGCGTCGGTGTTCTCGTCCCGGTTGACGCCCGGGTCGGTGCTGCGGATATCTCCGTTGATGCCGACCTGGATGCGTGATGGCTCGGTAGCGTAAGCCCCGGCCGCCGCCAGCGCCAATGCCAGCGTGGCGCAGCTTAGAGCGGCCTTTACAGTGTTGTGCATGAAGTACTCCTCCTTCAATGGGGTGGGCTGCATGGCCAGCGTCAGGCCATGCCGCTTGTGCTTATTGCTGCACTTGGCGGGCCCGCCGTTCGCGCAACACCGCGGCGAAGAATTTCTGCGCGGCCGGCATGACTTTGATGCCCATGTGGGGCACGTTGGGAATTTGATCCAGCGTGGCCTTCACTCCGGCGGCTTCAAAGCTGGCGCGCAGACGTTCCAGCCGCTCGGGTCGGGTGCGGCCGGCGTCATTGGCGCCTTCCATGTAGTGCTTGCCACCGGGGCGATGGGTGATCTCCCAGGTTTCAAGATCGGCAGCGCCCACCACCATGTGGATGGGCACTTGACGCAAGGCGTCCAGGTTCAGCGCCTTGCCAAAACGCGTCTCCATATCGGCCACGCCCACCCACCACTTGCGATCGGTGTCCAGTAGCGTGACCGAACCGGGCGCGCCTATCGACGCGGCCCAGAGCCGGTCGGGGTGCAGATAGCAGAAGCGATTGGTGAATTGGCCGCCGCCCGAATAGCCGAAGAGCCCAAAGGTGTCGAAGTGACGGCCGTATTTCTTGCCGACCTCGGTGACCATATCCAGCAGGATCTGGTCATACCGGATATCGCCTTCAAGAATCTGCTTGTAGCCGTCGCCATTGCCATCGCCCTGCACGCCCACCGGAAACAGCGGCGCCAGGATGATGCAGTCGTTCCAGCGGCCGAACTCGGCAAAGCTGTTCCGGTAGGTCTCCATCGCGCGGTTTGAGCCGTGCACCACAACCACCAGGTCCACCGGACGCGTCGCATCTTCGATGGACTCGGGCACGTAAAGACAGTACGAAAAACGCTTGTCGCCCACATGGGAGTAGACCGTCGTCGGGCCTTGATCGTAGAGACGCCGCGCGGTTTGTCGCGCCAGCAGTTCGGCCTGGGACTCCGGGGTAGCAGTGCTCATGGTCTAAACCACTCAATGAGAAAGACCCGCAGTATCCGTCAGCGTCTAAACAAAGAAAATCTAATTTAATTTTAATTAGGGTAAAGTAAACCTTTACCTTAAACCTACGCGACATGAGCAGCATCCGGTTCCTCAAAACATTTATTGCTGTCGCCGAGGAAGGCAGCTTTGCTGCCGCAGCCGATCGGGTCGCGTTGACCAGCGCCGCTGTCGGCCAGCAAATGCGCGCGCTTGAAGATGAAATGCGGCGAGCCCTGTTTGAGCGCAACCACAGACAAACGAGTTTGAGCCGCGAAGGGCAACTGTTGCTGCCGCGGGCCAGACGCTTGGTTGCCGATTACGAAGCGATGCTGGAAGACCCCGATCGCGACTTGCGCATGGAAGGCGAAATCACGGTGGGCGGCATCATTTCGGCCATGGGCCTGCTGGCCAATTGTCTGGTGCAGTTGAAGGCCATTCATCCCAAAGTGTCGGTCACGCTGACCAGCGCTCGCTCGGATGAATTGGCGCCACTGTTGTTGGCCGGCGAGTTGGACGCAGCCGTGGTGGTGAAGTCGCCCCGACAGGACTTCAAAGGCCTGAGCTGCTTGCGGCTATATGACGAACCCCTGGTCTTGCTGGCAAGCGCCGAGGCTCATGCCCGAACGCCGGACGTCACGGAGCTGCTGGCTACCCAGCCCTATATTCGCTATGACCGCAATACGGCCACCGGTTCCAAAGCCGACCGGGTGCTGCGCCGCTTGCGAGTCAAGCCGCAAGAAATCCTGGAGCTGAACTCGATCCTTGGCATTGCGGCGTTGGTGCGCCAACAAGTGGGTGTCAGCTTGGTGCCCTTGCTGCAAAACGTCTATTGGAATGAGGACCGAGCCTTGAAAGTGCTGTCATTGCCGGGGCCACAAGAATTCCGCAGCATCAGCATCGTGGAACAGGGCCGAAAACGCCATCTGACTGGCGAAATCAGCCGGTTGTTGCGCGTCGCTTTCGATTTAGGCGGCCGCCCTATGGAGAGCAAGAAATAAGGCCAATGGACATTTGATCAGCGCGCGCCGCGCTCAACTGGTCGCCTCGCCCGTCGATACTTCCTGATGGGCATGGACGGGCTTGACCCCGCCGTGCCCCTCCCGTCCGATGAACCAATACAGCGCCACCGCAGTCACCACGGTCACGGCGCACAGCACGTAGAGCAACGCGGCAAACGCCTGTCCCGACGCCAGCGCCAATGCGGTTTGCTGCACCGACGGCAGCAGCGTCATCGCCCCGGCCACATCGCCGGCCACCAGCCGCTGAGCCGCCGTCCCCACCGATGCCGCCCCTTCCTGCGCGACAGCCGCAAGATAATGGGAGGTCAGCCCGGCCAGTATCGCGCTTACGATCGCCAGGGCCAGGCCCTCGCCCGCCACCCGCGAGGTGCTGAAAATGCCCGCCGCCATGCCGGCGCGCTCCTTGGGCACCACGCTCACCGCCAGCCCGTCCATCAGCCCCCAGGGCAGACCAATGCCCACGCCGATCAGCAGCATCGGCCCGACCATGGCGGACACATCGGCGTGCAGCATCACGTGGCTTAGCCAGGCCAAGCCCGCGGCATTCGCCAGCAGCCCGGCGGCGCACAGGCTCGCTGCCGAAAACCGTTGAACGAGGCGCCCCGCCAGCATCGGCACCACCATCAACGGGGCCGACAACGCCATCATCAGCAGGCCCGCATGCACCTCGTCCAGGCCGGACACCGCGATCAGACGCACCGGCAGAAGAATCAAGAGCACCACGAACCCATACGCCGGCGCCGCGGCCAATAGTTGCACACCGACGAAGCGCGGATGACGGAACAGCGTGATATCCAGCAACGGCCGCTTGCTGCGCAGCTCGATTTTTACGAACACGATGAACGCCAGCACGCAACCCGCCAGCAACCCCAGGGTGCCGCGATCCGCCCAACCGGCGGCCGGCACGCGCAGCGCCATGCACGTCAGCAACGCCAACGCGCCCGAGAACGTGAAGGCTCCCGCCCAATCCAGCCTGCCCGCATCCGGATCGCGCGATTCGCGTAGATAGCGCCATCCCAACCCCCACGCCGCCAGGGCCATCAAGACCGTCAGGCCGAACACGCCGCGCCAGCCGAATTGCGCTACCAGCAAGCCCGACAGGATCGGCCCGAATGAAAGTCCCACGCCGAAACTCGTGCCCATCAAGCTGAAGGCCCGCGTGCGCGCCGCGCCATCGAATTCCTGCGCCAGCGCCGCGGCGCCTGCCGACAAAATCGCCGCGCCGCCCAGCCCCTGCGCGGCCCGCAATAGGTTGAACACCGCCATTCCCGGGGCCGCGATCAGCGCCAGCGACGCCAGCACGAAAAGTGCCGCGCCCCACAGATAGACCCGCCGGCGCCCATGCCGGTCGGCCAGCCCGCCGGCGGCCAACAAGGTACTGCCAAACGCCAGCATGAACGCATTGGTCACCCAATTGAGCGCCTCCGGGCTGGCATGCAGCGCCTGCGCCAGTGCCGGCAGCGCAACCGCCGGGCCGGTAAAACTAAGCGGCATCACCAGCGCGCCAAGGCAGACGGCGGCAAGCACCAACCGCTGCGAGGCGGAAGAAGTGGAAACGGGCGTGGTCATGGTCAATGCGGAATCCGAAAAGGGATTTCAAGATAACGGGGCAGCCTTGACCGATAAATGGGGTAATAATCCGATCATTACGGAATAACATTCTTGAATAGACATGGACCGCCTTGCCGCTCTTATGCCCTTTGTCTGCAGCGCGGAGCTGGGCAGCTTCGCCGCCGCAGGCCGCAACCTTGGCCTGTCGCCCTCTGCCGTGGGCAAGGCCGTTGCCCGCCTGGAACAGGATCTTCAGGTACGCCTGTTCCAACGCAGCACGCGCCGCATGCAGCTCACCGAAGAAGGCCGCCTGTACTTCGAACGCTGCAAGCGCATCCTGGACGATCTTGATGACGCCCACGCCATGCTTTCGCGCACGCGGGACGAACCGCACGGCCGCCTGCGCGTCAGCGCGCCGCTGATCAGCTATCACTTCCTGCTGCCGGTATTGCCCGACTTCGCGGCGCGTTATCCCGGCGTCGAGCTTGACCTGGACTTCAATGATCGCGTCGTCGACCTGATTGGCGAACGCATGGACGTCGCGATCCGCAGCGGCGACCTGCCGGACTCCCGACTGATGGCCCGGCCGTTAAGCCGGTTTCGGATGTTGTTATGCGCCTGTCCGGAATATCTGGCGACGCACGGCACGCCGCAATCGCCGGATGACCTGCACGCGCATGCCGCGGTCCGCTTCCGCTTTCCAAACTCTGGACACCTGCAACGCTGGCCGCTGACGGACCCCGACCCTGCGCTGCGCACCGCGCTCACCTGCAACAACATGGAAGCGCTGCGCGGCGCGGTGATACAGGGTTTCGGCATCGGCTGCATGCCGGATTTCCTGGCGCGCGATGCGCTGGCTGCGGGCGTTCTGGTAGAGGTGCTGCCCCAGCACACCGAAGGCGCCGGCCGGTTTCAACTGGTGTGGCCGTCGAACCGGAACCTGTCGCCCAAGGTGAGGGTGTTCGTGGACTTCATGGGGCAGCGCTGCGGCGATGCGCAGGCGGCCCTATGAATGCAATGGCGCTCGGCCTGTGGCTCGATCGCGCCAGGCCTTATTGCAGTTCAATATTCGCGTTCTTCACGATTTGCGCGTATTTTCGGGTCTCGCTCTTGAAGTATTCGACCGTATCGGCGGAATCCCGCATGGTGATCCTGTTGCCCTGCAGGTCCATGGCCTTCTTTGTTTCGGGGTCGCGGTATGCCGCCTCGAAGGCCTTGTACACCCGCCGCACTTGATCCGCCTGCAACTTCGCGGGGCCGATCACGGCAAACCAGCCTTCCACTTCGTAATCGGGCATGCCCTGCTCACGAATAGTGGGAATGTCCGGCGCTGCCGGACTACGTTCCTTGCTGCCCACGCCAATGGCTTTCAGCGCCCCGCTTTTCAGGTGCGGCAAGATGGACGGCAGCGAGGTCACGCCAAAGTCAACCTGCCCGCTCATGATGTCGGTAACCATGGGGCCGGTTCCCTTGTAGGGGATGTGGCGAATTTTCAGTCCGTTTTGCTGCAGGAACAGCTCGCAACCCAGGTGCAGGATGGTGCCATTGCCCGATGATCCGTAGTTATAGGCGTCGGGCTTCGCCCGCAAGGCCGCGACCAGATCGCGCACATTGCTGTAGGGCAGCTTTGTCGGATTCACGACCAGAAGCAGCGGCGTGGTGCCAATGACGGAAATGGGCGTGATGTCCTGGATGGGGTCGAACGGCACGGATTTCAGCACGCTGGGAAAAATCACGTGGTTATTGGACACGACGCCCAGGGTGTGGCCGTCAGCCGTGGCGCGCACAATGGCCGAGGTGCCCAGGATACCGCCAGCACCCGGCTGGTTTTCCACCACCACCGGCTGCCCGAACGCCCGATTCAACGCCGGCCCGGCGGAACGCACGATCGTGTCCACGCCAGAGCCCACGCTGATGGGCAGAATCAACCGTACTGGCCGGGCACTGTCTTGCGCACGCGCCACGCGCAGCGGCAGAGCGGCCCCCAGCATGCCCGCCCCCAAGACGCCCAGCATCCCACGCCGAGTACAAGATATGTCGTGTGTCTTCATGATGCTGTCTCCTCTGGTTTTATAGGTATTGGCACGGCCAGGCGGTCAGTGGATGACGCCTTGCTCGCGCAGCTTGTGAATACTCTCGTCGGGGTAACCCACGTGTCTCAGCAATTCCGTGGTGTGTTCCCCCATGATGGGCGGTTGCAGCCGCACATCCAGCCGGGCGCCGTCCATGGTGATCGGAAACAACGTCACCTTCGCTTGCTGCCCGGCGCGTTCGCCATCGGTCAACCGTATATTGGCCAGGCCACCGGTGGCGCGCAAATGCGGGTCGTCGAAAAGCGCTTCCGGCCGGACGATGGGCGCGAACGGCAAGCCGTTCTTTTCGAAGACGCGCGCCAATTCGTCCACCTCGTACCCCTTCAAGCGCGTCCGCAGATCGGGCAACAGTTCCGGGCGCGCTCGCACGCGGTCGTTATTCGTTTTCAGATGCGGCGAATTCTTAAGATCGTCAAACCCGAAGGCATCGCAGAACGTGATCCATTGCGCGTCGCTGACAGCCGCCAGGAAGATCTGGCCCTGGTCCTTCACGGTAAAGACGTCGTACAAGGCCCAGGCGGAAATGCGCTCGGGCATGGGCGCGGCGGCCTGGCCGGTGACCGCGTATTGCAGCATGTGTTGCCCGACCAGGAAGACGTTGTTTTCGAACAGCGCCGATTGCACTTCCTGTCCCTGGCCCGTCACCGCGCGTTCCTGTAGCGCACCCATCGCGCCTATCGCGCCAAACATGCCGCCCATGATGTCGTTCACGCTTGAGCCGGCGCGCAAAGGGTCGCCCGGGCGTCCCGTCATGTAGGCCAAGCCGCCCATCATTTGCACGACTTCGTCCAGCGCGGTGCGTTGTTCATACGGGCCGGGCAAGAACCCCTTGCAGCTGACATAGATCAGGCCGCGATTTCGCTGACTTAACGATGCGTAGTCCAGACCGTATCTGGCCATGACGCCGGGCCGAAAGTTCTCGACCACGATATCGGCGCTGGCGCATAGCTTGCGCGCGGCGTCGGCGCCGGCAGGGCTGCGCAGATCCAATGAAATGGACTTCTTATTCCGGTTGAACATCGGAAAAAACCCCGCGCCCGCGCCCAGCAGATGACGGGTACGGTCGCCCTCGATGGGTTCGACCTTGATCACCTCGGCGCCCAGGTCCGCCAGCACCAGGCCGCAGGTGGGCCCCATCACCATGTGGGTGAATTCCACCACTCGGATACCGGCCAACGGCAAACGGCGTGTCCTGCCAACCGCCCGTGCGGTGGGCGCAGAGGCGTCGCCGCACGAAGCGCCGTTATGTTCCGGCGCGGGTGCTGGAGCGGCGGCAGCGTCGTCCGCGGCCGACGCCACGCCCTTCCAGATCTTCGGCAACCCTGCTTGCGCAATCGATCCGCGCAGCGTTTCCCCTTCCAGCCAGACGCCGGCCTGTTTACGCAAGGCCAGCAGCCGCGGCATGTCCAGCCCCGTGTCCACGCCCATGCTTCCCAGCAGATAGGCCACGTCTTCGGTGGACACGTTGCCACTGGCGCCCGGCGCATGGGGACACCCGCCGATTCCCGCCAGACAGGCATCGAATCGCGTGATGCCGGCTTCCAGCGCCGCCATCACATTGGCCAGCCCCAGGCCCCGCGTGTCGTGAAAATGCGCGCACGTCAGGCGGTCGCCGGCAATGCGGCGCGCGGCTTCAAACAGGCGGCGCACCATCAGGGGATCCGCATACCCCACGGTGTCGGCCAGGCTGACACAATCAACGCCCGCATCCAGCAACGCCTGCATCAATCGCAGCACTTCCGCCGGCTCCACATGCCCCTGTAGCGTGCAGCCGAACGCAGTGCCCACGCCGCCTTCAAGCAACATCCGGGAACCCGCGGCATCGCGCGCCGCGCGAATTCTGGAGACCTCCTTAATCACGTCGTCGGGCGTCTTGCGCAGATTGGCCAGACTGTGGGCATGGCTGGCCGACAACGGCACGACCATCAGGTCCGCGCCAGATTCGATGGCGCGTTCCGCCCCTTTCAGGTTGGGCACCAGCACCGTCGCCCGCAAACCGGGAAACGTCCGGGCATACGCCACCAGCTCGGCCGTGTCGGCCAATTGCGGCAGCAGGCGCGCCGGTACAAACGAGCCGACCTCGATTTCGCGGACTCCCGCGGCATAGGCCTGCGCAATCCACTCACGCTTGATGGCGGTGGGCACCACCCTTGCCAGGCTTTGCAGGCCGTCGCGCAAACCCACCTCGCGCAAGATCGCGCGAGCAGGCCAGCCAGTAGGAAGTTTGGTAGCAAACATGAATGGCTTCGTCCGATAAGGCAGGAATAGACGTAGTGTAGATTTCACATATCGGCCGAATAACGATCATTTGGAATGCAAAACGTTCCAAAACGGAATATCTTAGGCAGGGTTTGATGACTTTCCTGTAACGGGACTTCCCATGCGCGACCTGGACCTGACTTCATTGCGGCTATTCGTGGCCGTTTGCGAAACCCGCAACATTGCCCGGGCGGGCGAGAACGCCAACATCGTCGGATCCGCCATCAGCAAGCGTCTGGCCCAGTTGGAAAGCGCCGTGGGCACCAAACTCCTGACCCGACGCAAACACGGCATGGAGCCCACGCCAGCCGGGGAAACGCTGCTGGAACATGCCCGCGCGATCATGACCAGCACGGCCCGGATCGAACGCGACATGTCCGCCTATTCCCATGGGCTGCGGGGCCAGATCCGTGTACTGGCCACGTCCTCCGTGCTGGCCGAATCGCTAGCCGAAGATGTGGCAATGTTCCTGCAAGACCCGCGTCATCGCAGCATCCGCGTCGACATGGAAGAAGGCTTGAGCCACCAAGTCATCCGCGGCATCAAGGAAGGCGTGGCGTCGTTGGGTATCTGCTGGGACGCATCGCCTCTGGATGGGTTGCAGTCCCGCCCATACCGCAACGATCACCTGGCGATGGTCGTGCACCCCGCGCATCCCCTGGCACGGGAATCCACGTTGCAGTTCAGCCAAACGCTAGATTACGAACATGTGGGCATGCCCGTCGCAAGCTCCGTGCAGGTCATGTTGCACCGGGCCGCCGCGCAAGCCGGAAAACCTTTACTGCATCGGGTGATCGTGTCGAACTTCGATTCGGCCTTGCGTGTGGTTCGCGCGAACCTGGGCATAACCATCGTCCCCCGTGAAGTCGCGCAGCCCTATGCGCACGCAACGGGATTGATCGTGATTCCGTTGACCGATGCCTGGGCCGAGCGGCGTTTCACCTTGTGCTTTCGCGACGAAGAAAATCTGTCGCCCGCCGCGCAGGTGCTTCTGGAACACCTGGCCAATGTGGCGCGCCATGACGACACCGCCGCGGCGCTCAAGCCATGAATCATCCCGCTCTGTACCATCGACTGTTCGAAGGTATGGAGGTAAGTGTGGGATGAAGTGCCGAATGATCCGCCACATCACGGTCGTCAACGTGTCCAGTCCTTGCAGAACGGCGTGCTGCCTTCGCGTATCGCTCGATTAAATCGACTGACCGCCCGAGACTTCGATGCGCTGGCCGTTGACCCAGCGATTATCCGGGCCCAACAGGCTGGCGATCATGGGGCCAATATCATCCGGCACCCCCACACGGCCAAGCGCGGTCAGGTCGGCGAAGGCCTTGTTGTAGTCGGGGATATCGCGCACCGCGCCGCCAAGGAAATCGGTTTCGATGGCGCCGGGCGCAACGGCGTTAACGGTGATGCCTCGGCTGCCCAGTTCCTTGGCCATGTACACGGAAAGCGTTTCCACGGCGCCCTTGGCGGCGGCGTAGGCCGAAAACCCGGGAAAAGACACGCGGGTGAGGCCCGACGACAGGTTCACGATGCGGCCGCCGTCCGCCAGCAGCGGCAGCAGCGCCTGGGTCAGGAAGAACACGCCCTTGACGTGGGTGCCAAAGAGCGCGTCGAACTGCGCCTCGGTGGTGGACGCGAAGTCGGCCATTTCGCCGTGGCCGGCATTGTTGATCAGGTGATCGAACCTGTCACGGCCCCAATTGCTGCTCAACGCCTCGCGCAGGGCGGCCACGAAACCCGCAAAGGACGCCACGTTGTTCGTGTCCAGTTGCAGCGCGATCGCCTTGCGGCCGAGCGCTGCGATGTCGGCGACCACCGCATCCGCCGAATCCCTGTCGCTGCGATACGTGATGATCACGTCGCCACCATGGCGGGCGATGCTCAGGGCCGTATTGCGGCCCAGACCTCGGCTAGCGCCGGTAACGAGAGAAATGGTTGTCATGGAAAGCTCCTGAATCGTTGAGCGTTCATGTTAGGAGTTGCCGCGTCAAGCAGGTTGCCCGATCATATTGGCCACTTGCCTATTTGTTTTATCGTAGAGAACCGGAAAGGCCAGGCATACAATTTCCAGACGATTTCCTCTACGCGTGTTTGCCCAAGACAATGAATTCACTTGCCCAATCTGCTGAGTCTTGCGTGGCAACGGCCGACTCATCCAGGCATGTCGGCGTAACCGACGCCTTGTTGCAGGTAGCGCGGCGCTACGCCGATGCACATGTCAACGGCGAAGGCTTCGCGGCCACTTCCATCGACAGCGTGGCCCTCCTGCGTGAAACCTCCCCCTCCCCCCTGCAACACGCCATCACCAAACCCTTGGTTGCCTTGGTTTTGCAAGGCCGAAAGCGCGTGACCATGGGCGCCAGGACCTTCGAATTTGGCGCGGGCGAATCCTTGCTGATCACGATGGACGTGCCGACGGTCAGCCAGATAACCACGGCCAGCGCGGCCGCGCCTTACTACTCGTTCGTCATGCAATTGGACTTGGGCGTGATCACGGATCTGCTCAGCGAAATGCGTGCCCTGCCGGCCGTGCCCGATCAACCCGTGCGCGTGGATCCCACCGAAACGGAAGTGGCGGAAGCCGCGTTACGGCTGATCAGATTGCTGGACCGGCCAGGCCCGATCGCCTTGCTGGGCCGCCAACTGGTACGAGAACTGCACTACTGGCTGCTGGTTGGCCGGCATGGCAACGCGATTCGCGCACTGGGTGTCACGGACAGCCACGCGCATCGCATTGCACGCGCCGTTGAAATCCTGCGGAAGAAATTCACCGAGCCCTTGCGCGTCGAAACCCTTGCCAATGCCGCCGGCATGAGCCTGTCGGCGTTTCACACGCATTTTCGTAGCATCACCACGCTTACCCCGCTGCAATTCCAGAAGCAGCTCCGCCTGCTTGAAGCTCGCCGACGCCTGCTTGCAGAAGGGGCCGCAATCAGCTCCACCGCCTATGGCGTCGGGTATGAAAGCGTGACGCAGTTCACGCGGGAATACGCGCGGATGTTCGGCCAGCCACCGGGACGCAGCATCCGCGAAGCCCGCGCGCTGGCGCATTCGCACGAGGTTTTGTAGGATCCAGGGTTGAACCCGTCGGTTCGGCTTTTACACAGGAATATATTCAATGAGCAGCATTTTCCCAGGCGATCTCTGGGCAGTGGGTGAAACCCGCATCAATGGTTTTTCGGTCATCGTTCGCTTTCGTACCGGACTGCCGTCGGCGCCTGATCGTCAGGTCAACGAGAACTTGATCATTGTCTCTTGGCCATATACCGGCATTGAGTCCGGCATGCCCAATGACGAAGACAAGAAAAGCACCGACAGCTTTGAAAGCGCCATCGAGAAGGGCTTCGAAAACTCCAATGTGGGCGTGCAGGTGGTTGGCCTGACGGGCAATAACCTGAAAGAGTGGCGTTTCTACACCCACGATGTCGATGCCTTTATGGAGGCATTCAACCAATGCCTGGCCGGGCACCCGGCCTACCCCATCAATCTACGCGTGTTCAAAGACCCGGATTGGAATGGCTTGTCGCAATTGCAGCCCAAAGGCTCGGAACAGCTCCATTGAATAATGGGCCAGCGGCGCGTGCGTGGCTCAGGTACTGGCCAGTGCGCACCTGACCGGAGACGGCGCGATTCGCTTTGGCGGCGGCGGCACATCAGACAGCTGGCTGCCTTGCAAGCGAAACACGCTAACCGCTTGCAGCAATTGGGCGGCCTGGGCTTGCAGGGCCGTGGACGCGCTTGCGGCCTCTGCGATCAGGCCTGCGGTTTGCCGGGTAAGTTCATCCATCTTGGCCACCACGTGATTAACCTCTTCGATATCCGCGCTTTGCGCTCGGCCGGCGTCCCCGATCTGGCCGACGATGCCCGCAACCCCGTCAATGCTGGAAACGACTTCACGGATCACGCCGGCCGCGTTGTCGGCCTGACGGAATCCATTCGTGGTCTTTTCCAATGAACCCTCGATAAGGCCGCGAATCTCGCGGGCGGCACCGGCGCTACGCTGGGCCAGCGCGCGGACTTCGGTGGCCACGACCGCGAAGCCCTTGCCGCTTTCACCCGCGCGGGCCGCCTCCACGGCCGCGTTCAAGGCCAGGATATTCGTTTGAAACGCGATGCTGTCGATCACGCCGATGATCTCGGAGATCTTCTTCGCTTCCTGCTGGATTTCTCCCATCACGGTCGCGACGCCGGCCACCGCCGTACTCCCCGTGCCCACGATCTGTCGCGCCTGATCGGTCAGTTGCCGGGCCTGCATGGCGTGCGCCGCATTGTCATGGACATTGGCGGCCAGGCCACGCATCGACGCCACGGTCTGCGCCAGCGAATCGGCCTGCGCGCGCGAACGCTCTTCCAGCTTCTGGTCGCCCTGCATCATTTCGCCAGACGCGGCCGATAGCGTCGTCGCCGTGGCGCGCACTTCGCTCATGGTCCGGTGCACCGCGTCCATGGTTGTCTTGAAGCTGCGGCCCAGGCCGCTATCCATGCTCAAGCCGCCAAACCGCAGGTCGAATACCCCCGGCTCGCGTCCGATATGCGCGCTAAGCCGGGCCAGCTCTTCAGCGGCGATGCCGGCGCGTTCCATCTTCCAAGCCAGCCATCCCAGCGCCGTAGCCTGCACCACGACATAAGTGGCATGCAACAGCACCATTCCCAGGCTGGGTTCCGTGAAGCAGATCGTTCCGTATCCCCACTGCTGGAGGAAATTGAAAGACAGGTGATGTACCGCGATCACCAGGGCCGCGCACAGAATGGTCCGCCAATCCCGGTACGCCAGCAGCACGGAGAGCAGCACGAAGATGCCGAAGTGCATCTCGGTCATGCCGGACATGAGGTGAATATGAAGCGCCGCCAACACCATCAGGCTACAGGCCACCGCCAAGCGGGTGGACAAGCTGCCCGGCCGCCACAGGATCAGCAGCGTGGGAATGCCCGCCGCCACCGCACCTACCGTGACAGCGGCGCCCCATCGGCCATATTGCGGCGCCAGGCATAGGCCAACGATGAATAGCAGCCAGAGCAGCGGCAACATCGCACGGTCGGTCCGGCGATACGATTCTTCCAGCAAGCGGCTTGCGGTGCGCATGGGCAGATCCTTCGGCAGGGGCGCGAGGGGTCCGCGCAAACGCAATTTTGATAGAAAAATTGCAGTTTGTGAATATTTGTTCCAAATAATTCATGCGGGCGCCGACAGCGCTTCGACCAAAAAAGACCACAAAGGCCCCACTTCCCACGCTGCTGGCTGATCGGTCCCGCTCCCCTCCCTCAACCTTCCCCGTGAAACCCTAGGGTTTCCACATATATGTACATTTACAATATTGATGAATACTGTATTTGCACAGTTATGTGCGCAAGAAAGATGAGCGAAACAAGCTCTCAACGAGACGAAGTGCCTTCACAAAGGGGGAGGAAATGGAAATAACCGCATCCGCACCACATTCGGCGTCCATGTCAAAAAAGGATAGACGCGTCATCATCGCCGCGTCGCTGGGCACGGTGTTCGAGTTTTACGACTTCTTCCTGATCGGGCTGCTGGCCGCCGAGATCGCCCGTGTGTTTTTCTCTGGCGTCAATCCAACCGCCGGCTTCATCTTCACGCTGCTGGGTTTCGCCGCAGGCTTCATGCTGCGGCCGTTCGGCGCCATCGTCTTTGGCCGCCTGGGAGACCTGGTCGGGCGAAAGTACACGTTCCTGGTCACGATCGTCTTGATGGGCGGGTCGACCTTTTTGATCGGGGTATTGCCTTCGTACGAAACCGCCGGCCTGATCGCTCCAATCGCGTTTGTGCTGATGCGCATGATTCAGGGATTGGCGCTCGGTGGCGAATTCGGCGGCGCCATGATCTATGTGGCGGAGCACGCGCCCACCAACAAACGGGCAACCTGGACGGCGTGGGTGATCCTGACTGCCGCCGTGGGGTTTCTGCTGGCGGTCGCCATCATCATCCCTTTGCGCCTGAGCATGGAGCCGGCCGCATTCATGGCATGGGGCTGGCGCATTCCTTTCATCGTTTCCATCCTGTTGTTGGGCATCTCGCTGTGGATACGCCTGAAGCTGGACGAATCGCCTGAATTCAAGAAGATGAAGGCAGAGGGCCGGGCATCAAAATCACCATTGGCCGAGACCTTTGGCCACTGGAAGAACCTGCGCCTGATTCTGATCGGGGCACTATGCATTCTGCCGGCGCAAGCCGTGCTCTGGTACACCGGCCAGTTCTACTCGTTGTTCTTTTTGACCAAGGTCTTGAAGGTCGAGACACTGACGGCAAATTTCATGCTGATCATCGCGACCGTGCTGACAGCACCGCTCTACATCATCTTCGCGAATCTGTCCGACCGTATAGGGCGGCGCCCGGTCTACATCGGCGGCTACATTCTTGCGGCAGTGCTGACCATTCCGATCTTCCAAGGCCTCACGCACTATGCCAACCCCGCACTACAGCGGGCTCAGGAAATGTCGCCGATTGCGGTCGCCACGAATCCGGCCGACTGCTCGGTGCAGTTCAATCTGCTCGGTACCAGCAAATTCACCTCGTCTTGCGACGTCGCCACCAACGCCATGACGTCACTCGGCCTTAACCACACAAGCGTCGCTCGGACAGACATCCGCGTGGCGGAAATCCGTGTTGGCGATAAGGTGATCGCCTCATACCAGGGCGACGCGCCAAACGCGGCCGAGGAAAAGAAACGCTTTGACGCTGAATTGCGAGCGGCACTCATCGAGAAGCACTACCCGCTGGGCAACGCGAACCCGGACGACGTGAATGCGCCGGCCATCGTTCTGCTGTTAATGCTCTTGCTCAGCTTCGGCACGATCACATTCGCACCGTCCACAACCTCTTTGCTGGAGATGTTTCCCTCGCGCATCCGTTATACGGCCATGTCGTTCCCGTATCACCTCAGTGCGGCCTGGTTCGGCGGGTTCCTGCCTGCGACGGCATTCGCGATTGTCGCAGCCACCGGAAATATCTACGCCGGCCTTTATTACCCGGTCGGCATCGCAATCGCCTGCACGGTGCTTAGCCTGATTTTCGCGCGCGAAACAAAGGGAACCGATATCTCGCGCGGCTAGCACGAACCGGCCATAGAGCCGGCAAACATCTACGCATCAAGAAAGACAGAGGAAAGGAGAACACCATGAAGGTAGCCGAGTACAGTGCGCGCGTGGGGGACCGCCTGGCGGACCTCATCGCCGCCTACGGCGCGGCAGACGCCACCGCGAGCGACCTGCTATGCGACCGGCACGATCCGGGCGCCACCGCCTATCGCGTCGTCACCGCGGACGGCAAGGCGATCGTCATCACCTACGGTCGGCTGCGCGAGCGGTCTGAAAAGCTCGCCAGCGGATTAAGCAAGCGCGGCTACGGCGTGGGCGACCGCATTGCGACGCTGATGGCCAAGGGCGAAGATTATCTCGTGACGCTGCTGGCGATCTGGCGCCTTGGCGCCGTGTATGTCCCGCTATTCACGGCCTTCGCCAAGCCCGCCATCGAGATGCGGCTTGCAAGCAGCGGCACCAAGCTGGTGGTGTGCGATGAGGCGCAGCGTGCCAAACTCCAGGGGCTAGCTGGGGACGTCCTGCCCGGGCTTGGAGTTGCAATCGCCGGCCCAACTTCCGCGGACGGGCTAACGCTGGCTGAGATCGAAGCAGGCGGTGACCGGTCTTTTTTGGCGCATGTCACCTCGGGCCAAGGCGCCGTAATCGAGGTGTACACGTCAGGCACCACCGGCAAGCCCAAAGGCGTCGTCGTGCCGTTGCGCGCCGTGGCAGGGTTTCAAGCCTATGGAGAATTTGGACTCGGCCTTATTGCCGAAGACACATTCTGGAACGCCGCGGACCCAGGCTGGGCCTATGGGCTCTATTTCGGCGTGATGGTCTCGCTTTCCACCGGCGTGCCGTCGATCATGCACACGGCGAAGTTCACCCCCGAAGGCACGCTGGCGGTGCTAAAGCGCGAGGGCGTGACCAACTTCACCGCGGCGCCCACGGTCTACCGCAGCCTGAAAGCCCACGGCATACCTGCGGAATTCGTCTCGTTGCGCTGCGCATCCAGCGCGGGCGAGCCCCTGACGCCGGACGTCAATCAATGGGCGCCCGCCGGTCTTGGAACGCTGGTTCACGACCATTTTGACCAAACGGAAGCGGGAATGCTGCTGAACAACCATCACCACCCCGATCTGCGGCAGCCCATCAAACCTGGTTCGATGGGCCGCGCCCTGCCGGGCTGGCATATGACCGTGATCGACCCCGCGACGCACGAGGAGCTGGGCCCCAATCAGGCCGGTCTGCTGGCCGCATGCCTGTCCCGTAGCCCCTTGGCGTGGTTCGAGGGATACGCCAGTTCGCCGGAAAAAAATGCCGACAGACTCACGCCTTGCGGACGTTGGTATCTGACCGGGGACCTGGCCTTGTATGACGACGAAGGCTACTTCCGCTTCTCGTCACGAGACGACGATGTGATCATCATGGCCGGCTACCGGATTGGCCCCTTCGATGTGGAATCCGTTATCGCCTCACATCCGGCCGTGCGGGACGTCGCCGTCGTCGCCGTCCCTGACGAAATCCGGGGCGAAGTCCTGGAAGCGGTCGTCGTCCTAAACCCGGGATACTCGGCCAATGACGCGTTGTCAGAGGAGCTTCAGAAAAAAGTGCGCACGGAATACGCTGCGCACGCCTATCCGCGCCGGGTTCACTACCGGGACGAGCTGCCGAAAACCCCTTCCGGGAAAACTCAGCGGTTCGTGTTGCGCAAAGAGTTGCGTGATGCGCTAAGGAGTCCGGCATGACACTGGCAGCTTCAACAGGAATCGTGACCGGCGCCGCCTCGGGACTGGGTCGTGCCACCGCTTGGTTGTTGGCATCCCATGGCGCAAGGCTCGTGCTGGTCGACCTGAACAGGGAAAAACTCGAAGCCTTGAAGGCCGAGTTGCCCGGCGATCACGTCGCCGCCCAGGCAGACGTTTGCAACCCCATGGAAGTCAGCGCAGCCATTGACCAAGGGATGTCGGCGTTCCGGGAACTTCGTTTCGTCGTCAATTGCGCCGGCATTCCTTCCGCGGCAAAGACGGTTTCGCGCGGCGTTGCCCATGACCTTGAGTTATGGAACCGGGTCATCGCCATCAACCTGACCGGGTCATTCAACGTATTGCGACTGGCCGCCGAAAAAATGATCGAAAACCAGCCAGACGGTCATGGCCAGCGCGGTGTGATCGTGAACACCAGCTCCATCGCGGCTTTCGATGGATTGAAAGGACAAGCCGCCTACAGCGCAAGCAAGGCGGCCATCGTCGGAATGACCCTGCCGATTGCGCGTGACCTGGCCGAACACGGCATCCGCTGCATGACGGTGGCGCCGGGCGTTTTCGAAACCGAGCTCACCGCGAACGTCCCGACGAAGGGCATGGAGGCCATGGAGAAGAGCTTCCTTTTTCCGAAACGTACCGGGCTACCGGACGAATTCGCACAGATGGTGCAGTCCATTCTGACCAACCCGTACGTGAACGGCACCTGCTACCGCCTGGACGGCGGGGCGCGCTTTGCACCATAGGCCGAAGAAACAGCAATACCGATGGAACACAAGGTGAAGTAATGGAACACGCTGGATTGGAACACGAAGGACGTCTGCTTACCCGGATCTGCAGGTTGCATGCAGGCATCGCCTGGATCACGCTCGACCGCCCGGAAAAGGCCAACGCCGTCAGCTCCGCGCTGCTAAGCGATGTGATCGCCGCATTGGATGCGGCGGAAGCCGAATCGGACGTGCGGGCAGTCATATTTTCTGGAGCGGGGCGGAATTTTTGTGCGGGAGCCGACCTCGTTGAATTGCTGGAAGGCGGTAAGACCGCCGTGCGGCGACTGCTGGACAACTTCCGTGAAGTCTGCCGGCGATTCGAATCGTCTGCCCTGCCCATTGTCGGCATGGCGCACGGCGCCGTGCGCGCCGGCGGACTGGAACTGCTGTTGTGCTGCGACGCCATCATCGCGGCGGACGACGCCACCATCGGCGACGCCCATACGCTACGCGAACTTCTGCCCGGTGGGGGTAGTAGTGTCAGGCTGCCGCGTGTCATCGGCCATCAGCGGGCCAAATGGATGATCTTGTCTGGCAGCGCGATAAGCGCCACGCAAGCCATGGATTGGGGCATCGTGCACGCCGTGGCGCCGATGGAAGCGTTGCGACAATGCGCCATCCGGCTTGCGGGCGAAATGTCGCTTGCCGATCGGCAGACGATCCAACGGGCAAAATCCCTGTTTGTCGCCGCCCACGCACTGCCCATCGCAGAAGCGCTGGAGAACGAGATCACGACGCTCGAAGCGCATTCGGACACTCGCGCCATGCAAGACGGGCTGGCTCGATTTGTAGGCAGCCGTTAGGCCGACCGCCAACGGTTGCTCAACGTCGCTCGACGGCTCTCACGCAAAAGTCCGCAATTTCTCTGACGCTCTCCAGCCGCTGACGGTCGGTCGCGTCATTGTTGCGCGCCAGCGGGCCGACGAGCGCCTCGAACAATGACCCCACGATACATGCGGAGGAGACCTCCGGGTTTTGTTCAACGAAGTCGCCATTGCGCATGCCCCGTTCAATGATCGTTTCAAAGACGCGCATCAGCTTGCTTCGGTATTTCAGCCGTTCGAGTTCAATGGCGGAGTCAACCGGCTCGGCTACCAATGCGTAGCCAAGCTGCTTCGCGCGGATGGCACGGCTGCCGAAGGCATAGGCGCACGCCCGCAGCAGCGTCGCGGGCTCGTCATTTCCCATCGCGATCCCGGCAACGACATTGACCTCATGCTGCGAGACGTGGGAGACCACTTCCACCAGCAGGCTTTCCCGTGAACTGAAATACCGGTATAGGGTCGCGGGCGCCATGCCCGCGCGCTCGGCGATCGCATTGACCTGGGTGTCGCGAAACCCCACCTGCGCCACCAAATCAATCGCCGCCGCCAGAAAGCGCGCCCGTTTGTCATGCAGCGGCAAACTGTAGTTTGGCCGGCCGGCCCTCACCGCGTTGTGTGCCGCCCCGCTCTCGCCCTGCGTCGCATCCCCATTATCCGTTCGGGACAAGTACCAATTCTCGGCAAAATGCCGCGCCTTGCCCAAGTCTTCCGTCTTGGTGCTGATGCGCTCACTCTTGCCGTCGAATGTGGCTTGGCATTGCCAGAACCTGCTGTTCGGCCTTCGGTAGATGCTGACTCGCCCGCCCACCGCAGAGTGCTTCTCGTCAGCCATGACTTGATTTTCCGATGATGTGAAAAAGAAAAGGATGATGAATACAATTTTTGCACAACACAAGCGTACTTGAGTTCATGGCCACTCAACCGCTTTCCAAGACGGCGCCTGCATCTTGCACGGGCGCCAAGACCGGCGTTCCGAATGCCCGGCCCCGGGCAACGTTGCCCTATGGCTTCTTGGCGCCGGAAGGCGAATGCCACCGCAGCACATCAAGCACCAGCGAAAACGCATGGGACGGTTGCTTGCGGCTTGGGTAGTACAGGTAGTATCCGGGGAATGGTGGGCACCAATCCTCCAATACGCGCACCAACCGCCCTTCCTGAAGGTGCGGCGCGAACTCTTCTTCAGGCAGGGACGCTATCCCCAATCCCGCCACCGCCGCATCCACGATGCTGGGCGAAGTGTTGAAGACGAGTTGACCATCCACCCGAACGTTCAGTGATTGGCCGCGACGTTCGAAGTCCCAGGTGTAGAGCCCCCCTGCCGTCTGCATGCGCATGTTGATGCAGTTGTGGTTGAGCAGGTCGCGCGGCACCTTGGGAATTGGATGCGTCTGGAAGTACGCCGGCGAAGCCGCGATCGCCATGCGCAATTTCGGCCCCACGGGCACCGCGATCATGTCCCTGTCGATGGTGTCGCCCATCCGCACGCCCGCATCGAAGCGGTCGGCCACGATGTCCCGGAATCCGTAGTTGACGTCGAATTCGACTTTGATGTCTGGATATTCCAGCAGCAGGGGCGCCAGCTTGGGTAGCAGCGTGGTTCGAACAATGTGCTCGCCGCACGTGATCCTTACCGTGCCGGCCGGCTTGTCGCGCATCTTGGTCAGTTCATCGAGTTCCGCGTCGATCTCGTCAAATCGGTTCCCGATGGCATTAAGCAGGCGCTCGCCGGCAGCCGTGGGCGACACACTGCGCGTGGTGCGCGTAAGCAGTCGGATCGACAGCCTGGACTCCAGGCCGCTGATGGCCTGGCTGAGGGCCGACTGCGTGACGCCCAGCAACGAGGCGGCGCGCGTGAAGCTGCCTTCCCGCGCTACGGTCACGAAGTACAGAAGATCGTTCAGGTTGCGTTTGACCATGGCAGAAGTCTCCCATGAACCATTAATTAGTGGAACTAATATACCTCTTAAGCTTTCATTAGCTAGTCAAGTGGCCTTCCGTGCGCCAAGATTCACGGCATGAAAAAACAGTATCGATCCCATGGCGATCCGAACTGGAACGGCGTGTTCGCCATGTCGCTGTGCGTCTTTGCGCTGATCGCCTCCGAGTTCATGCCCGTCAGCCTGCTGACGCCGATCGCGGCCGACCTGCGCGTCAGCGACGGAATGGTCGGCAAAGGCATCGCCATCTCGGGCGCGTTCGCGGTACTGACCAGCCTGTCCATCTCGCGGCTTGCCGGCGACATGAACCGCAAGACGCTACTGCTTGCGTTGACGGCGCTGATGGCCGTCTCCGGCGCCGTGGTGGCACTGGCGCCAAGCTACCTGATCTACATGGCGGGGCGCGCGCTCATTGGCATGGTGATCGGCGGGTTCTGGTCCATGTCGGCCGCGACGGCCATGCGCCTGGTGCCTCCCGACCAGGTGCCGCGCGCACTGGCGATTTTCAACGGGGGCAATGCGCTGGCGACGGTGATCGCCGCACCGTTGGGAGCCTGGCTGGGCGCTATCCTGGGTTGGCGTGGCGCTTTCTTCTGCCTCGTGCCGGTGGCGGCGGTGGCGCTGGTCTGGCAGTGGATCAGCCTGCCGGACATGGCGGCCCAAAAGCGCGCGCCGGGTTCCAGCAACGTCTTCAAGGTACTGGCAAGCCCGCCGGTAGCCCTGGGAATGGCCGCTTGCGGCGCGTTCTTCATGGGGCAGTTCGCCCTGTTCACCTATGTGCGGCCGTTCCTGGAAACCGTGACGATCGTGAACGTGACCACGCTGTCGCTCATCCTGCTGGCAATCGGCGTGGCTGGCGTCATCGGTACGGCGCTGATCGGCTCGATCCTCAAGCGCAGCCTGTACGGGACGCTGATCGTCATTCCCGTCCTCATGGCGGTGATCGCGTTGACGCTGATTCCTTTCGGTGCGCGGGTCGCTGCCGTGGTCGCGTTGCTGGCCCTGTGGGGCCTGATAGCGACCTCGGCCCCGGTAGGCTGGTGGAGCTGGATCGCCGACGCCATGCCTCGCGACGCGGAGGCCGGCGGCGGCCTGATGGTGGCGGTGATCCAGTTGGCCATTGCGCTGGGCTCCACCCTTGGCGGCCTGCTGTTCGATTCGACAGGCCACCAAGGCACCTTCATGGCAAGTGCCGTGGTGCTGCTGTTCGCGGCATTCCTCGCCTTTCTGACCTCGCGGTCGCAAGCCCGGGCAAGCAGCCGCTGACCCGGCCTGCGCCGCACCCGTTCACGCCGATCGAACCACCGTGCGCACCGGCAGGCTGCGCACGTGCTTGCCGGTGGCAGCGAAGATGGCGTTGCAAAGCGCGGGCGCCACGGGCGGCACCGGCG
>LNAP01001929.1_pt1 | contig 30132 bp, 26 predicted proteins | sample 602601 | NCBI WGS metagenome assembly LNAP01 (sample SAMN02440304, study PRJNA202911) | soil metagenome | biome: Subtropical and temperate rainforests or woodlands; isolation source: soil samples (1 kg each in a 20% v/v slurry with milli Q water) were... ...
GACTCTTCAGCCAGAGCCAGGCGCAGGGTATTGGCTCGAATGCGCATGACCGTGACGTTAAGTTCACTGAGCGCCATGATGCTGGGCAGCCAGTTCTCATCGACCTCCTTGCTCTCGTTGCGCATGTTGGCCATCTGGTTCAGTGCGAACAGGCCGAGGAAGAGGACGAGCAGGCCAATCAGGCCGAAACCCAGTGTTGAGCGTTTACCAATAGTGAGCGAGCGAATGGACATGGGACTACCTTCTCCATGAAAAACGGAACAACGCCACAAACCGTGACTTGCTCCGTTATCGGAAGGCCTGGCCTTTCACTTGAACTTTGACGCCAATTTTTTGCGCCGCTCGACCCTCTCCCGACTAACGGTTCGAATGGCCATCTCGACCTACAAGATGGCCATCACCGGACGTCGAACATCTGCTCGGCCAACTTGCGGTCCCCCTGGAACACCATCAGATGCCATCGACCGACCACAATCTCATGGGGCTCGGTGAATTCGAATGCCATCACGTCCGTTTCAGCGCCCGACACCAGCGCTTGCACGACCTCGAACTTGTCATGCCGCTTGCCATCGGGTGTCACCACACCTGGCGTCAGGTATAGCAAAGTCAGCGGCGTATCGGCTTCGCGCTTACCAGCGAGGCGATAGCGCAGGCCGAACTTGCTTCCGAGCCGCGCCGGCACCTCAGTCGTCTGGCGAATGGGCTGGTCACGACGAGTCAGCACGCGCTCGCCTGGCTCGAAATCCTCTTTGACGGTTTCGAACACGCCATACTCCACGGCACCCACGACCTCGACCTGAGCCAGCGCTGCGGGCGAACTCACACCCAGTACCATGGCGACGAGCGCCCAACGAGTGAACGACATGGAACCTGCTCCTTCCTGTTTGCGAAGCAGGCAGGTTATGACGCCCCGATTACATTCTCATGACGCTCAACGTAGCTCAGCCTGACGCTTGCGGGGGAGCAGCGCGAGAAAGTTATCTTGCGCCACGCCTTGCGCTACGGAGGCTGGAAGTGCATCGAGGAAGGGAGCGAAGGCGTGCATGCCGGTCGCCAGGTTATCGAAATGGCCGACCACGTCCGAGCCGATCACGAAGCGCTTGGGATGCCGCTTCACCAGCGCGACCCACTTCGGGTCGGGACGCTTATCTTCGTCCAGCAGATAAGGTTGCAACATGGTCCAGGAAAGGTCGATGTACAGATTCGGATAGTCATCGAGCAGGCGGCTGACCGTATCGTGCAGGAATTCAAGCTTCTCCTGGTGTCGGTGCAGCTCCATGCTGGTTCCGGCATGAGCCCAGATAAAGCGCGTATGCGGATGATTGCGCAGCGGCTCCTCCAGCTCGACCAGGTAGAGCGGATTGCGCTCTCGCTTGGAGGTGATGTTGGAATGCAGCATCACCGGCAGATCGAACTCCGCCGCCAGGTGATAGACCCTGGCCAGCGCCTCGTTGTTGGCCCGCGGGGTGTCGCCCTCGGTCAACGCGGTCACGTCATCGTGTCGGGTGAATACCTCCCCCAGACCCTGCCAGAGGCCCGGGTTCAGCTCCAGCATGCGGCGGATATGCGCGTCGGCGTTCTTGTCGTTAGGGTTGAAGCCGGAAAGAAACGGATGGAAGCGCTTGCGCTGCTCCTCATCCAGATCTTCCAGCGCTGCGGCGACCAACACGTCGGTCGCGCTGTACCAGTACACCGGCGCATCGTCACCTGCGTAGTAGCGCGGCCGCTTGGGCTCGTTCTCGTGCCATTTCTTCGCCACCGGAATGCCGCTGATCATCACGTGATCGATGCTGCCCGCGTCCATCGCTGCCAGAAGCTTTTGCATGCCATCGGTTTCCTGGAAAAAATCCACATAGTGCAGATGCGCATCGCTGTAACGATAGTCACGCCCTTCCCCTACCGCGACGGACGACAACGTAACGAGGGCTACAACGGAAAATATTCTGAAAATGTACAAAGCTCGGTCCTCCTGACAGCCAGCGAGTAGACCGTAAGAAGGGCTTCCCGTTCAGCGTTGCCATGCTGCGGGGCACGACCAGAGACTCAGCCGAGGCATACCCCCCACGGTATTTGACTGAAATCAACGACCATCCATCGCCATCACACTAGTCTCATGACCACCACAACCGCGCAGCCGCTACCTCACTGCGCGCTGCTTTTCTTCCACTTCACAAAAGGACCCATCGCATGGCAATGAAAACCATCAGCGCGCACGGAACATTGAATGCCGGAATGGCAATCGAGGTGCAATGCGGCAACCACCGCCTGATCATGGACCAGCCAAAGAGCGCGGCGGGCCGAGACCTCGGCCCGACGCCGCTGGAAGCCATTCTGGCGGCAGTGGCCGGATGTTTCGGCACCATCGGCCGCTTCATCGCTCACCAGCAGAAGATCGAACTGCGCGGCATGCGCTTCGAGATTGAAGCCGATTACGATCCCGCCGGACTGCTCGGACGCGATCCGTCTGTACGGCCGGGCTTTCAGGAGTTGCGCATCAAGGTGGACATCGACGCGGATCTGGATCGGGACGGCAAGCAGGCATTGCTGGAGCAGATCGAGCAGCGTTGCCCGGTAGCCGACAATCTCACCCACGGCACTCGTCTGGTCAGCGTCCTGCTCTGAAGCAACCCGAAACGAAAACGGCCCGTCACTTGACGGGCCGTTCGTACATCGCTGCCAGGGATCAGGCCGATAGTTCGACCAGCAGTTTGTTCAAACGCTGCACGTAAGCAGCGGGATCCTTCAGGCTATCCCCCGCCGCCAGCGCAGCCTGGTCGAACAGGATGTGCGACAGATCCGCGAAGCGATCCTCGTCCGGCTCGGCATCGAGCTTTTCGATCAGCGGATGCTGCGGGTTGATCTCGAAGATCGGCTTGGACTCTGGCACCTTCTGCCCGCTCGCCTCGAGAATCTGCCGCATCTGCAGGCCCAGATCCTGCTCACCAATGGCGAGAATCGCCGGCGAGTCGGTCAGACGATGGGAGACGCGCACCTCGGCGACTTCATCACCCAGCGCGCCCTTCAGGCGCTCGATCAGCCCTTCCTTGGTCTTGGCGATTTCTTCCTGAGCCTTCTTGTCCTCTTCGGAATCCAGCTTGCCCAGATCCAGGTCGCCGCGCACAACATCGGCGAACTGCTTGCCGTCGAACTCGGTCAGGTAGCTCATCAGCCATTCGTCGATACGATCAGTGAGCAGCAGTACCTCGACGCCTTTCTTGCGGAAGACTTCCAGGTGCGGGCTGTTCTTGACCTGCGCGTAGCTTTCGCCAGTCAGGTAGTAAACCTTGTCCTGACCTTCCTTCATGCGCGACAGGTAATCGGTCAGCGAAACCGACTGCTCGCCCGACGCGTCGCTGGTGGAAGCGAAACGCAGCAGGCTGGCAATTTTCTCCTTGTTGGCAAAATCTTCCGCCGGACCTTCCTTGAGTACCTGGCCGAACTGCGACCAGAACTTCTTGTAGTCCTCGGGCTTGTCCTTGGCCAGCTTCTCCAACATGTCCAGCACGCGCTTGGTCAGCGCCGACTTCATCGAATCGATGACCGGATCCTTCTGCAGGATTTCGCGGGACACATTGAGCGACAGGTCGTTGGAATCGACCACGCCCTTGACGAAGCGCAGGTACAGCGGCAGGAACTCGTCCGCCTGATCCATGATGAAGACGCGCTGGACGTAAAGCTTCAGGCCCTTCGGCGCCTCGCGGTGATACAGATCGAATGGCGCACGGCCGGGCACATAGAGCAGCGAGGTGTACTCGAGTTTGCCCTCGACCTTGTTGTGGCTCCAGGACAGAGGGTTGTCGAAGTCGTGAGCGACGTGCTTGTAGAACTCCTGATACTCCTCGTCCTTCACCTCGGTGCGCGGACGGGTCCAGAGGGCGCTGGCGCGGTTGACCGTCTCCCACTCCTGCTCGGCCGGCTTGTCCTTCTCCTCGCCGTGGAACTCTTTAGGCAACTCGATCGGCAGCGCGATGTGATCGGAGTACTTCTTGACGATGTTGCGCAGGCGCCAGCCATCGGCAAACTCTTCTTCGCCCTTCTTCAGGTGCAGGACGATGCGGGTGCCGCGTTCGGCCTTGTCGATGGTGGCGACTTCGAATTCGCCCTCGCCCTTCGACGACCAATGCACCCCTTCGCTGGTCGGGGTACCGGCGCGGCGGCTGTAGACATCGACCTTGTCGGCGACGATGAAGGCGGAATAGAAGCCCACACCGAACTGACCGATCAGGTGCGAATCCTTCTTCTGGTCGCCAGAGAGATTATTCAGGAAGTCGGCAGTACCGGACTTGGCGATGGTACCCAGATGCGCGATCACGTCATCGCGGTTCATGCCGATGCCGTTGTCTTCCAGGGTGACGGTATTGGCATCCTTGTCAAAGCTGAGGCGAATCTTCAGATCAGCGCCACCCTCAAGCAGCTCCGGCTTGGCCAAGGCTTCGAAGCGCAGCTTGTCGGCGGCATCGGAGGCGTTGGAAATCAGCTCGCGAAGGAAGATTTCCTTGTTGGAATACAGCGAATGGATCATCAGATGAAGCAGCTGCTTCACTTCGGTCTGGAAGCCCAGGGTTTCTTTTTGAGTCTCCACACTCATCGTCTACAAACTCCACATCAGCGTAATGGCACGGACCGCGGTTGCGGCGATGTCTGGCAGATGGGGGCGTGGCGATGATTTTCAAGGGCAGCCGACGCGTCGCAACGCCGGCCAGTCCAGTCAAGGGTCAACGAGTTCGAGCAGCACGATCTCCCCGGGAGCCAGGTTATAGGTCGCTTCGCCTGGGCCGCTGATGACCCGCCTGATGATCAGATTGCCCTCGCTATCCAGACCAGCGAATCGCCCTTCTGCAACACCGCCGCGCTCGGTGTGCGCACGCATCAACAGGTGCTGATAGCGGTCAGGCGTGCGCAGGACATGCTCCATCGAGAAGCGCAGTCGCCGATCCAGACTGCTCTGCGGCACCGTCGCAGCAACGGGCTCGGCCGCCTTGGTCGTCGTTACAGGTGTCTCCACCGCAGGTTCGCTCAGGGGCGGATAGTCATCGCCCCTAACGTGCCAGCCCTGCTCGTTCTTTGCAAGGGGCAGCGTGAACGCCTGCATCTCGCCCTTCACCTGAGCCTGGACCTCAACCTCCAACTCTTCGGCCGGCAACGTGACGACGGGCGTCGATTGCAAAGCGACGTCCCGGCTCGCGTGACGACGCTGCAGGTAGTCCTCGATCACGAAGGCCAGGGTGTCCCGCGAATCATGGCGGCGGTCGACCTGACCATCCAGGTAGCGCAGGCGATCGGTGTACAGCTCGATGACGCCAGTGATGCTGGTGTCGAACTGTGGCGGCAGCACGAGATGGAAATCGCCACGCAGCTTGTTCGGCGCCACCGGCTGCAGATCAAGATGCAACGTGTAACCGCGATCGAGGCGGCGCGTCTCCGGCAGCTCCTGATCGGGGTTCAGCCAGGCGATTTCGACCTCAGGCAATGCGCCGATGTCGTCGGGCAGAACGTCGATGCGCAATGCACCCTCGATCGGTTCGCGCAAGCGAATCGTCACCTCCTGGCGAGCGAAGAAGCCCTTCCCCTCACGCAGATTCAGTACGCCATTTATGAGCTCGCCCTGTTGCGGCGCGAATCGACGTCCGTTCAATTCCCCGCGCACCCCCATGGCAAGATCCGGTTCGACCTGGGTTGGCAGCCAACGCAGACTGAAAATCGCCTCCAGCCGCTCGGCATCGCGATTGGCCAGCAGCGACAGCCCCACGATCAGCGGAATGAAACCCAGACAGGACAGGATCAGTGCCTTGCGCGCAACGCGCCAGTGACTGAATACGAACGCCAACGTCAATGGAGGCAGCAGGCTACCCAGGCCCCAGAGCAAGCTCGTCGAGAATGCCAGGCTGATGAGCCAGACGGCGCCAGCAAGAATCAGCAGCAAGCCGCCGAGGATCAGAAGTGCTTCCATTCGAGTTCCTTCACGCAATCGCACAAGGTGACGCCGCACACCGCAACGCCACCCTGACGAATGCGTCAGGGCTCGTCGATCTTGAAATGGCAGCGGGCGGTGGCGATGGGCTCGGCCTGATGGGTCTGCCAGGCGGTGATCGCGACATTGGCGACCCTGCGGCCCTGGCGCCAGACCTGGCAGGCGGCAAAGGTGTCACGATAGTGACCGGCGCGTAGATAATCTATCGAGAAGTCGATGATTTTGGGCAAATGTGGCGCGCCCATGAACATCAGCAGATGCAGCATCGCCGCGTGCTCCATGAAGCCTGCGATGACCCCGCCGTGAATGGCCGGTAGCGGATTGCCGATGTTGTCCTCGTTCTGCGGCAGACGAAAAACCATTTCGTCACCGAGCCGCAGGCACTCAATGCCGATCAGCTTGGCGTACGGCACCAGTTTGATCAGCGAGTCGTAATCGTTGTTGGCGTGTGCATGCTGGACCAGCTCGTTGAGGTTGAAATCGCTCATGCGCCGCCCTCCTTGCCCATAGCTGCCGGTGCAGCCTTGCCCATGCGCATGAAGGTGCCTACCACATGAGCGATCGGTTCGTTGATGTCGCGCTGATAGGCGACGCCACGAGTAAAGATGACCGTTGGGGTGACGCGGTAGCACTCGGCGAAGCCGAAGATATCGTGTCCGGCCTCGGCGGGATGCATGTAGTCGATTCGCAGATCGAGCGTCGGGCAAACTTCCAGCTCCGGCAGGGCGCAGGCCGTGGAAATGCCGCAGGTGGTGTCCATCAGCGTGGTGATCGCACCGCCATGGACTCCGCCGGTTTCCGGGTTCCCGATGATCTTCTCGCTGTATGGAAGGCGCAGGGTAAGGCCGCGGCTGTCGGCATGCTCGATTGTCAGACCCAGCACCTGACAGTGTCGCAGAAAGGACAAGAAACGCTGGGTGCGCTCGAGTATCTGGCTATCGCTCATTCGAATTCTCGGGGGATGGCTCAAGGCGCGCATGATACCGCCTTGCCATGCACGCGCCCTATTCCTTGGGCATTTCGGCCGGGGAAGTTGGCGTGAATACCATCACCCCGAGCACGTCCGAGTGGAATTCGCGGCGATAGAGGATCAGCACCACGCCTGTGGTGACCAACATGAAGAACCAGGGGTGAACGAACCAGGCCAAGGTGGCCATGCCGAAGTAATAGGCGCGCAAGCCGAAGTTGAACTGGTTGGCCGCCATGGACAGGACCCGCGCCGCACGCTCGGCGAAAGCCCTGCGCTCCTGATCACTGACGTTGCGCTCGCCCACCATCGGCGCCGAGGCAACCAGTACCGCGGCGAAGTTGTACTGGCGCATGCACCAGCTGAAGGTGAAGAACGCATAGACGAAGACGACCGCCAGACACAGCAGCTTGACTTCTGAAAGACCGCGGCTGACCGGTTGCGCAAATGGCAGGTCCGCCAATAGCGAAACCGCTCGATCGGATGCACCCAACGCGGTCAGGATGCCTGCAAGGATGATCAGCGTGCTGGATGCAAAGAACGATGCGTTGCGCTCCAGATTGCCGATCACGTTGGCATCGGCGATACGGTTGTCACGCAACAGCAGGCGCTGCATCCAGTCCTGCCGATAGAGGTGCAACACACTCGCCAGACAAGCCGTATCCCGACCGCGCCAGCTCGCGTAGCGGGTGTATCCAGCCCAACAGACGATGAACCAGAGCACGGCGATCAGATGCGGCAGGGTTGAATCGGATAACGTCATGGCGCGCCCTCGGAGACATCACGCGATTATAGCCAGCACCGCGTCGCCGAAGCTTGCGCCTAATGTCAGCGCTACCCCGCGACCGATCTATCGTCAGCCACGGCGCAGCGCGAGAACAAGTCAGGCGTGATGCTGCGCCTGATCGGCGCGACTGAGCAGGCGATCAGTGACGACTGCAAACACCAGCATCACCAGAACCGGAACCAGCCAGCCCATGCTCTGATCGGCCAATGGCAACTGCGTGAACAACACTGGAACCCAATCTGTGAAGCCCGCGGCGGCAAGTCCATCGACTACGCCGAAGATCAGCGTCACCGCCATGACCGGCACGAACACCCGCGAGGGCGAAACCCAGAAGCGATCCAGCAAGCTCAGAGCAACCAGGACGATGGCCAGCGGGTAAAGGCCCACCAAGACCGGCACCGACACACTGATCAGCTGCGTCAGACCCTGGTTGGCCACCAGCAGGCTGAACAGAGCGAAAACGACCACCACTGTGCGATAGGAAACCGGCAGCAATGCGCTGAAGAACTCGCCACAGGCCGTGGTCAGGCCGACCGCCGTGGTCAGGCAGGCCAGCGTGATGACTACTGCGAGCAGCAGGCTGCCCGGCGTGCCGAACGTGTGTTGCACGTAGGTCGTCAGAATCTGCACGCCGTTCTCCGCACCGGCGGCGATGCCCTGGCTGGTAGCACCAAGATAGAACAGAGCGAGATAGACCAGCGACAGCCCGACCGCAGCAATCACGCCGGCAATCATCGAGTAACGGGTAACCAGCGCGGGCTCGGTGACACCGCGGTCGCGAATGGCGGTGGCGATCACGATGCCGAAAACCAAAGCGCCGAGGGTATCCATGGTCAGATAGCCCTCGAGAAAACCCTTGATCAGCGGCGACGCACGGTAACTCTCACTCGCCGCACCGACCTCTCCCGCCGGGGCGAAAATCGCCGCGCCACCGAGCACCAGCAGTGCCGCCAGCAGCACCGGCGTAATGAACTTGCCGATACGGTTGACCAGCTGACCGGGGTTCAGCACCAGGAACAGCATGGCCGCGAAGAACACCAGCGTGTAGATGAATAGCGGCATGCCGGCGTTACCGCTGAATGGCGCAATGCCCATCTCGAACGAAACGACGGCGGTGCGCGGAGTCGCGAACAGCGGACCGATCGCCAGGTAGACGGCCACCGCCAGCACCGTACCAGCGACCTTGCCGAGCGGTGCGGTCAGACGGTCCATGCCCCCACCCACTCGCGCCAGCGCGACGACGGTCAGCAGCGGCAACCCGACACCTGTCAGCAAGAAGCCCAGCGCCGCCTGCCAGATAAACTCGCCCGACGCCATACCGGCGCTGGGCGGGAAGATGATGTTGCCGGCGCCAAGGAACAACGCAAATGTCATGAAGCCAAGAGCCAGCAGGTCAAAACCTTTCAAACGATTCATGCGGAAAAAACTACCAAATGGATGACGGCATAAATGAACGCGACGCACATGCCACGAGCGCGACGGGTCAGCGGTTCATATTGGCCTGAATGATGGGATACGGGTTTCCTTCAGGGATAAGGGGAAACGTCATTCAGCCGGTTGGGCCGAATCCTTCGTTGCACGCTGTCGCTCTTGTGGACCGAACAAGCGTAAGAATGAGCGGCAATGATGCCACGATGCGGCGATGGATGCTGACCGGAGCGTCAACATTGGCCGCGAAAAAACGTCGCGCCGCAGAGTTGAAGCGCTCAACGCGTGATAGATGAAGCGCGGGACCAAGCAGCGATTGAAGCTGCAACGTTACCAAACCCAAAGCTGAAAGCCCCGAGGCAGAACCGTCAGGTCTGCCTCGGGGCATGCGAAGACTGAGCAACTCGAACGCCCGACTGCAGCCGAGCGGGCGTTACATCAGGCCTTCATTTCCCAGCCAGTCACTTCCGCCAGCGCCTTGCCGATATCGGCAAGCGAGCGAACGGTCTTCACACCGGCGTCCTGCAGGGCAGCGAATTTCTCTTCCGCCGTTCCCTTGCCGCCAGAAATGATCGCGCCGGCGTGCCCCATCCGCTTGCCAGCCGGAGCCGTGACACCCGCGATGTAGGAAACGACTGGCTTGGTCACGTTGGCCTTGATGAAGGCCGCCGCTTCTTCCTCGGCCGAACCGCCGATCTCGCCGATCATGACGATGGCCTCGGTCTGCGGATCATCCTGGAACAGCTTGAGGATATCGATGAAGGTCGAGCCCGGAATAGGGTCACCACCGATGCCAACACAGGTCGACTGGCCGAAACCGGCGTCGGTGGTCTGCTTCACGGCTTCGTAGGTCAGCGTGCCGGAGCGCGAGACGATGCCGACCTTGCCGGGCATATGGATGTGCCCAGGCTGAATGCCGATCTTGCACTCACCCGGCGTGATCACACCCGGGCAGTTCGGCCCGATCAGCCGCACACCCAGCTCGTCGCACTTGATCTTAACCTCGAGCATATCCAGTGTCGGAATGCCTTCGGTGATGCAGACGATGAGCTTGATCCCACCGAAAGCCGCTTCGAGGATCGAGTCCTTGCAGAACGGCGCCGGCACGTAGATCACCGAGGCGTCAGCACCGGTGGTCTCGACGGCCTCCCGAACGGTGTTGAATACCGGCAGACCGAGGTGCATGGTGCCGCCCTTGCCCGGAGTGACGCCGCCGACCATCTTCGTGCCGTAGGCAATGGCCTGCTCGGAGTGGAAGGTACCTTGCGAGCCGGTGAAGCCCTGGCAAATGACCTTGGTGTCCTTGTTGATCAATACGCTCATTACTTGCCCTCCGCGGCTTTGACAACCTGAATGGCCGCATCGGTCAGGCTGCTCGCACCGATGATGTTCAGACCGCTTTCACTCAGCATCTTGGCCCCCAAGTCGGCGTTGTTGCCTTCCAGGCGAACCACCACGGGCACCTTGACGCCCACTTCGCGAACGGCACCGATAATGCCTTCGGCGATCATGTCGCATCGCACGATGCCGCCGAAGATGTTCACCAGAACGGCCGCGACATTGCTGTCGGAGAGAATGATCTTGAACGCTTCGGTCACGCGTTCCTCGGTGGCTCCACCGCCCACGTCAAGGAAGTTCGCTGGCGCGCCGCCATGCAGGTTGACGATATCCATGGTGCCCATCGCCAGGCCAGCGCCATTGACCATGCAGCCGATGTTGCCGTCGAGCGCTACGTAATTGAGCTCCCACTTGGCTGCATGGGCCTCGCGCGGATCGTCCTGAGACGGATCGGCCATGTCGCGCAGTTTGGGTTGACGATAGATGGCGTTGCTGTCGATGTTGATCTTGGCGTCCAGGCAATGCAGGTTGCCGTCCTTCTTGATCACCAGCGGGTTCACTTCGAGCAGGGCCAGGTCATAGTCCTGGAACAGCTGGGCAAGGCCGACGAAGATATGGACGAACTGCTTGACCTGATCGCCCTTCAGGCCCAGCTGGAATGCCAGCTCGCGCGCCTGGAACGGCTGCGCGCCGACCAGCGGGTCGATGGTGGCCTTGAGGATTTTCTCAGGCGTGTCGTGAGCGACTTTTTCGATATCCACGCCACCTTCGGTGGAGGCCATGAACACGACCCGGCGACTGGCGCGATCAACCACGGCACCCAGATAGAGTTCCTTGTCGATATCGGTGCAAGCCTCGACAAGGATCTTGCTCACCGGCTGACCATTGGCGTCGGTCTGATAGGTCACCAGACGCTTGTCTAGCCACTGCTGGGCAAACGCCCGTGCTTCATCCTTGCTGCGAACCAGCTTTACGCCACCTGCCTTGCCACGTCCACCGGCATGCACCTGGGCTTTGACCACCCATTGCGTTCCGCCGATCTTGTCGCAGGCTTCCGCTGCTTCCTTTGGGCTATCGACTGCGTAACCCTTGGACACGGGCAGACCGTATTCAGCGAACAGTTGTTTACCTTGGTACTCGTGAAGATTCATGCTTTCTACCGTCTGGTTTGGTATTGGCGCATTTACGGCACGGCGAGCCGCCGTGCCCCCTCACAAGTCGCTGAAAACTATCTGCGAATTCGCGATACCTCTCAGCGACCTGCAATCCTTTTTGAATCTGCAGTTTGCAAAAGGCCCGGCGTATCCGCAGATACGTCGGGCCCGGGTACAGCACGAAGCCGATTAGCGCTTCTTGCGATTGGCGATGTGGATGGCGTGGCCATTCACTGCCAAGGCCGCTTCATGCAGCGCTTCGGACATCGTCGGGTGCGAGAACACCATCATGCCCAGGTCTTCGGCACTGGTGCCGAATTCCATGCCGATCGCGCCTTGCTGAACCAGCTCGGCAGCGCTTGGGCCCATGACATGAACGCCCAGCACGCGGTCGGTCTTGGCATCGGCGATGACCTTGACCAGGCCAGCGGTGTCGTTGGCAGCCATGGCACGTCCGCTGGCAGCGAACGGGAAGGTACCGACGTTGACTTCAACGCCTTCAGCCTTGAGCGCCTGCTCGGACTTGCCGACCCATGCGATTTCCGGGTGAGTGTAGATGACCGACGGAATCAGGTCATAGTTCATCTGGGTCTTGTGACCAGCGATACGCTCGGCAACCATCACGCCCTCTTCCGAGGCCTTGTGGGCCAGCATGGCGCCGCGAACAACATCACCGATGGCGTAGACGCCAGGGACGCTGGTCGCGCAGTAGTCGTCAACGAAGATGAAACCGCGCTCGTCCATATCGACGCCGGCGTCAGCCGCCAGCAGCTCGGAGGTGACAGGACGACGGCCCACTGCGACGATCAACTTGTCGAAGGTCAGCTGCTGCTCGCCTTCAGCGCTGGTGAAGTTGACGGTCACTTGATCGCCCTTCACTTCCGAACCGGTCAGACGAGCGCCCAGCAGAATCTTCAGACCCTGCTTGGAAAGAACCTTGAACGCTTCCTTGGAGATCTGCTCATCGGCAGCCGGCAGGAACTTTTCCATGGCTTCTATAACGGTCACTTCCGCACCGAGGCGCGCCCAGACCGAACCCAGCTCGAGGCCGATCACGCCGGCACCGATGACGCCGAGCTTGCCCGGAACGCTCTGAAAGTCCAGTGCGCCGGTGGAGTCGACGATGACGTTCTGATCGACCGGCGCCGGCGGAATGTTTACCGGAGTCGAGCCGGAGGCAAGGATGACGTTCTCGGCAGCCAGGGTCTGCACGTTGCCGTCCAGGCCGGTCACTTCAACCTGCTTGCCGGCCAGCAGCTTGCCGTGGCCTTCGAATACGGTCACACCGTTGGCCTTCAGCAGAGCCGAAACCCCACCGGTAAGGTTTTTAACGATCTGGTCCTTGCGCGCGACCATGGTCGGAACGTCCATGGCCACTTCGCCAGTGCTGATGCCATGAACCTTGAAGCTCTCGTGGGCTTCATGAAACTTGTAGGAGCTGTCCAGCAGCGCCTTGGAAGGAATGCAACCTACGTTCAGGCAGGTGCCGCCCAGAGCGGTCTTACCATCCTTGCCCTGGTATTTTTCGATACATGCGGTCTTCAGACCCAGCTGGGCTGCACGAATGGCGGCCACATAGCCGCCAGGGCCGGCACCGATGACGACGACGTCGAATTTCTGGCTCATTACGAATCCTCTTCAAAAGCAGCTAAAAGCCAAAGGCTGCAGGTAGCACGGCCGGCTTTCACCTGACCTGCCAGCTGCAGCCCGTGACGTTTCTATCAGATATCCAGCAACAGACGGGCCGGGTCTTCCAGCAGGTCCTTCATGGTAACCAGGAAGGTCACCGCTTCCTTGCCGTCGATCAAGCGATGGTCATAGGACAGGGCCAGGTACATCATCGGCAGGATGACCACTTGACCGTTAACGGCCATCGGGCGTTCCTGGATCTTGTGCATACCGAGGATGGCGGTCTGAGGCGGGTTGACGATCGGCGTCGACAGCAGCGAACCAAACACACCACCATTGGAGATGGTGAAGGTGCCGCCAGTCATCTCTTCGATGGTCAGCTTGCCGGCCTTGGCCTTCTTGCCGAAGTTGTTGATGCCGCCTTCGATCTCGGCCAGGCTCATGTGCTCGGCGTTGCGCAGGACCGGAACCACCAGGCCGCGGTCGCTGGAAACGGCGACGCCGATATCCTGATAACCGTGGTAGACGATGTCATTGCCATCGATGGAAGCGTTGACGCCCGGCTGGCGCTTGAGTGCTTCGACCGCGGCCTTGACGAAGAAGGACATGAAGCCCAGGCGCACGCCGTTGTGAGTCTTCTCGAACAGGTCCTTGTACTTGGAACGCAGCTCCATGATCGGCTTCATGTTGACTTCGTTGAACGTAGTCAGCATCGCCATGGAGGATTGCGCTTCGACCAGACGCTCGGCGACCTTCGCACGCAGGCGGGTCATCGGAACGCGCTTCTCGACACGATCGCCTTCGGCGAAGATCGGAGCGGAGGCAGCTGGAGCAGCCGGCTTGGCAGCTGCAGCCGGAGCGGATTTCTTGGCTTCGACGGCGGCAACCACATCTTCCTTGGTCACACGGCCGTCTTTACCAGTACCGGCGATGCTGTTCGGATCGATGCCGTTCTCTTCGGCCATCTTGCGCGCAGCAGGAGCCAGGATTGGCTCTTCACCTGCGGTTGCGGCAGCAGCCGGAGCAGCAGTTTGAGCCGGGGCAGCAGCCGGCGCAGGTGCGGCGGCGGCAGTAGCACCAGCCTCCAGCTTGCCGAGCAGCTCGCCGCTCAGCACGGTATCGCCTTCGTTCTTGACGATCTCGGTCAGCACGCCGTCAGCTTCGGCGAGCACTTCCATCACCACCTTGTCGGTTTCGATGTCGACGATCAGCTCATCACGCTTGACCGCGTCGCCCGGCTGCTTGTGCCAGGTGGCAACGGTGCCGTCGGCAACCGATTCCGGGAATGTAGGGGCTTTGATCTCGATAGCCATTATTCAGGGGTCCTATTGATTCGGTTTCTACATCGAGGCCGCGATATCGCGGCCCCTTGCACGAAATGGTTAAACGGTGAAGGCGTCCTGCAGCAGTTTTTCCTGCTGTTCGGCATGCATGGAGGCGTAACCGACCGCCGGCGCCGCTGAAGCATCACGACCCGCGTACTGAAGGAACAGTTCCTTCTTGTGTGCGCTGGCCACACGGCGCATGTGATGCTGGCTGCAGTACCAGGCACCCTGGTTCATCGGCTCTTCCTGGCACCAGACGATGTGCTTGAGATTCTGGTAAGGCGCGAGCGCTTCGGCCAGATCCTCTTCCGGGAACGGATACAGCTGCTCGATACGCACGATGGCGATATCTTCGCGGCCTTCGGCACGACGCTTGTCCAGCAGGTCATAGTAGACCTTGCCGCTACACATGATTACACGCTCGACCTTCGCCGGATCGATCGCGTCGACTTCAGGGATAACGGTCTGGAAGGAACCCTGGGTGAGCTCTTCCAGTGTCGAGGTCGCAAGCTTATGACGCAGCAGCGACTTGGGTGTCAGCGCAACCAGCGGCTTGCGCAGCGGGCGAATCGCCTGGCGACGCAGCATGTGGTAGACCTGCGCCGGAGTCGTCGGCACGCAAACCTGGATATTGTGCTCGGCGCACAGCTGCAGGTAACGCTCCAGACGAGCGGACGAGTGTTCCGGGCCCTGCCCCTCATAGCCGTGTGGCAACAGCATGGTCAGGCCACACAGGCGACCCCACTTGTGCTCACCGCTGGTGATGAACTGGTCGATCACTACCTGGGCGCCATTGGCGAAGTCGCCGAACTGCGCTTCCCACACGACAAGCGCGTTGGGCATGGTGGTGGCGTAACCGTATTCGAAAGCCAGAACCGCTTCCTCGGAGAGGAACGAGTCGTACAGATCGAAACGCGGCTGACCTTCATAGAGGTGCTGCAGCGGAATGTAGGTACTGCCGTCCTTCTGGTTATGCAGCGCAGCATGGCGGTGCGAGAAGGTGCCGCGGCCGACGTCCTGACCGGAGATTCGTACCGGGTGGCCTTCGAACAGCAGCGTGGCGTACGCCATGACTTCCGCGTAGCCCCAGTTGATGGTGAGCGCGCCCGCACCCATCTTCTGGCGATCTTCAAGAATCTTCGAGACCTGACGCTGCACCACGAAGCCTTCCGGCGTCTGCAGCAGCTTGTTGGACAGATCCTGCAAGGTCTTCAGATCGAAGCTGGTGTCATGGCGGGCAGTCCAGGCATGACCCAGATACGGACGCCAGTCAACGAAGAGTTCTTTATTCGGCTCTTTGACCAGGCTCTTGACTACGTGCAGCCCATTGTCGAGCGCCGTACGGTACTCGTCGATCTTGGCCTGAACACGCTCGTCGTCCAACACCTTGGACTGGATCAGCGAATCGGCGTACAGCTCACGAGTGGTGCGCTGCTTGGCGATCTTCTGATACATCAGCGGCTGAGTGCCGCTCGGCTCGTCCGCTTCGTTGTGACCACGACGGCGGTAGCAGATCAGGTCGATGACGATGTCGCGCTTGAACTGCATCCGGTAGTCGACAGCGAGCTGGGTGACGAACAGCACCGCCTCGGGATCGTCTGCGTTCACATGGAAGATCGGCGCCTGGATCATCTTCGCCACATCGGTTGCGTACTCGGTGGAACGAGCATCTTCCTGCTTGTTGGTGGTGAAGCCGACCTGGTTGTTGACCACGATGCGAATGGTGCCACCCGTGCGATAAGCACGGGTCTGCGACATCTGGAAGGTTTCCATCACCACGCCCTGACCGGCGACAGCAGCATCGCCGTGGATGGTTACCGGAAGCACCTTGTCGCCGACCGGATCACAACGGCGATCCTGACGAGCCCGCACCGAACCCTCGACCACCGGGGAAACGATTTCGAGGTGGGACGGGTTGAACGCCATGGCCAGGTGAATTTCGCCACCCGGGGTCATCACGTTGGAGGAGAAGCCCTGGTGATATTTCACGTCACCTGAACTCAGGCCCTCGACCTTCTTGCCTTCGAACTCGTCGAAAAGGTCGCGCGGATTCTTGCCAAAGGTGTTGACCAGCACGTTCAGGCGGCCACGGTGGGCCATGCCGATTACGATTTCCTTAGTGCCATAAGAGCCAGAACGCTGGATGATCTCGTCAAGCAGCGGAATCAGGCTCTCGCCACCTTCGAGACCAAAACGCTTGGTGCCCGGATACTTGGTACCCAGGTACTTTTCCAGGCCTTCGGCGGCAGTCAGGCGCTCGAGCAGATGGCTCTTGATCTCCGGCGAGAAGTCCGGGCGGCCACGCACGCTTTCCAGGCGCTGAACGAACCAGCTGCGCTGCTCGGAATCGACGATGTGCATGTACTCGGCGCCGATGGTGCGGCAATAGGTTTCTTGCAGCGCCTGCAGGATTTCGCGCAGAGTGCCTTGTCCGTTGACCATGGCCAGGTCGGCGGTGCGGAACACGGTGTCGAGGTCGGCGTCGGTCAGACCGTAGTTATTGATCGCCAGATCGGCAGGAACGGTGCGCTGTTGCAGGCCAAGCGGATCGAGCTGTGCTGCCTGATGGCCACGCACCCGATAGGCCTGGATCAGGCGCAGGACTTCGATCTGCTTCTTTTCGTGCTCACTGCTGACGCTACCTGCGGACACAGGCTGAGCACGACGCTGGTTCTTGCCCAGCAGGACGAAGTGGTCGCGAATAGTCGAGTGCGATACATCGGCTGAAGCGCTGCCACCGGAGGGCAACTTCTGGAAGTAAGTGCGCCACTCTTCGGGCACAGCGTTGGGATCGTGCAGGTAGAGCTCATAAAGCTCTTCCACATAGGCAGCGTTACCACCGGATAGGTGGGCACTGTCCCACATGCGCTGCATTACGCTTTCTTGCATGTCTGGTCACCTTCGATAAGGAGACACCACCAGCGTGGAAACCGCAGCATGACTTCCCAAGTTCTGAAGCAGCGACTCAGGTAAAGCCACTACGGACCGCGCAGATAGTTCCCGGGCACAAGCCGGGTGCTCCTGCTGGTCATCAAATTTTCAGAGTGGAATCCCGGCTTTGTGAGCTGGGATTCCTACTAAAACTACGGCGCCGAGCTTCAACTTCGGCGCCGCAGGTGTAACGGGTAACGCAATCCGGCCATTCCAGGCTAGCGCATAACCTTTCGCGACCGGGGTGTCATCAGGTGCCGCTCTGCAGCAGCATGTTGCGTATGTGACCGATTGCCTTGGTAGGGTTCAATCCCTTCGGACAAACGTCAACGCAGTTCATGATACCGCGGCAGCGGAACACGCTGAACGGATCGTCCAAACCTGCCAGACGGTTCTCGGTTTCGGTGTCGCGGCTGTCGGCCAGGAAACGATAAGCCTGCAGCGACGCGGCCGGACCGAGGAACTTGTCCGGGTTCCACCAGAAGGACGGGCAGCTGGTCGAGCAGCAAGCGCACAGGATGCACTCGTACAGACCGTCCAGCTTCTCGCGATCTTCCGGACTTTGCAGACGTTCGATAGCCGGTGGCGGCGTATCGTTCATCAGATACGGACGCACTTTCTCGTACTGCTTGTAGAAGATGCTCATATCGACGGCCAAGTCACGAATAACTGGCAGACCGGGCAGCGGACGTACGACCAGCTTGTTGTTCTTGACCACGGCGGACAGCGGCGTGATGCAAGCCAGACCGTTCTTACCGTTGATGTTCATCCCATCGGAGCCACACACGCCTTCGCGGCAGGAGCGACGATAGGAGAAACCCTGATCCTGTTCCTTGATCAGAGCCAAGACGTCCAGAACCATCAGATCTTTACCATCGGTATTGACCTGAAAATCCTGCATGAACGGCTTTTCGTCCTGATCGGGGTTGTAGCGATAAACACTCACTTGCAACATATCGTCGACCTCAATAAGTCCGAACCTTGGGCTCGAATGCCGGAACGGTCTTCGGAGCGAAGTTCACGGCACGCTTGGCAACGCGCTTGTCACCCGGGAAGTACAGGGTGTGGCACAGCCAATTCTCGTCATCACGCTCTTCGAAATCTTCGCGAGCATGCGCGCCACGGGATTCCTTGCGGTTCTCCGCGGCAATAGCAGTAGCCTCGGCAACTTCCAGCAGGTTCTGCAGCTCGAGCGCTTCGATGCGCGCGGTGTTGAACGCCTGGCTCTTGTCCGAGATCTTGACACTGGCGATACGCTGACGCAGGTCCACCAGCTGAGCGATACCCTTCTGCATGTACTCGCCGGTACGGAATACACCGAAGTAGTTCTGCATGCAGTTCTGCAGTTCTTTGCGCAGCGGGGCGACGTCTTCACCGGTGGTGCGCTCGTTGAGACCGGCAAGACGGCTCAGGGCGACGTCCAGATCGGTTTCGCTGGCACCGCGATGCTCGATACCTTCCTTCAGCGCTTTCTCCAGGTGCAGGCCTGCGGCGCGACCGAACACAACCAGATCCAGCAGCGAGTTGCCGCCCAGACGGTTGGCGCCATGCACCGATACACAAGCCACTTCGCCTACTGCAAACAGGCCATCGATAATGGTGTCATTACCATTGGCGTCTTGAGTGATGGCCTGACCATGAATATTAGTGGCGATACCACCCATCATGTAGTGACAGGTCGGCACGACCGGTACCGGAGCGGTCACCGGATCGACATGCGCAAAGGTCTTCGACAGTTCACAGATGCCCGGCAGGCGGCTGTGCAGCACTTCTTCACCGAGGTGATCCAGCTTCAACATCACGTGGTCACCATCCGGGCCACAGCCATTGCCAGCCAGGATTTCCTTGACCATCGAGCGCGCAACGACGTCACGACCAGCCAGGTCTTTCGCATTAGGAGCATAGCGCTCCATGAAACGCTCGCCGTGCTTGTTGATCAGGTAGCCACCTTCACCACGGCAACCTTCGGTTACCAGCACACCCGCGCCGGCGATACCGGTCGGGTGGAACTGCCACATCTCGATGTCTTGAACCGGCACGCCTGCGCGCAGCGCCATGCCCACGCCGTCGCCGGTGTTGATCAGAGCATTGGTGGTCGATGCATAGATGCGCCCAGCACCACCAGTCGCAAGAACAGTGGCCTTCGAACGAATATAAACGGTTTCACCGGTTTCGATGCAGATGGCGATAACACCAACGACCGCACCATCCTGGTTCTTAACCAGATCGACCGCATACCACTCATTGAGGAATACGGTGTCGTTCTTCAGGTTGCCCTGATAGAGGGTGTGCAGCAGTGCATGACCAGTACGGTCGGCGGCAGCGCAGGTACGAGCAGCCTGCCCGCCCTTGCCGAAATCCTTGGACTGACCACCGAACGGACGCTGATAGATACGACCCTGCTCGGTACGGGAAAACGGCAGGCCCATGTGCTCGAGCTCGAACACAGCTTCTGGGCCGACGGAACACATGTACTCGATAGCGTCCTGGTCACCGATATAGTCGGAACCCTTGACGGTATCGTACATATGCCAGCGCCAGTCATCATTCGGATCGGCCGAAGCGATGGCGCAGGTGATGCCACCCTGAGCGGAAACGGTGTGCGAACGAGTCGGAAAAACCTTGGTGACCACAGCGGTCTTGTGACCGGACTGGGACAACTGCAGCGCCGCGCGCATACCGGCGCCACCGCCACCAACGATGATGGCGTCAAAAGAAAGCGTACGAATGTTAGCCATGAATCAGATACCCCAAAGAATCTGCACGCCCCAGACGAAGAAGGTGAACATGGCAATGCCACACACCGCCTGGAACAGGAAACGAACGCCGGTAGCCCACTTGCCGATCGCCATGTTGGTCAGGTAGTCAGTGGAAATCGTCCACATACCAACCCACGCGTGCACACTCAGGGCAACCAGCGCCAACAGGCTGAATATCCGCATCCAGTTGGCCGAAAACAGCTCATGCCACTGTGCATACTCCAAATCCGGGTTCGCAATCAGGTACCCAAGCAGGAACAGAAAATAAGCCGCAAGAACCACTGCAGAAACGCGCTGTGCCATCCAGTCGTACAGACCCGAGCGCGAAAAGTTGGTGACATTGGTTACCATATCCACACCCCCGCCAGAACGATCAGCACCGCCGACACGGCGATTACGATTTTCGAGCCCAGCTTGCCGCCTTCCAGCGTCTCGCCATGCCCAGTGTCCATGATCAGGTGACGCACACCCGCCACCAGGTGATACAGCAGTGCGGACAGCAACGCCCAGCTCACCAGTTTGGCCAAGGGACTGCTCAGATACGCACGAACATCCTCAAAGCCTTCTGGCGAAGACAGCGAGGTATCGAGCGCAAGCAGCAGCAAGGCGACACCGACGAACAGGATGACACCGGATACACGGTGGAGAATCGACGTGTAAGCAGTGATGGGGAGTTTTATTGTCCTAAGATCTAGGTTTACAGGTCGTTGGCTTTTCACGGCTTTTTTTCACACTTGAGAGCCCCAGAGCGCAGGGCAAAGTTGTTGGGAAGAGTACGCAGCAGTACCCGCTACCCACGAGTGACAACCTACAGAATACTGCCTGTAAGGCCCCTGCCGGTCGGTGTCCGAGTATAAACAGTTAGGTCACTAATGACAATGTGGTGAAGTGCCACTAAAGGCTGATAGCAGCCCCTATATAAATGCCGTAAACAGTGCACCCAAGCTGTACGCATCCCCCTGCAGAGCCCTCTACGGCATGGGTTCACGCAAATTGACTTTGCGATTTATCACTCTATAGTGATGCGGGCCCTGCGTGGGGGGCCATGATGATTCCAAGCACAAAACAGGAGGCCATACATGGCTGACAAGAAAGCGCAGTTGATCATCGAGGTCGAACTGCCCGTTTTAACCGGTACCGTAGGGCCTGATGTAATAGACGTACGAAGCCTGACCTCCACGGGTCACTTCACCTTCGATCCCGGCTTCATGTCGACCGCCTCTTGCGAGTCCAAGATCACCTACATCGACGGCGACAAGGGCATCCTGCTGCACCGCGGCTATCCCATCGAGCAGCTGGCAGAGAAATCCGACTACCTGGAAACCTGCTACCTGCTGCTGAATGGCGAGCTGCCTACCGCCGAACAGAAGGCACAGTTCGTCAGCACCGTGAAGAACCACACCATGGTTCACGAGCAGCTGAAGTCCTTCCTTAATGGCTTCCGTCGTGACGCTCACCCCATGGCCATCATGTGCGGCGTAGTCGGCGCACTCTCGGCCTTCTACCACGACTCCCTAGACATCAACGACCCGCACCATCGCGAGATTTCCGCGGTGCGCCTGGTCGCGAAGATGCCGACCATTGCCGCAATGGTCTACAAGTACTCGATCGGTCAGCCGCTGATGTATCCGCGCAACGATCTGAGCTACTCGGAAAACTTCCTGCACATGATGTTCAACACGCCGTGCGAGATCAAACCGATCAGCCCGGTGCTGGCCAAGGCAATGGATCGGATCTTCATCCTGCACGCCGACCATGAGCAGAACGCCTCGACTTCCACAGTACGCCTCGCCGGCTCCACCGGTGCCAACCCGTTCGCCTGTATCGCAGCCGGCATCGCCGCCCTGTGGGGACCGGCACACGGCGGCGCGAACGAAGCCGTACTCACCATGCTGGACGAGATCGGCGACGTATCGAACGTCGAGAAATTCCTGGCGAAGGCCAAGGACAAGAACGATCCGTTCAAGCTGATGGGCTTCGGGCATCGCGTCTACAAGAACTTCGACCCGCGCGCAAAGGTTATGAAGCAGACCTGCGACGAGGTGCTGGGCGAGCTGGGTATCAACGATCCGCAGCTGGATCTGGCCATGAAGCTGGAAGAGATTGCTCTCAACGATCCTTACTTCGCCGAGCGCAACCTGTATCCGAACGTGGACTTCTACTCGGGCATCATTCTCAAGGCTATCGGCATTCCGACCAGCATGTTCACCGTCATCTTTGCCCTGGCGCGTACTGTTGGCTGGATTTCCCACTGGAAGGAAATGATCGCCTCCGGCCAGAAGATCGGCCGTCCGCGCCAGCTGTATACCGGCCACACCAAGCGCGACCTGCCGCGTTAAGCGACAACCAGCGCAAAATAAGGCTGCCTTTGGGCAGCCTTTTTTATTCCCCCTGGGCCGACTGAATATTTATCCCTTCCATTCGATTCACTAGAGGTCGACACAGGTGAGCGATGGCCATCGAGCGCAATCAGCGATCTTCCGGCCTGACGTCATTGATCAGCTCTCAGCAGAAATACCGGCGCAGCCAGCAACTCATAGCCCGACGAGCAGTTGAATACGCAATCTTGGACTTAACAAGCGCAGACTTGCCTATGCAGTCGCTTGCTCCAGCCAACCCAACAATCGAATCGCATCCTCCCTAGTTTCACCACAGCAAACAGGGTCCGCCGAAAAAGCAGAGCAGACAACCGGCCGCCGCGGATCGCCGAACAGCAAACAGAGAAAGTCAGCGCTTAATTGAATACAGCGCTCCCCAGCGCGCTTGCCATGAGGCATACCAGGTATCGAGGAGCTAATGGAGGGCGCGATACAGCATGCACCGCAACCAGGGCGACAATCCATAAACTGCCACTCAGTGAAAAAACGGGCGCGATAATAATCCGGCCAAAGCAAAGACACCAGATGCGCCATTGCACGCGACCGCAGGTGCAAATACGCTAGCGCGTCGCTATTTCGAGCCCACACCCATCATGCCTGTCTGGTTGCAAACCGCCGCCCTACTCTGCTGCTCCAACCTCTTCATGACCTTCGCCTGGTACGGCCACCTGAAGAGCCTGAACGGCAAACCCTGGCTGATCGCCGCACTGATCAGCTGGAGCATCGCCTTCTTCGAATACATGCTGATGGTGCCGGCTAACCGCATCGGCTATACCGAGCTGTCGATCGGCCAGCTAAAGATCATGCAGGAGGTGATCACACTGATGGTGTTCGTGCCCTTCAGCGTGCTGTACATGCAGCAGCCATTGAAGCTGGACTATCTATGGGCAGGGCTTTGCATGGTCGGAGCGGTCTACTTCATTTTTCGCAGCTAGCACTTCTGCCAGGTGACGCCAGGCCTGGCGCTTGGGCATACTGGCGACCCTTTTCCCGACCCTGCAAAGGAATCCAAATGTTCAAGGTTAATGAGTACTTCGACGGCACCGTCAAATCCATCGCGTTCGACATGGCTGAAGGCCCTGCCACAATCGGCGTCATGGCGCCAGGTGAATACGAATTCGGCACTGCGCAACTGGAAGTCATGCACGTAGTTGCCGGCAGCCTGGACGTGAAATTGCCGGGTAGCGATGCCTGGGAAACCTTCGCCAGCGGCAGCCAGTTCACCGTACCGGCGAACAGCAAGTTTCAGCTGAAGGTAAAGGTAGACACCGCCTATCTGTGCGAGTACCGCTAAGCATTACAAGCGCAAGGTGGAAAGTCTCCAGAGACGTTCCACCACTGAGCTGCTTTCAGCCGAGTGTCTTGTACGCTTGATCCGCCCGCCTCGACTGATTGAGCTGAGCCAACTCAGCAGCGACTCGCTCACGCTCCGCTCTCGCTGCCTGTTGTAGATCCGCATACAAACTAGACAAGGCGCCAACCTCATCGCGGAGCGCTGAATCACCCCAAGAATCCATCGCAACAATCTCTGCTACAAGCGCACGACAGCGAGGATCAAGCTCGCTGACTGCACCCCAATCACGGCGTGACAGCGCGTCATGGAGCTCGACCTGAAGCACCTTGAGGGAGCCGATAAGCGTCATAAAAATACCTTGGCCTGGGTGACGCGAGGGCTTAATTAGATCTTACGCGTATTGTGCGATGCCATCCCAGCCGGCCTTGACTTCCTGAAGCAAAGCCGCGACCTCTGTAAGCGCATCGGCATCATTGTTGCGGTTAGCTTCCGTCAGCCGCCTGATCATGTATTCATAGAGCCGGTCAAGATTCGCTGAAATCTCGCCGCCCACTTCATGATCAAGGGCCTCGCGCAAGCCACCAACGATGGAGATACTCTTGCCGATAAGCTCGCCCTTTTCGGCCAGCCGGCCAAATTGGATGGCACCCCTGGCCTGATATATGCGGTCTAGGCCGCCCTGCATGAGCATCTGTATCAAGCGATGGGGACTAGCCTCAGCAACCTGAGTCTGCACCCCAACACGTTGATACTGCTTCATTGCGGACATTGCGTTCATAATGGGCTCCAAGCGTTTAGCGATACTGTTCAAGTTATCGACAAACAATCAAAGAGCTTTAGCAGCTTTTTCCAACACTTAAAGCAAAGCCTTGGCAGTCATCCGGTCAATCTTTCTGCGTAACAAACCCAGGCATGCTGTCAAAAAGCTGCGTGAGGCTATCGCTTGTGCGAGTAAGCTGGGCCACCAGGGTATCCATCGCATTGAACTGCTTATATAAGCGCTCTTCCAGCGCCGCTATCCGCTTTGTTAATTCCGCTTTCTGCGTGTCGACCTTATCAATAGTCCCCTGTAATGCATCCGTTCTGGACTCCAATATTCCGCCAGCATCGGTATAGGGTTTCAGCCGCGCACCCAGGCGGCTCGCGAGACCATTGTCCCCAGTAAAGTAGGCCGCGACCTCTTCGAAATTCGACGTAATCGCCTTGCTTACCTTGGCCGCATCCATCTCAAGAGTGCCGTCTTTCTTGGTAGTGACGCCCATGTCAGCCAAGGCTCGCATCGCGCCCTCCCCCTGAGGCGACACCAGCTCTGATCGAATGGTGTTGATCAGCGAACGAACAGAGCTATCACCCACCAAAGCCCCGGTCACCGGCGCATCGGTTTCAGTAACCGTGGTGACCTTGGTCTCGGTATTTATAAAGCTCATTAAGGTGTTGTAAGCATCAACGAACTTTTTGACGTTGCCCTGCACTCCGGCCTCGTCACGAGTAATCGTCACGCTACTGGTACCTTCAGACTTGAGCTCAAAACTGACGCCACTGACCACATCATCGACACTGTTGCTCTCTCGGGTAACCGAAAGGCCGTCGATTGTGAACTTCGCACTCTGCGCAACAGCAAGAGTCTTGGCCGAGCCCGGGCTAGCAATCTGGGCGTCATACGTGGCCTTGGCCTCGACATACTCCGGGTCTGTATCTCCAGAGTAGTCAGCTAAATTAGGTGGGGCGCTATACGTTAATGCCCCGAGCGAAACGTTGCCTTCTGCAGGGTCGGCATCCGTCCCCACAACGGAAATGTCATTGCCATCCCCCGTCTTGCTGCTGCTCAACACGAGGCGAGAACCCTGGTCATCGGTGATGATGGTTGCGCTGACGCCCGCGTTTGCGCCTGCCTTGTTTATGGCATCACGAACGCCCGCCAACGTGTTATTGGTCGAGTCGACGGTGATATCGAGCGCGGCCGAGCCGCCCACCTTGATGCTCAAGGTGCCGGCGTTCAGCTTGGTTTCATCATCAGCAGGCACGGCAGCCAGGGCGACCTTGCTGCTACTCGCCAGTTCTTCGACTTCCAGCTTATAGCTCCCCGCCACAGCGCTTTGGCTGGCCGTAGCGGTCACCACATTGCTTTCAGAAGAGGATGCCTTACGCGCCAAGAATGAAGAGGGGCTATTGAGAGCAGACAACGCCGTTTGAAAATTGCTGATTGCACCTTTCAACTGTCCTAGCGAGGTCAGCTGGGTAGTCGTCTTGGCTTCCAGCCGCTTCAGCTGACTTTCCTTCGGCGCCTGCTCGGCTGATGAAATGGCCTTAACCATCGCATCAATATCCATACCGGATCCGATGCCTGTGATACCTGCCATACGCCACCTCGTCAAAAATATGCCTGAAAGCCAGGCTGAGCTGGCGATTCAGGAAGTCCATCCAATAATCGTGCCTTAGGCTTCAGCCTTGAACAGCAAACTACGCATGTCCTCAAGCCGCTCGGAAAGCCGTAAAAGATCTTCTGAAGGTATTTGGCGTATCAGCTTGCCTGACTCGCCATCCATGACCTTTACAACAACCTGCCCGCTAGAATCGTCCACGCTAAAATCGAGATTGCGCTGCAGGTCCTGCACGATGGTCTTGAATCTCTCCACTGCCGAGGTTGCACTCACAGAAGCGGAAACCGATTGTTCCTTAGCCTTAGCACCATCAGTCGGCGCAGTTTCACCGGAAGCGTTAGGGCTCAGCGACGGCATCTCGCGCCTAACTGTATTTGGCTGCGACAGAGAAGTGAGATTTACCCTTTCCATATCTAATACCTCACAACGCAAAAAGGAGGAAGGAGCCTAAACTCCCTCCCCCTGTTAGCCAGACGGCTTTCGCCTTTACTGGAGCAGCGACAGTACAGACTGCGGAAGCTGCTTAGCCTGGGCAAGGATCGCAGTACCGGCCTGTTGCAGCACCTGATTCTTCGACAGGTTGGCGGTCTCCGCCGCGTAGTCGGTATCCATGATCCGGCTGCGAGCGGCCGAAGCATTTTCCGAGATGTTCTGCAGGTTGTTGATGGTGTTGTCGAAGCGGTTCTGCACCGCACCGAGGTCGGCACGTTGAGCATCGACCGCCGCCAGCGCGCTATCCAATACTGCCAGCGCACGCTGCGCACCGTCAGCCGTCGAGATATCAACCTTCGACACAGTAGCCTGCTCTGCTTTGGCCTCACCAAACAACTGCGTCGCGCCGCTCACCGCGACAGAAAAGGTCTGGGCGGAAACGGCTCCCCCGGCAGGAAGGTCGGCCGCTGGAGTGCTGTACGCGTTTGTGCTGCTGCTCAGTTGCTGGTATTGCAACTTGCCGGCGGTAGCTGAGTGCCCAACACTTGCTACCGTTCCAAAATCGATGGTCGAGCCATCCTTTGCGCGAATGCTGTCGGTGCCGAACTCCAGGAAGTCCTCGGCCTTCTGTCCCGAGGCAGATGTGGCATTTTTCAGAGCATCGATCAGACTGGATGGATTGGTAATCTTAGCGCCCGCCTCCAGCGTCAGCACGGTGGAGCCTACAGTAACGGTATCCAGTGTCAGGTGTGTAGCATCGCCAATTGCGACGCTTAACTTGAGATCGTTTACTTGTGTGTCGCGCGAAGTTGCTGCAACGAGTTTGGTAGTTGCTTCAATCTCTCCACTGAGTGGTGCTGCAGTGCTTAGTGTGCTATCTGCAGATACCTGCTGGAATGAAACCGAGCCAGAGGTCAGCGCACCAGCTGTGGTGTCGGCGCCATTATCAGAGATGGCACTAGCAAATGCACCAAAGGTAACTGATGCCCCATCTTTCGCGGTGAGTTGATTAGTCGTCGCATCGTAGCTAAAAAAATCTGCGCCAGTTCGGCTTGAGCCATCAGCCGTAGTTGCAGCGAGAATAGCGGCGCCTAGATCATCAGTGCTGTTAAATGTGCCGACGGTGAGGGCTACTCCATCAACGCTCAGGCTGGCCAGCGACATTTGAACGGTATCGTCAGTGCTGTCCGATGTCGCTGCTGTCACGTTGAGCTGAAGCACATTTTGCGAGACGTTACGCTTTACGTCGGTAATGGCGTAGCTTTCAGCCGAGTTGAGCTGCAAATAACCGACGGCGGTCTTAGCGCCGGTAGTGTCCAAGGTCACCTTATCGCTGTAGGTACCCGCCGCATCTTGAGACTGCAGGCTGATGGTCGCCGCACCAGTGATCTGGCCGAAGGAAATGTTTTCGCCAGTTGCCGATTCAATGATCACATTCTTGTCAGCATCAAGATTGGCTTTCAGGCCCAGCTTTGCAGAGTTGGAATTGATTTGCTGAGCAAGGTCTTCATTGGAAGTGACGCCGACCAGGCTGACCTTCTGAGCAGTGTCGCCACTGCCTACGGTCAGGGTAAAGCTCGCCGACTGGCCAGAAACCGCAGTATTGACGTCTGCTTTAACGAGAGTGCGTGCATTAGCGGACATTCCGGAAATAGCACCATCAAACTTGGCGGCTAGCGATTTGGCGCTGTCATCGGATGCCAGTTCGATAGTTTTTTCCTGACCACCACCTACCAGCTTCAACGAACCAGAATCAAAAGCCGAAGTGCTGCCAGAAACTACATTGCCGGTCATCGTATCGAGGTTTGCAGCTGTCGGCACAGCGCCCATGCTGGAGGTAGCCTTATTTATGCTTCCTACTTGGTAAGAACCAATGGCATTGGCCGATGCGTTCTTGAGTGACACATCGATGGTTTCGTAAGCGTTCGACCCAACCTGGAAAGCCGAAGTACCAAATGAGCCGTCCAGCAGCTTCCTACCACCAAAAGTAGTGGTCTCGGCGATTCGGGTCAGCTCATTCTGTAGCGCAGCCACTTCCTTTTGCAGAGCCGAGCGATCAGCATCGCTATTCGAGCCGTTGGCGGACTGGATAGACAGGTCGCGCATACGCTGCAACAGGTTAGTCGACTGCTGCAGTGCACCTTCGGCGGTTTGCGACAAAGAGATGCCGTCGTTGGCGTTGCGGGTTGCCACGTTCAAGCCGCTGATCTGGTTGGTTAGACGGTTGGAGATCTGCAGACCAGCGGCGTCGTCCTTGGCGCTGTTGATGCGGCTACCGGTGGACAGGCGCTGCATGGAGGTGTTCAGGGCGTTGGACGTGCTGTTGATGTTGCGTTGGGTATTCAGCGACGGGATGTTCGTATTGACTGTAAGAGCCATGATGTGCCTCCAAGGGCGCTAGTTACTTTGGTTGCCTGAGCTTGCGACTCCGGGCCGGCTTTTGCCCAGGCACCCATTGAGTTCGCATTCGATTAGCTTATCGGCGCCGTTTGGGTTGGCTTTAGGGCAAATTTCGAACTTTTTCGTGAGCCCGGTACCGCTCCAACGCTACGCCAGCGCATCCATACTGCGGACTTGCTTGACTAGCTTTTCGGGTGAAGCGGGGAAAACTTTAGGGGATGGCTGAAGCCGTTTCCCTGACCTGGAGTCAAAGGGAGCTCGCTCACTGCTGGCAAGCGTTGCTAAACCAGTCGCGGCGAGGGCCGCTCCCACAGGTTCGGTGAAACATTTGGGGAGCGGGTATGACAGCGAGGCTCGCTGGGATGAGACGTTGCTGACGTGCTATGAACCAAGTTGTGCGAGGTGCTCGAGGAATTGCGATTCGTCGAGCACCGTCACGCCGAGTTCGTTGGCTTTGGTGAGCTTCGAGCCGGCGCCTGGGCCCGCTACTACGCAGTTGGTTTTGGCGGATACTGAACCGGCAACCTTGGCCCCCAACGCCTCCAGCCGTGCCTTGCCCTCGTCGCGGCTCATTGCTTCGAGCGTGCCGGTCAGCACCCAGGTTTGCCCGGCCAGCGGCAAACCTGCGGCGACTTTCCTCTCGCTTTCCCAGTGCATGCCGAACTCGCGCAACTGCGTCTCGATAGCCCGGGCGCGCTCGGCGTTTTCGGGTGTGTCGAAATAATCGCGCAGCGCGCGTGCGGCCTTTTCGGTAAGGCGTTCAACCTGGCGCAAATCGAGCCAGTCGGCGGCGATGATCGTGTCCAGACCGCCGAAACGCTCGGCCAGGCGCTGAGCGCCGGTGCTGGCGATGAACGGGATGTTCAGCCTGTCGAGCAGACCAGAGAGGGTCGCGCAGGCAGCGAATTCCGGATGCAGATCACCCTCCTCCTGCAATTCCACGCCACGCTCGCGCAGT
>LNAP01001035.1_pt1 | contig 30120 bp, 26 predicted proteins | sample 602601 | NCBI WGS metagenome assembly LNAP01 (sample SAMN02440304, study PRJNA202911) | soil metagenome | biome: Subtropical and temperate rainforests or woodlands; isolation source: soil samples (1 kg each in a 20% v/v slurry with milli Q water) were... ...
AGATGCCATCAAGAACGGCACCGAGACCGGCCTGCAGGCCAAGTCGCTCATGGATGCTGGTAAACTCGTGGGTGATGAGGTTGTTGCTGGCATTGTTGCCGACGCCATCAAGGGCCCTCAGTGCAACAAGGGCTTTATCCTGGACGGATTTCCCAGAACTGTCAACCAGGCGCAGATCTTGGACAGCCTGCTCCAGAAGCAGCACGTCGGCATTGACAAGGTCATCAACTTGCACATCGACGACGAGCTTCTCGTGAAGCGCGTGACGGGTCGCTGGATCCACGCCCCCAGTGGCCGCACCTACAACACCTACTTCAGTCCGCCCAAGGTGGAAGGCCAGGACGACGTGACCGGTGAGCCCCTGATGCACCGCAGTGACGACACCGAGGACAGCCTGCGCACCCGCCTGAACGAGTTCCACTCCAAGACCACCCCCGTGCTGCAGTACTACAGCAAGAAGGTGGTCAACATCAACGCGGACGACGATGTCGACAAGATTACCACCGCCATCAGAACGGCCCTCGACAAGAAATAAACGATAAAGTTTCGTATGGATAGGAGCCACTTATTTACCCCGCGGCAATATTGTGGGTATTATTCCTCATAGCAAATGTTATTATACAAAAAAACTGATTTTAAATTTCACTACCGGTACGTCGTAGCAACCATGCTTTTACTATTCATAAGAATAAAATGCACATGATATTTCGCAAGGTAAAACTCTATTTATGCAACTGTTCTAAAAATAGCCTTTGATCAAGTTTCTTCTGCGTCATTTGCTGCACAATAAAGAACAGTATTCTCATTCACTTACGCTAATCATGAACAGATATTAAAATATAACAACGATAAAAGGCAAATTTCAATTTAATCAGTTGTGACCAGACTGGTCTGTATTCGATAGCTATGCTATAATGCCACATCTGTACGGCCCAGAAACAGCGAAGGATGCGCTCACAACTCTCTCCACGAATACTAGTATCATAAGTTTAGTATGCATACCAAGAGTGAGGTAGTATACTACGACACATTTATTCGATACCTGAGTGCATCGTTGTGCCTAAAATAACACATGCGTTACTTTCAAGCAGGCGGCACATTCCCAGACTTTTGGACCTCTGAGACTCAACAATGTCTTGGATAATCCTGGACCGCTGTCTACAACAAAGCAGCAACTCCGACTCATTATTATCTTAACAATGATCTTCAAGGTTTTCTTATTCACCGCAGCCGCTGTGTGCATGTGGCTTACCTCTATCAGTGCGTCAACCACCACCGAAATCGAACTGCCTGGTTTGTACAAGTGGGTATTGGTATGCGACATTGACAACACCAACGGTGGTGAATATGTTCGACAACAGACGATTGTGTCCAGAACCAAAGTGACAAAGAGTGCCACCGTCGAAGAACTCAAGCGCAGAGTGTCTGGTTCGAAGAGCGAGTTCCGCTCGAAGTTGGAAGCTGGCGCCACGTTCAAAGCTGTGAGTGTGTCCAGCTCCAGTGAAGAAGGCTATTCCTCCCACGAAGAGCTGATAAACCAGATGATTTCTACGGAGTCCAACTCTTATGAGTTCGAGAAGACTGAGACTCTGCAGGAGACAATCACGGTCCGTCCTGGCGCAAAGTTTGTGCTGTACCAGCTTCAGTTCACTGCACCGGGCATTTTCCAGACCTTCCCCGTCACGGCAACCAATCCCAGAGAAGTGAAAGTGCTTCTTACTTTCAAAGTTGAGGTGACACCCAAGCAGGGCATTATCCCCGACGGATCCACATTTGCCTTGAAGTCTGTCCATGGAAACTACTTGTCTGGACACAAGGGGGCCGAGAACGCTGGCGTGAGTCTAGCCGGACGCATTCAAGCGTGGGAAAAGTGGACTTTTGTGCACATTCGTGATGATGTGTACGGACTGCGCTCTGTGCATGGTACCTATCTGCGTGCCCACAAAGGTGGTGAGAACGCCAAAGTGGACATGCAAATTGACAAGCACAACTGGGACAAGATGGAATGGGAACAGTGGACGGTGGTACCTGCGAAGAACAACAAATATGCGTTGCGTTCTTCACACGGAACCTACCTGAGAGCGCACAAGGACAAAGGGCTAGTGGATCTGCAGGTCGATAAGCACAACTGGGATGCGATGACCTGGGAACAGTTTGAGCTGGTGCCTGTCACGATCGATAAGAGCGAACTGTAGGCCCTGTATAAGAAGGATTCTGTCAAGGGTGAAGAGGCAATGTCATTGTGTGTGTTGAATCTACGAATGGTCAGTGCATCTTGATTAAACTTTGCTGACGGCTTTTGCTTGTAAAAATGGGTATGTCTGAAAATTTTGAAACAAAAAAGTATCTTATGCAATAAAATCAACGACTTTAGTTATGAAGAGGTGTTCAAACTCAAACGCACGGTAGTAAATTCATTTTTTTTGCTCGATACGCGGCAACTCCTAAAAATCGAAATAAAACACAAATCAAGAACTTCTATCTAAAAGAACAGTTATATGTAAGTGCTAAAACGTACCTATTCATCCTATTAACCTACCGGTATGCCACTACTTTTGCTCTGTACAACTATCAACACAGTTTAAACCATTCTTTACGCAGACAGCTGGTACATATTTACCAACGCAGTCACATCATAGTGCAAGGCAAACTTGCTCAACACTTTGTTAAACAATGTGGTGTTATTCGTACGTACCACCACCAACACCTCTCTTAACCCAGCTAATATACTATCCGGAGGTGCTTCCTGCCAGGCCAGCAGCGCGACTAGGTAGCTGTAGAGGTTCGTCTTATTATTGAGTAACAGGTGGGGGTTCTGGTGTAAAATATTGAGCATGCCGGTGTATGCGTGCACGCGTTCGCTGTGTGGGCAGGGTAGCTCCAGGATACTGTTTATGGAGAGATAGTATGGGAAGAGAGGGTAAGAGAAAACGGTACAAGTAGAGTAATACAAGCACAGTGACTATAAGCACGACTATGAATTCACCCACAGCACGAAAACATAACGGCCTGCTACTGAAAAGATATTTGTGACAATCTGCACAAACACACAATCTCAATCACACAAATATAGAACCCACCTGCACCAGTCTGCAAAGTACTCATCTGCCAATTCGGCCACTTCTAACTTGTCCCCCATGGCCAGTCTTCCAATGGTGACGGCAATGTTCACTTTGATGTTGTCCTGCAATTCCTCACATTGCAGGCCTGATGTATTGTATTGGGTACAGAAATGAATTGATAATAAGTGGGATTGTAGCCACAAAACACGTAAAAACACGAATTCAATTCAGTCTGTCCTCAAAGTTGCTATCGACCACTGTACACGAATGATATAAAATAATATACCAAATGTAAAATACAAGCACTGTACCTGTGATGAGTGCATGCATGATCGAAGCAATATATGGCACCAGAAACTCTCCTCCACAATGGAGCGCCAAATTTCCAATACACCAGGCCGCATTGTTGCACACCAGGGGGTAATCTATGTGCAAATTGCGTATGGCCGATTGCACCATTGTGGTGGCAATGTTCACATCGATGAGGGTGGAAAAACAGAATTTACACACCTCCCCGGCGAGGCTAAAACCGGATTGTCTTAACTCCGCATAACCATCATTGCAGGCGGCAAATAAGATGGAAAACAATGTGGTGTGTGTTTGGGTGTCCAATACGAGGGTGCTGAACACATCGTGCAGGCCTTCACACAATGCACTAATAACATCTAGGGCGCAGATCACAAAGTCTTTGTGAGGAAGGTCATCTTCATCATCATTGTCATTTTCACTGTCAGGATCTGTGGTAGAAGTACTCGGGCCTGTGATTGTTGAATGACGAAATAGAAGGTATTATTATTCATTAAAAAGATACGTGTATGAGAATATCCTGAATATCGTACTGTACCAGCTGTTGCCATGGAGAAAAGCAAATGAAACAAACAAAATGCCATTAAAAAACAAAACAAACAAATATGCGTACCTGCTTCAGCATGCTCCTTGAGCACGGTAGTGGCGATGCGAAGACAGCGGTTGTATATTTGCAGCACATATTGCTGGGCGTCGAGGCCAATCGCAGAAAGTACGCTAGATAGGCACTCCAGCATTGGGAACATACGCATGTCTACATAAAATGCAGTTAAAAATATATATCATTAATTAGTCCGCTCAGTAAGAAAAACAAACAAATATAAGTACAATTGGTGATTGGGCCACCATTTGGAATCACGTACATGGCATTCGTGGCAGAAAGGCACAATGCTTACCTAAATCATCAAGCTCGTTGAATTTCCTCACTAATTTTGGTAGATACAATTCCGTATACTGAGCATTCTGTAGGTCCGCTCCTGTGTTGAAAATTAATGAAATTGTAGATGTTAACATCTTCAAATGCATCACAATAATATCAACTCAAATCCAGCAATTTACACCTTTGAATACTACAAGACAAATTGCCGGATTAGCTTTAAATCCCACACTAAAATACAAGAACACTTACCAATAGTATCGGCGATGGTGCCGATGGTATCCACCAACACAAGGGAAGCTTTCACCCCATATACATCAAACGCTCTCGCACACGCACTTAGTATGGTGTGTACATGGGGTAGCAGTATGCTATCACTATCATTATTATTATCACTCGAGCTCACGTAGAAGGAGTTCTCAATCAGTATCGCCAGGGCACTGCAGGCTGCTATCTGCACCTTGGGCATGGCGTCAAACATAGTGCTAAGTAACACTTGTAAGGTCTGTGTATAGTACACACTACCCACACTAGCTACCGTAGGACTATTACTACTAGCATCACTATCGTTCATACATTCATACAGACTGCAGTAACGAGATAACACCCAGCAGCTGATAGATCGCATCTCTGGCAGAGGATCCTGCACATGCTGTGATAAAATAGAAATACAAGAAAAAGTAAGAATAAAAATGTAATCACTTTTCAAAACACAAAGCATATTTAAACGTAAAGTCCAGCAAAAGTCAAAGATTTTACCTGCAACAGGAAAGGGAAGAGCTGAGGAATGTACTGTGCCATCTCGTCCACACATCCTATAAATAAAGCAAATGAGTGAAAAATTAAAGTTAAAAATGAATACTGACACCTGATAGCACTATTAAACACATTCCCTACGTATAGTCAGCAAAAGTATCAAAGTTCTAGCAACAATAAAGTTCCAAAACAAATGTAGGGTATGTCACACACAATTATCAAGTGTTTATGGCATTACCTGTGCTGAGAGCACCCAAAGCAAGCATGCCGCATTCTCTCACGAGCACATTCTCATGCTGGAAACACTCTTGAATACGCGGGAGTGCTGTAACAAAGAAATTGAAGTTTTAAAAAATAGACAAGCAATTTTGAGATACATCTAATAATGCTTGGCACGAAACACCATTGTACACAATATATGCATCTATTCAACCCCATACAGAGCACAAAATACAATAAAAATAGCAAATATACACAGCAATAAATTCACATACCTGCAGTGAGCACGTCGGCAGGAGGGAAGGACAGAGCCACCGTATCGAGCAGTAAAGCCGCTTGTTTACGCAAGGTCCACCGAGTGCTTAACTCCGCTGTTTCCTTATCCTCTGCTTTGGCACTAAAAGTATATATTCAGTGTGAAAAAGTGTAGGAATAAGATAAGAGGGATACAAAATGTAGAACTGTGGTCCAGAGCACAAAAAAGAAACAGTTGTCCAGTATTTTAAATGTCGAAAACCAAAAATAAGCATTTGTCGCAGCTTTACCTGCCCGTGTTGCTGCCGTTCTTGTGATGAATCGGGCGTAAATTCAGCTCTTTTTCACCACTATTTTCCGACGCCTCATCGTTGCGCTCTGTATCCATCTGCTCTTGTGTTAGATACAACCGACTGACCAAATGTTGCACTAAGGTGTTCAGATAAGGCATAATCGCAATCTTCGTGTCGGGGGTTTCCAACATTACCGCCCAGAACTCACAGCTCTCAATGGCCACACATTCTTGGGTATCTTGAAGAGCCGCCAGCATAAAGACGCATATATTGTCAAAATAGGCGTCCAAAACCGCCACATGCGTGGTGCTGATGGTGGTGATGGCCTGGCATACCAAGGTACGGACTTTGGTATTCGGGTCAGTCGACAGGTGCGCGAGATTTTGGATGAATGCATTCATATGAGTGATGAGATACGACGCGTTGCCCATCGCGCTGGCGCTGTTTACCTGGCTGTGGTGGTCCGTGTCGAAATTCGCTGGGTTTAGGAGGTACAAAAGAGCATTGTAACTACTCAGCGCGCCGATGCGGATACTTGCCTCACTGCACGTCATCAACGCGAGTAGCTTTGGGATCAGTGTATCCAGGGGCCGATTGAGACTGTCCTGTGCAAGTTTCAAAGCGGAATCCTCACAAATGCGTTGTGTGGCCTCCAATGCTCCTTCCAGAACACACAAATGGGTTGGAAACAAACCAACATCAAGCATTTGCAATATTGGGGGTAGCATGTCGCACCAGGTAGTCACTGAAAAGGATTCAGAGATCTTGCCGGCAAGAATGGCTCCCGTTTTCCGGATATCTGCGATGCTGTCTTGCAAGACTTGCACAATTTGCTTCTTCAACATCGTTTGCACATTGACTGGCAGAATCGCCAGATGCTTGAAGACGTAGTTCTTGATAATCAGACCCGCTAACTGGCGCAGGTCGGTGGTTAAACCTTGGGCTTGGTACTGAGCTCCAGCGGAGAATACATGCATCATAACAAGCACAAAAGAAGGGTTGGCCACATGTTCATCCAGCGAAGCCAGTGCTCTTCCATGGTCGGAGCGTGTTGGATCGCGCAATGCTTGGAGAAGGTGGAAAGAGTTTACCAACTCCTCTTGCTGCGGGACGTAATCCTCAACTGTACTGAGAGGACTGTGTGGAGAGCTCATGTTCGTTTCTGTGTGAAGTTCAACTCGTAGATAATAGCGTTTTCTTAAAGCCTTGGACAACTATCTTTAACCGTTTGTAGCTCGATGAACTAAAGAATGCCTCACTGTCAAGAGACGGATATGCGACCTAGTTTGCTTTAGACCCAGGGCAATGCTTTGGGACTTGTGCATCATTTCGTGGCAGTGGCAAGGGCAAAACTTAACATGTATTTAAAATGGTAAAACAGGAGAACGTACCATAGGTAAGAAATAATACTGGTGTGCTATTTCGAGCACTAGCTGCCATTTGCAAAACGGTCTCGGCGCGAACCTTGGACTTGCATTTGATTCGACCATCTCTTTGTTGATCAGCCCATCGTCCCTCCAGATTTGTGTAGGTTTATCGGCTACATATTCGCATATTCGTTCCGACGAGACTTTGGGATCCTGTCGAGGGAGGTCTTTTAACGAAAAATAACGTTGGTAACATTTGCCCGTTAGTTCCATCATGGATTCATACAGTGCATCCCTGTCCAACCGGCGGTATCCTTCCGGTGGCTCAGGCTTGCTTGGTAGCTCGCCTTCTACCTCAAAGCTGAGGCTCAATCAGGGCAGCACCCTGAGCAATCTCAGCAACAATAAGAAACCCCGAGCCAGTAGTGCCAGCGTGACTCGAAAGAACAATTCTCGCTTCGAGGCTGCCAGCACCTTGCCTTTGGGGGGTTCAGGAAGCTTTCTACCATCACAACAAGGCCAGTTTCTCCGTGCGAATGGGAATTCTCTCAGTGGCACCAACGAAGGAAGCGCGAAGAACGGCAATTTTATCTCCAGTAACCCAGCTCTTGCCAACAATGCGGGTGGAGCTTTCGTGGGAGACTCACGTGGCGATTCGTACGACCAGATTCGACGCAATTACGAGCAGAATCGTTTGGTGGGGGCCCACAAGAGTGGCTACGGCACGGGGGAGCAGAACAACACATCTCTTGTCCTCAGCAGCAGCAACGGTTTCAGCAATAATAGCAACTCCTATGGCGGACCACCGCGTGCTCAGTCTGCGTCAGGCATGTCGCGCGCTGCGAATTCGTACAACAATGCGTTTAACAATGGAAACAACGCCACCAATAGTGCTGTCACACAGAGTAACGCCTATTTAGCCATGCGGCAAACGACGGCAGGGACGGCCAGCCCACCGCCCGAGTTCATGAATGGGAATAATAATAACAATACGAGTTTTGGCAGTGGTGCGTTTGGAGCCAACAGGTGAGCTCTTTTGTGGATTGGTTTTGCATGATTTTACTGTAGATATTGTGAACATTCACCGTGTATCTCCAGTTTCATGATAGTATCTTACATTTACAATTTTTGTTTTTCTATCACAGTGCATCCGCCAACCCCAACAATTCCGCAAAGAACAAATTCGGTATTCCGTTGACCACCAACACGCGTGGCATTGCAAACAGTGGATTGTCCAATAATAATATCAACAGTGGGGCGTACTTAAACAGCACATATGGAAACACCACCGTAGGAAGTTTGATGGCTCTGTCGTCCAATCCTGGTAAGTTTTTCATTTAACCTTTTCTTTGTTTTTCCGTATCTACAAAGTGATGGTTTTAATCTTAATTCCTTCACTGGTCCTTCCTGTGTTCCATTATTTGCGATGTTGTACTCATATATCCTCCTTTCTTTCTTTCTTCCAATGCACAACACACAGCCTCCCCACGCAACAAATTCTCCACCGAAATCATCCCGGCTAATTTCATGCCAGCCCCGATCTTATGCGCCAAATCCAGCTACAGTGCTACAAACAAGGGTGTAAACCGCGTTTCCAGCCACAACAAAAGAGTGAGTTTTTCCACCCCATTGACCAACAGCACGCCCCTGCAGAACCCCTTTATGTGTCAAAATATCCCCGCCTGGAATGCCGCCAATGGTATAAGTAACACAAACACAAGCGGTATGAATAGTGCGACTAACAGTGGGCGATATAATAATAACAGTGGGGCAGGGGGTACCAGCGCGGCAGGAGGGAATAATGGATTATTTCGACCTGCTTCGGCGTCAGCTGCGATGATGTCCACGGCTACTACACACTTCCTAAACAACACCCTCAATGCAAATGCAAATAATAACAACAGTACTGCCAAAAACACAACTGCCAGTGCGGTCACTAATAATGTCATTATTAACGGCGGTGTGGTGTTAACCGGAGCAACAGTCGTCGCCAGTGTCAGCAATTCTCGGTCTGAGAGCCCTGTGAACCCAACTAGCACACCATTGTCGCTAAGCACTCAGCCGATCAACCTCGCGAGTGCCTTTAATAACCTCAACGCAGGTAGCACTCCCAGCCATGCCTTAAGTAACGCACCTAACATGAGCAAACCGCCATTGTTCTTTTCGAGCATCGGCGGTCAGCAATATGAAAACAACACAAAATGCAATGTTGAAGGAGTCGCTAGTCCTAAGTATGCCAACCATAACGCACCTCGTGGCTATGGCACCAGTAGCCCAATCACCTTGCAAAGTAATAGCGGAGAGAACAGTCCACTTAACGAAAGTGGTTTGCCTTCGATTCGCTTACAACAGGCACCCTCGCCACGGCCTGGCAGCGCTAACCACAGCACTAATCTAAACAATACAACCAACAATAACAATCAATCTGCTACCACCACTACCACTAATCCTAACAACAACGCTAACAACAATAACAATGCAAATACCAATACTCAACAACCTTTGGTACCTCTCTTTACACCGTCCCCCAATAGCAGTGCGAAAAAAGGACTTGTTTTGTCCAACTCGATGGAAAATTTTGCCTCCTATGGGATGACCAACGATGGGATCGGGACTACCCAGGGGAGCCTGAGTAAATATAATACCCATATGAGCGCCAACAACCTGCAATCGGGCTCGAACAGCGACAACAATAGTGTCAACAGCAGCACCAGCATCAGCAGTGGCACGCTAAAACCAAACCTAACCACTACTTCTACTACTACTACTACCGCCAATAACGTACCGATCGCGGCGGGTATGAAAAAGAGCCACGCCACAACCACCACTGCCAATCTGAGTAACCCAACGAACACGACCAATGCAACAACTAACAATACAAATACACCTTTACACTTGCGGCGGAACGGCTCGGCCGGCTCATTGGCAGAGTTAAACTTTCTCCGCATCACGCCACCCTTGGTAGAAAGCACGAATACCAGCAAGCTTTCCCCGAAAAGTGCTGCAATTGTGAATAGTATACGGGATGATAGTGTGTTGCTCCAAGCCAGCAGTGGTGTTATAAGTACCCACAGCGGGAATGCACATAATAATAACAAAGGCAAGAAACGGCACTCGTTAACGGATCAATTGGCGCATATTGGAGCAAATATGCATAATAACAACGCCAATTCCAACAGCACTACGGCGGCCAGCACACCTACCTTAACAAACCACACTACTGATTCACAGGGTATGCCTAACGGCTCTACTAAAGGGGAAAATAGCTCTTTTTTCACTCAGAGTCTCAACAGTGCGATCGCCATTGGTCGTAGTGTGGTTAGCAACGTGCAAAGTTTGAGCCCTACTCTCACTAGCGGGAAACACTATACAAATACAAATAGTGCCAATGCTAACACACTCAGTATACACGGCACGCTCAATAGCAGCAGCAACAGCCTGCAGAGCTTGACCTCCAAAAGCAACGATTACGCTATCAATGTACCTATAAACCACGCCTATGCTTCTCCTAGCCCTGTAAATTCACCGGACTTTGACGTGGAAGCTGAAGAGTCCATAACCGGGGTAGGAAACAGTTTGGTTATTGTGCCCTGCAAAAGCTTCAGTATTGGCACGTATGTGTGTCGCTCCCCTACGAAAATGTCGTTCTATGCGGAACATTGTGAATACCCGTTCAACCACCCGTATGAAAACAGCACCGTGTATCTTTCTATTCCTTACAAAGATATGAGCGCCATTACCACGGTGGGGATGAAATTTCGGTTTAAGATTCCTCGCAAATGCAGCATGGTGTTGGGGGAATTCGATACACAAAATGCCTTGCATTTGGTCACCCTGGAGTTAAGCCACACCAACAGTATGAGTGTAGTGCGGGAAAGGGTCGTTCCCTTAGTGTCGGCCAAATAATACAAAATGTTCGTTAAATTACACATTTTTTCATGCGCAGTTAGTATGGGAAACACAACTTGTATGCAGTTGAGGGTTTACTGTTTTTGCTGAGCCTTTTAACAAACCATTCTTTTCGAGCTTTTACATAGCCAGCAGGATAAGCATATTTTGTATCATTTGAAGGTATACACAGAGATATTGTTTTTTCTCCTTGTTGTATCTTTTTGCTTCACAAAAAGGAAAATGTTTATTTTTTTTTCACATGTCAGAATGTATGATAACTAAATCTCTTTGTTGAATCTTCCCTTCTTTGGTTCGGTATGTGTAAAGTTCACTTGTTTACTCAAAACGAAATAGTGCCGAATACAAGATACTCTAATTAAAACACTATTGATCGGCACACTTTCCGCTCCTGTTTTTTCTCACTCTCATCCATCGGAAATGAATCAAGGCTCACCATTGGAACGATCTTATGAGCTCTCTGCATAGTACGTTATCACACATTCACATAGTACCCACACGACACGCAGATTGCACCATCAACAACAAATATTGTTTTACAAATACACGCATTCAACTAATCTTTGACTGTCAACTTCAGCTCACCGCCCTAGATTATATCGAAATAATGAATTATTGGACACTACAAACATCAAGCGTATGCTACCCGAATACCGTCAACCTTACAACACTAAATCGTCCGTATGGTTCAGCACTTCTGGTAGAGCGGGAGATTGAGAAAAACCGCGCCAGTGGTTCCGCAAACCGAAGCCCAACCATACAGCCACCAGGCCCAGCGCCATCACTATGCCGATCACCAGGAGGGCTATCATCACGCCTGTGAGCTGACTGGAGGAGTCGCGCTGCACGGCGGCGTTGGTGACCTGAGGCAGGGCAAAGGTGGCGTTTGTCAGACCAGTGGCACCAAACTGCGCGGCGAAGAAGCGGAGGTTAACGTCCATCCTGCCTTCTGAAACCGCCAGCATAAGTGAAGAGCGCAGAGAATCAATTGTGTACACGGGGTCAAACACGGTGATCTTGTACTTCAACCGGACAGGGCTACCAGACAACGCCAAAGCAACCACGCCGTGATTGCGGAAACTGGATCTGCCGCCCTCTTCCTCTTCTTCCTCCACGACAATGTCTGTCACGCGATCAGGAACTACTCCATCAATAACTTCCGCCACGGTGTGCTGGATGGTCTTGTTGTAAGCAGCCTGCTGCGCGTCGTACTTGTCTTTATCGATGAAGTACACATCCTGTGTGAACGTTTTGAAAATATTTTATAAAGTACATAGTAGAAAAGAAATCTGGGGAATATAAAACTAACCTGAACAACATTCACAGACAATTCAAAATCCTTCAGGGCTGAAACAGTGGGACCTGCAGTAGGGACAATACTAGGAGACACAGTCGGTGCCACAAAAGGCGATTCCGTAGGAACGAACGTTGGGTTTGTGGAAGGACCCACCGATGGTACCAAGGACGGCATGGTACTAGGATTGTTAATAGGATAATGTGTCGGCCCTACAGATGGCACCAGTGATGGAGAAACTGTTGGAACTGCCGACGGTGATAGGGAAGGCGCGCCACTAGGATTGACCGTTGGTTGCATTGAAGGACCCACGGACGGGTTATCAGAAGGCGCAAAACTAGGAGTAACAGTTGGCACCAGACTAGGCTCCACCGATGGGACTTCCGTGGGAATCACCGAAGGATTAACGGATGGAAATACAGTAGGCGCAACAGTTGGATCCACAGCTGAAGGTGCCGCGGAAGGATCGACTGAAGGGACTCTACTTGGGTTAACAGTCGGTACCTTGCTGGGCATGAGGCTTGGTGACAGAGAAGGTGTGCGCGACGGCCTGGCAGAGGGTGCAAGTGATGGACTATCTGTTGCTAAATTAAACGGACCCGGGAGCATCCACATCGCGCCAGCGTTGGGAATAGCAGTCCCTCCACCTTCAGGAGTAATAGTAGCCCAATAGGCACTTATCAGCAAGTCCGGGATGCCATCACCGTTAAGATCACTACCACCATCCACTTCCCGTCCAAAATATCCTCCATCGGTGAATGTAAATGTTGTCACTCCGGCGGTAAGCGTGTCTACGTGGGCCGAACGCACCCCTCTCTGACCATAGATAATATCTGCATTAGAATTCGCATTATAACCACCCACAATCATGTCGTTCACACCGTCCTGGTTGATGTCACCTGCTGGCGATATCGCTGAGAGCTGCATATTCCAACTCCGACCATAAATTGCGAAGCCAACAGCAAACGAGCCGAACGACTTCATATCTAAATCCGTGGTGAAGGAGATATTAGTGCCATAGATAACGTATACAATTCCGGAACCGTATCGCGGGTTGGATCCTATAAGAGCCGAGCCATCAGGAGCGCCAATACCAATGTCATCTAAACCATCGTCGTTGATATCGCCCACCCCAGCAAGAGAAAGGCCTAAATGAGCATCTTTTGCCCCAACGAAGCGAACTCCCATTTCGCCAGTAACAAAAGTAGACAAGTCTGTGGTTGATAAAGTCTTGGATCCGTGGATCAGGTAAGCAACGCCGGCATTATTCCTGGTCACGCCGTCAACTGTTGGACTCGCATCGGGAGCACCCATTAAAAAATCCGCAATGCCGTCACCGTTAAAATCGCCTGCCGCGCTCACCGCCCAGCCTAGCCTCATCTTGCTTTCTGCTCCAGTGTAGTAGACACCTTTGCCGACAAACTTGTTAGGCGTTAAATCGATGGTGGGAAAACTAGCCGTTTTCTTTTTGCCAAAGATTACCCACACAACACCGGGTTGAGTTTTGGCGGATTTTCCAACATTATAGCGATCGGAAATGGCAAAATCGTCGTATCCATCGCCGTTCACATCACCGAGACCGCTAGACGCTCGTGGAGTGCCTCCTAACTGTCCAAAGTCAAAGTTATTACCTAACATTTGGAAGCCAACGGAGGAGGCGGACCAGGCGTCAGTCACAGTGACATCTGAAAAAGGACCCTTCTTGCCGAAAATCACAACGGCGTACCCTACGTTGTATTGGTCAGACACTTTGCCAACAGGAGCAGCGATGATCACATCATCGTAGCCATCGCTGTTCATGTCACCAATACCTGAAACGGAACTTCCAAAGTCGCTATTGGCCGGGCCTGTAATGACACGATAATACTTTCCAGACACAATGGACTCTGTCGTCATCTCGGCGTAGGTGGTGTCTTTTTTCATCACGATGATAGCTGTATTTTTCTGGTAGGCACCAATTATGTAATCATGAACGCCATCACCGTTGTGATCGCCGATCACGGAGAGACTAGAGCCGGTACGTGAATTGAACACTCCTCGAATGCGAACGCCAGCTCCTGATTTGAATGTGGTCAAATCGACAGTAACGGCAGCCGCAGCAGTAACGGACGGAACGGACATGCCTAACAACGCTGCGATCATCACGAATCTGTTTCCTTTCACAGCGATCTGTTTATATAGGCGACATGAAGTTCTAGTTGAAAAAGGGAATGGAAACAAACAGTTGGAATTAAAATACATACCTTGGAGACACGCGATTGCAACAGCCCAATGGAGAACACCAGGTTGCCTAACACACCTGTATTGCGGGAAAGATTATATGACGGTGAGGTTAATAAAGTCATGCTTATCATTCAAGATGATTAAATAAAAGAAGTTTTCATACCAGCAATTGCAACTCCACAGGTGACACCAATCCTCACAAATGGAAGAAAGATCCACTGCGCTAATGCAGCGCACGCAATCAGCAACAAAATACCTGCAAGATTTATTATGTATGTGGTTCAAAAAAATCAACCAAATGTACAATGGTGAAATGAGAACTTACCGATTTCATCACAAACGGTCATTTCGCATTTCCTCTTTTGTGATAGCACTGCAGAAGCAGACAAGGGATGCGGACAGTCATCCACGCGATGAAGGTCCAGGGCTAGAATAGTTCGAATTTGGAGTAAAACCAAGCGCTACATCTCAGGCAGAGGCTGGCAAAAGATTCATGCATACCGTGAGTGGCCGGGCTCGGGAGGTCCACTAATCTCCAAAGATTGTCCTTGCCACCAATTTGTCGCTCGTAGACAGAGTTGACACTGGTCTGTAATGCGGTGGAGTTGACAACTTAAGAATTGCTGCAAAAATTATTGTATTTCAACATTGGAAAGAACCTGAATGGCTGCGAATGTGTCAGCGACATGAAAGGCTGCCAAAAACTTGACACAGTAGTCTTTCAACACAACAAACACTGAAGGAATGCCTGGAAAAGATAGTAAAAAGCGTTGCAGAAAGTAATGATTGGAGAAACTGAACAACAAAAGGGCTGGAGAAAAACAGCGAGATCACCGCTTGAGATGAAGAGCAGAGACACATCCACATCTTTGCACAACAAATCCTTCTGTGAAAGTTTCTTACCAGGACTGATGATGCCCACGTTCTGAATGGACAGATACAAAGGGACAGCGGTGGAATGGCTGACAAGAAAGTCAATCCGATTGAAAACCAAGTCGGAAGGACTACAAAGGCGGGCAAGCCAGTGACGCATTGCCATTTGCTCATCAGGAAAAACAAAACACATTGGAACTTAATGCGTGGTACCCAACTAGAAACTATCAATCAAAGTGTGCTGAAGGGCAGGCTTCAGCTCAAAAATTGTGAAGCGAACCACGAGCATGTCGCCGCAAACGAAGTCAAACGAAAATTACCAGAATAATAACCTCTTTGTAGCCGTTTCCAAAGTAATAGTTACGCCTTAAAGTGAAACATTTGCGGTTTTAGTACGTACATTCGAGCTGAAATTTTGGGCGGCTGCTGTGAACGTGGTTGCAAATGTAAATCGCGGTGAGTGGTCGTAAATAAGAAAAGGAGTCCACAAAGCCGTACCACACGACAAAGACATAGTATATAGAAAGACTACGCCTAATACTTGCCATTGAGGTGCATTCTATGCACGTTTCGCTATTTTATTTCCCCTGAGTGTTGTCGCTTTTCAAACAAAAATGTCAGTGAATTTTAACCACAACTATTTTATTGACACTAACACCATGAACCAAAACAAAGCGTAGGCGGAGTAGCACAAGTCTAGTCACAGCGCCGTGTAAGTAATGCAGACTGAGCCTTATTTATAAAGAGCTCTGGATAAGAAGCAGTTTTTGACTTTTGCAATGAATCAAACACACTTTACACATACTGAATTAAATTCTTAGGAGACATGTTCTTGCGCTGGTAGAACAGAAGAACAGCAGACTCTGTAAGTAAGTGAAGAGTGAAAAATGAAGGAACATTAGTATGTTGTACAAGTCTTATCACACGGCTTTAAAAGCGTAAACACAAGCTTACCAGTCACAACATTTGTGTGCAGGTTAGCACCGGGCACCACATTGACAAATTCGTCATCGAACTTCAACCAGCGCGAGACCGCAGTCGTCTTGTTGCTATTAATATCTGCATTGGTAGGATTCGTACCGCTGGGAATACTAGTGGCGATAAATTCGCTCAGACTCAGCTTGGTACCACTAGTTTTAGTGTCCGGAAAAGAGATATTCACATCATCATAGTATACTCCCTCTTTCTTAGCACCACCGTTATTCACAGCACTTGATGAAGCTAACCCGCTGCCATTGACGTTGTTCGTGCTGGAATAGCGCTGCTTGAGTACATCGTGCAGAACAATCTCTTCTACTTTGCTGAGAGCGGTGTAGTGGCCGCCGTTCATACCACCTGTGGTGTGTCAAAAGAAAGGATAAGTTACAATAAAAAGCAAGAAATGTCAATAAAGACAAGATAACGTCGTAGAAACACATTAAAGCCAGTACTTTCAAACCAAGTTTTTGCAAGCCTTACCAAGGTGATTCACCACACCATACAGCTCGTACACATCCTTATGATCCGCATCATCGTTATTACTAGCACCATCGCTCCCGTTGATAAAGTTAGCACCATTCTCTGCTAAATTCGATATAAGCTCCTTTTGCTCTGCACAATCAACAAAAAAATACACATAAAACAAAATCACATACAGAACAAGCAGAAAATAGATAAAACAGTTAGTACACGTAACGACGAAGAGAAAAAAATGCATTTGCAATCTTACCTGTGGTGAACGGCTTCATATTGAGTTGCGACAACGGAAATTTCACCAAAGTGCGAATTTTTCCACCGCCGTTGCCGTTCATAACGAGCCGTTGTAAATGCAGAATCAACACGTCCGGCAGAGTGTGAATCGAGGAATGCAATTTGCCTGTGAAAAGAAACAGATGAAGAACGGTTGGTTCAATACTCATAAAAACATGCTAGAAGTCATTCCAAAAAAAAATAGGAAAGATAAAACACATTATGTCAACTCGTACCTGGTGTTTGTTTCTTGCAAGTGTTGCAGTAATATTCTTCAATGTCCTCACTGTGCACAAACTTGCTGAGAACTTCCTCAATTGTCAACCCATTGCGCTGATCATTGTGGTACGCCTCTAGCAGCTTGTCCACAGGTTTATGCATCGGGCCTGGCAGAGAAAAACACAAGATTATCAGCATCGATTTAAATTCCTCAACAGCAGCAAACAAACTAAGACGCATTGCAGACGTACCAATTGCAGCGATGCTTCCACTTGTCTCGTTGCTATTAACCACACTTTTGCTTTTCATACGGTCCTCCCGTGCCTGTTGTTCTCTCTTTCTGACTTCATTTTGCTGCATGATCATTTGATTTTCCTTCAGCTGGGCTAAGTAGTGGGTGTATGAGTGCTCGTGGCGAAATACCATCGAATCATGCAGCAGGCCTATGGATAAACAAGAAAAGTAGAAATATCTTGGGTAATATAGGACAATGCAACGGTGCAGTCCAGTTAGAGGGTGACGGTTAGACAGGACCACGGCACATAACAATAGAAATATTAAGTACGCGTAACAGCATAAGAATTCTATTAAAAAGGTACATACCTGCCGCGATACCACTGGACTTCGGCGTCATCGCACGGTTCGAGTTAAAAATACCATTGCCTTCACCAACACCACCCATGTTATTATTACCGTTCGATTGTGTATTGTCCACGAACACAATCCAGTCCACGGCGATGGCCAGCTTGCTGTGGTAAATATTCCCGATGGGGCGACACACATCCATGGGAAAACCACTTCCCTCCCATAGCTATTGTGTGGGATAAATAGAATAAATAATAAGCAAAGGGCAAAGGGTAGCACAATATTGTTTTTGCACACAAAGTACATAGAATCGTCCATTTGAATTTAATAATTAGTGTAATAATATATAATACCTTGTGTCCGTTGAATCGATCGGCAATGGTAAACTGCAAGCCTGGTGACACATTGCTAGTGACCACAGCAGTGGTTCCGTTCTATAAAGGCAAGTGAAATTAATCAACATGATTGAGGGAAACGTTTTAATGTGAAGGCGAACTAGAGACAATAAGAGCAAACGCACAACAAACTAAAGCATCCGAGCTACGCGTTGACAGAAATAAAAAACAGTAAAAACTACCTTTTGAACACCATGCTCCGCACCACTGTTATCATTCTTATATCCATCCTCCTTCTGATCCCTTGCCACCACTGTAGTAATTGGGCAATAGCAATCGATCGGCGCAGCTAGCAAATTGTCGAAACTCAAAAGTCGGATACTAAAAGGCTGGTCTGGGTGACCCACAGGCAACTGCAAGGTGTGCAGCAGCAACTCTGCAATAGAGAAAAAATAATTAGATAGAATCACGAACCAGTACACGATTAGAGAAAACATAACATGGATGGGACCAATCTCTGCATAATTATAAATCAATGCATTGTAAACAGGTTCTTACCATTGTCCACATAGCGCAGCATCTGCTCATGGATGTGATTGTGCAAATGCAAACAGGAGCGATAGGACTCCCCCTGGATAAAGCTAGGAGAGTCCAGGATGTCAATGTGCAAAGAAACACTTGTGTTGGTGTTGACGGGAGAGTTGTCAGTGCTGGTGTAACCAGGAGGCACGGGCGGTTGATCTGTTGATTGTAAAGAAGGAAGCAAATAAACGAAAGAAGACAAGATACGATAAGTAGCTACAAAAAAACATTCAGCGAATGTATAAGCGAGAACGATCAAGCGCAATGAAAAAGTATGTACCAATGATAACACTTGTACTGTTACCTTCGTTATGATTGGGAGTGCTGCTGCTGGTGTACACTAACCGCCTTTGGATTACCGGAATCTCGTGCATTTTCAGCTTGCGCGAGGCGTGCGTAAAGACCGGAACGATAAAACCTGACCAGATGACGAAGGAGCAAATCAGATATATCCAACATGAAACGAAAAAGATACTAATAGAATGGTTCTATCACAAAAAAAGCTCATCATCAGACGGTCAAGGCATATTGGTGATAAATATATCAAAAAATAGTTGTACTGCGCTTACCGCACTGGAAATCCCGTTGGTCGTACCACTCGTCCCAATTTCCTTTAAACCCATCGAAATGCACACGCATGTGCAATCCTGGACTGCACAGCACTTTGCTACTCACATTCGTGGTATTATTAGTACCATAGTTGGGTTGCTGCATAAAATCACGGCTATAACGCATCAATTGATATTGTTTGATATCCTTTTCGTTGAGATCCAACAGGTCCATCACACTCCCGCTGTACCAAGTGCCTTTATAGTCCAAACAATCCACCCGATCACCAATCTGAAAAAACTCTAACGAACTTGGCCAAGCTTTAGTGTTGTCATACGTATGATTAGTGTTGGTAGTGGAGATGTGAGAGAGTAGAGGAGGCTGTGCTTTGCGTGTTTTGGAGCTTGTTGTGCTATGCGTAATACTAGTGGTAGTGATGTTATTGTTATTTTCCGTGTAGGTAGCGATCATAGCACTTAAACTAGCATCACCACTAAGCTTGGGATACGTTGAAAAGTCATAGGTGTAATCAAAATCACACACTAGCGGTCCCTCGAGTAGGTGGGAGTCGTTATATAACACATGTGTTGAGTCGTATTCACAAGCGTCGAAGTAGCCCAACAGAGATGGGAAATATAGTTGTAGAGGTGAGGTTTCTTTATCGTGATTGTTGTGATTGTTATGTGTACTATTTCTGAAGGCGAGCTGTTGAGGGCGTTGGTGGCGGACATATTCTGCGTTTAGTCGAGAAGCTGTGGAGAAAAATAAAGTTAGAAAATTTGATAAACAAAGCACAATTGTAAATTGAAATGAAGCGTGAAAGACCACGGTAATGTACACGCTGGTCAACAACAAGCACACAACAAACACTTACGGTTAATTTTCTAATAAGGCCCAATATTAAAAAAATAACTTTACCTGCCAAGCCAGCCACAAAGGAGATGTCTTTCACCCTCTCTTGTAACACCAAATGACACTCATTGGTACTTTCGTCCAGTAAAGTTTGCAATATATCCCTTTTGTAAGGATAAAAAAGTACAAAACATCACTGTTAATGCAGCAGTAGAAGAATTGGGAATAAACTTAAGTTCCAAAAGTCCAGATGAACAACTCATGTACAGCATAAGTACATGTATAAATAGAAGGAATAACAGAGTAAAAACTAACTTTTTGTCCAGCATCTTTCCATACCGCCCTTTTTGCTTATCATTCACATCGATCACTATCGTATTGGTCAGGACCAATGGCTGAACAGCATAAATACTACTAATACCCTTGTTAGAGTAGTGGTTGTTATTAGTACTAGTCGCTGCACTGTTGTGGTCATTTTCACTGCGCGGTGTGTGTTCAACAGGTGCGTTATGTTCAGCACCACTTGCATTGGTGTTAACTTCAGCACCTCCGGGCGAAGTACCATTGTTAGTAGGGGACTGTTGAGAAACGGAGCTTTGTTGCCGAACATTTTGTGAGGGTTCATTGGCGGATATGTTGACAGTCTGGATAAAATATAATGTAATATAGAGGGGTATAGGTGAGTAGAAACGTCACTATGAATTTTGTGTAGATTCACCAGAGTGAGAAGTTAAAAATAAAAATCGAATGATAAAATCACCATGAGCACTAAAAAACCAACAACAACAAGAAAGAACAGAAACAAACCTGAGTATTCTCATGTTGTCCACTCACCTCACCGTTCAGTCCATAACAATCGCTGCTGTGACTCTCCTGCATGCACTGTAGTTCAAATTGATTGTACACATTTACTGCTTTAAGCAATACTTGTTCAATCGATGTGTTGCGAGGAAAGGACAAAGCCAATTTGATAGGATTCCGTGTTGACCTAAAAGTATGAATAGATTTAAATTAGTTTGGGTAAGGGTAATAATGAAATAATCAGGTGAGGAGTGTTTAAATGAACGCTGTCAAACCAATTCAAATGCAGTACAAAAAGACAACAACAGCCCAACACAATAAATCAATTGTATAGTAACTTACTGGTACAAACCCACCAGCTGTGCTTCTGTCAACTGCCCATGATCGAACACTTCAGGCGGCAAATGCAAAATACGATTCAAACGAGGCATTTTCCGATATACCGTTACAAACACCGTGGTTAACTCATTGTGGGCAATGGACACCGCATTTGTGCGCGGAATTGGCATCGACAAGGTGGTGAATGGCTCAAAATTCGCACTGCTAGTGTGACACACATTGCACACGATCTTGCTGCACATTTGTCCCTGAAAGAGATTCGTCACAATAGAAGCGTTGTTTTGCATGTAGTGGGCCCAGGTGTGGTTCCCTTGTTCCTGCACAGAGAGGGTACGTTCTGTTTCAGTGAGCGGCAAGAGGGTATGTGTATTGCTGCGGGAATTGCGCTTTTCCTGACTGATTGTAGAGTGAGAACGCTCTCTGTGTGTTATCACAGGACTGACTGTACCAACATGGTTAGTATTAATAGGATCTGTAACTGACGAAGTGACCTGTACTTCGGAGGTACCTGCAGCCTCTACCACAGGATGAGCAGGAGGAGCACTGTTGTCTCCACTAACATCGACCTTACTTGGAGCACCCTCCGTAACAGAAGCACTTGCACCAGGTGCGCTACTTTTCCCATTAACCACAACCGCCCTGGGTAACTTCAAATCCTCATGAAATGTATCCAATAACTCGCACAGGAATTCCTGACTATCTTGCTGATCGGCCCCGCTAAATTGTGGTTTGTGGGCTTGGAATGCCTTTAATAAGGTAGTCGGAGAATAGGAAGTATACTGCAAGGAACGAGGGATCGCGGTAGTGTTCACAGTGGAGGCAACATAGAGCTGAATTGCCGTAAGCGACGTGGGCTGCAGGGTGAAGATGCCGTGCACAAACCTGTAACATGAAGGTCAACAACAAATAGTAAGATAAGTAAAAAGGTGAAAGTGTAACACGATGGGGAAAGGTGAAAGTGGGTCTTTCACCCCAAAGATGCATTAAAGAAGAGAAAACTTCAATAATACACATTCTATCAAACAATACACAATACACAATCAAACACACAACAAACCACTAATTAACTTACTTCGCAAACTCTTCCGTGAGCTTTCCTTTGCTGCCCAAATTACTACGTGTGTTGATGTCCAGCTTGTATTGCATTGTGAGGAAATAATTCACCAAAGTGGTTGTGCGAAACAAACACTGCAACGAGGCCGACATGAAGCATGTGTTGCCCAGATTGTTCAAACCTATAATAGAAAACAAAATACATGTAGAAGATGGATAAAATCAACATTGATATGATTGATATGAGAAGAAATGAAATACAACAATACTAAGAGACCAAACACTCGGTATTGTAGTTATTCCTATGGAATATTAGTCATGCGAAATAATAAAAAACATAGTTACCTGCAACTCCGACAATACGAATTCCAATATTATTCACAGAAGTAACCACTTGTGGTTTTGCTATAGTAGCACCGACCGTGGTTGGCTTTTGGTTAGGAAAGTTTGCATTGTTGTTATTATTGGGTTGTGTGTTGATAGTACTGCTGCTGTTGCCTCTGACGTTCATAGGTCCTATCTGTCCATCTTTGAAAGTTTTTCTATGCTCATCTGGTACAGTGGTGTTATTCATTTCACCACGCGACTGACTGGTACCGTTAGCATTATTGGAAGTAATAGTAGTAGCTGTAGTAGTACCATTATTAAGGTGGTTTAATAGGTCTGTCTGACCCACAATATCAGTCTCTTTCGGAGCAAAACTCCGCTGAATACTCTTCCCACAGCCTTTGAAGAACTTGCTTATTGGATCGCGTTGGTGGTTCTTATGGTGAGGAGCGTTAGAACTACTATAAGAGGTAGTGCTGTGATTGTCATCTGCGCTATTCATCACTCCGATCATTTCTGGGGCCACTAGAGGGGCAATGTAAAGATAGCGATTTGCATCGTACAGACCACTACTGATGCATACCGTGCATTTGTGAGGATGTTTTGGAGGTAGCAAGTTTATGCGTTCTGTGAGTAGCAGAATATACAGGGCACGTTGGGGAAATGGACATGTGTTCACATTGCACATGCACTTTTGTAATTTCGCCCATTCGCCAGCAGTTAGTTCACCACTGGCAAGTTTCCCTTTCTGTAGCACATCAACACTCAAAACATCATCTCCTTGTGCAGTTTCTGCGGTGTTTGTGTACACCTCTGGTGTGTGAGGAACCACAGAATTTTTACCCGGCGAGTTGAATAGTGAGTTTTTAGGTCCGGTCAAAGCAGAGTTGGAGTCTTGTTTAGGAGGCGTAATGATGTTATTACCATTCATAGCGTTTTTGATAGGCGTAGCATTTCCACTGTTGATGTTAGAAGGAACAGCAGAGGGCTGGCGTGATACATTTGAACCAGCAGGACTGTTAACTACCACCAACTTATCTACAGCAGATGCGTTAAGAGTAGTCTTATGTGCCAAGTGTTGCCTGTACGTAGTGTGTAGGTTGTGCAACATTTTGGGTAGGTACGCCTCAGTAGCAGACACAAGTTCGTTATTATTAGTATTGATGGTAGGGATCGTCATGGTGCCCAGGTCTAGGATACGCAGTGAATTGTAAGCCACAATTACAACACAGCTACCAGTGGCAGTAGGCCAGGTAACTCCTGCTCTTGCTGTATCCCCATCGGCAGTATCATTGTTTGTGGTAGATTTAGTAGGGTTTGCAGTGTTAGCAGGCTTAGCAGTGGTAGCACTTCTACTTCTTTTGTCCCGAATGAGGGAATTGTCATCTGCACTTTCGTCCTCACTGCTGCTCCCCTCCTCGCTTCCATCCTCTTCCTCACTTTGTTCACCACCGTTGCCTGATGAGGCAATGTTATTAGGTGGTGCAGAAGCAGTAGCTGTGGCGGGGGTAGGGGTCACTTTGACATTGTTAACAATTGCACTTTCTACGCTGCCTTCTTCACTTCCTTCCTCTTCTCCTTCTTCATCATCCTCTCCCTCACCATCATCGCTATCATCGCCACTTTCAGTTTTCTGTGGTTTACTACTTGGTTTAGTGTCAGGCATTGTATCGATATTGTTCACAGTAAGAGGCTCAGTTAATACAGGATCAGACGGTACGTTGTCACTTATGGCAGTGTGTTTTATCCCAGGGCCACTCAACTTTGGAACTTTTGTCGCCACAGGTCTACCATCACTATCCACCAGTGGCCTCACCGTAACACTTACATTGATATTGTGAGGATTATTGTGGGTAGGAACGTGATCGCGTGCGATGTTTGTCACAATGCCCACACACCACTGGTTATTATTGTTTAGTACATCAACGTGTTCCGCGATGCTAAATGGGCACTCCTTATTCTCGGCACTCGTAGTGTCCTGGGATAAGAAACGTGTATGCCCCTGGGCGTGTAGAATTCGGTCTGTGGGCCATACACTACATACTGTATTGTTAGAATCGCTAATGGTAGTAATAGCGGGCTCAGCAACCGGTGAGGTAGCTGTGTTATATAACGTAGTCTTGGTAGCATTGTGTAGGATGTAGGGAGTAGTGGAGTATTCAACCATCAGCCCTAAGCACTTGCGCTGTTCGACAAATGTGCGCGACTTGTTCCTAGCATTGCTACTTAGTGTGTCTCCAAAGAGAGTGCTGAGTGGAATAGCATAGTCGGCAGGGTCGATAGTAAGCAACCTCCAGACCGTTGTAGTGGTGTGCTGAAGAGTAGGTACATGGCATATGTCACTCCCTAAGATATGTGCAGATTCTGTGTACAGACCCCACACTCGACAGACATCTTGCGGTTCAGTACTGTCAAAGTTGGTACCAACTAGAACACTTGATGTATGTACTATGAAGTCTAGCAGGGTCGTCAAATCCGTACTAGCAGTACCAGGCATACCGCTACTATTGGCACCTACCATATTATAGGTACTGTGTACACTACAGACACTAGCAGCGTGCTCACATACAGGTGGCAGTACTGTCAGCAATAGAGTGTCAATAGGTGCGACACTAGCTGTACCATAAGCAGAGCAGACATAGATAGGCACTAACGATGGGTGTGGTGTTATATACACTGTGTTCACAGACTGGAAGTTCTTCACCAGCTGTGTTGCCGTGGGAGCAATGGACTGCAATACGTCCCTATTTTTAGAAAAGTGAGAAGATAATTGCATAATGTCAAGAGAGGAAATTTGAATGCGTAAGTCATTAACACCTACCGTTCATCGCAGTCAAAGAATAGTACACAACAAAACAAAATAATCTAATATACCTGTCAACACGATTGACATGGTTTGCGTCTGTAGTCGGCACAGGGCGAGCATTGGAGGCGATTCTCAGCACCCTAATGAAAACACATCATAAGGAGAATTAAAATTATGCGTGGCAATGTTCTGTTCGCAGAATGATTATGCTACATGGTTCGACTACGCCGTAGTTAAACTTTAAAACAAAAACACAATACAATTACCTTTTGTACGCACTCGCAGCAATGTACTGACTCTGCGGGTCAAAATATTCATACATTGCTTTTCCTACCACATATGGTAGGATTACATAGGAATCAACACCACTTGTAGCGTCATCTTTGTTAGTAGTGGTAGTGGTGGTAGTAACAGGTGTATAAGGTAGCAGTTGACCGGTTGGTTTGAGTCGGTACGCTCCCAATGCATCCTTGTACAACAGGCTCGCATTGTGCAGTGCAGGCAGCGAAAGGTGACTCCTTTCCGCACCACTACTACTGAGCTCACTGCTAATATCACTCTGTGCATCGACCATCGGTGCCAATCCTACAACCAAGTGTTTAATCTCCGCACTGTTGTCCTTAAAAGGTGGTTTATATTTATGCCCACGGTGTTTTTTCTTGGGAGAGGATGCAGCTTTGGGGCTGGGAACAGGAAGATTCGCAGTTAGATTACTACTATTGTAGACAATACTTGTGTTGAGGGTAGAGGTGATAGAGGTGGTAGCATCCGTATTATTGTGGTAGAAGACTGGCGTTAGTTTGTGGAGCTTACACCACGCTAGGAACCACCTGTGCACAGAAAGGTGGAAAAATAAACAGTTATTTAAAAGAAATTGAAAAGTGAACAGAAATAGAAACAAGTGGAGCACCATTTCGAAAAAAGTAGCAAAAGTAAATATCAGTAAATATTACATACCTGGCATCCATTGCAAACACCTCGTGCACACATTGCACATCTTTGGGTATTTCTTGTTGAATATGCAACAAGGACAAACACATGTGCAGATCTTTGTGGCGACGGCTGGTAGTTGGGTTCAGATGGTGCACCGACAGGCGCAGTACCTATGCGTAAGATTGTGAAATAAAAGACAAACAAGGGTTAGAAGGCGTCGCACTTGAGGCAAAAACTCTCTACCAGTAAGCACAAGCTGACGTAATTTTATGTAGTGACCAAAATGTTGAACAAAACAAAAATACAAGACTAAAATGTACTTACCTGGGTGTAGGAAGGCAGCACATCACATGCCAGTTCGTGCAGCACACTTCGCACGTTGAAGGCACTCAGAATATTACTCTCTTGCAGAGTATCAAAGATATTAACATTCCCAGTATCCCCCTTCATATTAGTGCTTAGGTGGCAATAATCAGGCAAGGTATGGGTATTGTGTGCTGTGTAGGCTAGGTTCATAAACTCTGCATAGCTTAGCGTAGTGCTGGAGTTAACACTAGTGGATGCCTGTAATGTCGCTAGCTTCTCAGCGTAGTACAATAGTGTAGTAAACACGCTATTCACCATACCACAACAATCACTCCAATCTACACTCTTCACATTAATACCATCCATGTTGCTATATTGAACACTGTTGGTGTTATTACTGCATACATTAGATAAGATTGGGTTCATCACGCGCAGCAGCTGCAACTGCATAAACACCCACATTCTCAATGCACCAAGCTCGCTTAATTCCAGCTTTTGCAGCTGGGTTTTCTCTCCAGTGGTAACTTTGGAAGATCCAGTTAGGGACATGCGGCTTTTGTTACTCACCAACGGAGGTGCAGCTACAGCAGTAGCAGGGCTGGCTGGTGGGTTGAGGATAGTACTATTGGAGTTAACAGCTTCTTTCTCATTGGTAACCGGAAGTGGAGTCATCTCAACGCTGACGTGGTCAGGAGAACGAGGCTCAGACGTTGTCACTGCACCGCCTAAATAAAACAAAGAATAGGAATAGAATTAATAAGAATAAAAATTGGTCAAAACAGGACAGTTCCCCAGGAAGAATAATTTGTTGTTAGCAGAAGAAGTTGTAAAAGCACAAACTTCAAAAATAAAAAATCAGTATATTACCTGATGCGAGAGACCCAGCACCATTGACAGCCATATTGTTATTGACGATGCCGGTGCTGATGCTACGCCGGTTGGTGTTATTATTGCTATTGTCATTGTTGTTATCTACGATGGGTTCGGCGAACAACACAAACAACATTGCGAGCTGTTCTTGGTACGTGCCTGTCTTGCACCTGCAGTAACAAATGCACAAATATACATACAAGTTAATTAATTACATTGCAGTTATATTGTTGCTGATGACTGCTTTGCAGAAAACACAACATCAAAATGTAAAAAAAATATAAACTATACACAATATACTTACAAGCTCAGAGCGAACAGAAAGTCCTGCAGGAGTAGCTCTGAGGGTGTGAACACCATCGCATTGACAACATTCTTATTATTCGTCACAGGATTGGCGCTGTTAATATTCAAATTGAGTACCGACTGTGACACTCTGAAGCTCGTGCCTGGACTAAGGTTGGGGCTAGGATGGTGCGATAGATCGGCACTATTTCCCTTGGCAGGGATGTCCACGGCGTCCATTGGATTGTACAAATAAGAAGCACCGTGAAAGGCACGGATAAGATGTTTCTTGTCGACCACGCGCAACTGATTCATTAGTAATGTCCAGTCAACTTCGTTCCCTCTTTCCTCATTGCCATGGTCAGGATCAGTCCTAGGCAGGTTACTTCTGTGGCGGCTAACGCCCTCCAGCAAAGAGTAAATGTAAGATACATGCAAGCTAGGAAACAAGGAGAACAGGACGCTGTCGGAGAGGGTCACCCGGCGCCAGGCAGATTGGATCAGCGGTTGAGAGGAGGCTTTGCTGTTGCTGTTTGTCTGGCTCCCGACAAGGAGTCTGTTGCGTTCTGCGTAACACTTCGACCGATACAGCAACTACAATAAAATAAAAATGCAGATGTTATAACGGGGAGGATTTGGTTTTGTGCAGCGTTGAAAGGACTGCAACTTACCAACAAGCGTTGAATGTCGTCTGGGCTGAAGGATCCCAAGAGTTCGTGTATCCTCCTCGAATGCGAATGACGCCAAAGTGTATCAGCTCGACTGTGACTACTATGGGAGTGTGGTCCATTCAAACTATCCGAGCTGTTATTTGCAGGGTCTGACAAGACATCCGAGAGATTACCAGAGCAACCTTGCCCCATTCTTTATATATCACAATTATTTCGATGCAACTGCAAAGTCAGCTTGGATACCAAGTTTCGCAACAACTAAAGGTTGTAGAAAAGCTTCCTAGACCGGCGATATTGCTCCTAACCTGCAACAAAGGTGAAGTTGAAGGTCAAAAATTGCCAGCATCTCAAAAAAAGAGTTGCGTTTATAACCCTCTCCGAACGATTGCAGCCAAAACCGCGACATGCAAGCTGATCTATTGTCATCATTTGTTGTTGAGTGAAAAACAATGGGGTTTGAGAGTTATATGCTGGAAGTGCTAGGGTTGGTAGCGGTTGGTGGATCCGCTGCTCTGGTTACGCAAGTTGTTTCCATCTCACCTTACAATATGGAGTTGAGCAGAGCCCAAAACACCGCGTACTTTGTGGCCCTCCCTTTGGTTGTCTATTTGTCGTATCGGCTCTATTTTGGACTAACATTTTATCTGTCTTCGATGGTTCCGAAGAAATTCAAGCAATTGGGTAAGCTAGCCTGACACTTGTTTCTTCATCGGTGTAGGTTTTATTTGAGTCACTTTTGATTTGTTTTTATTAGAGTGGGGACTGAGTACATTTCTGGTTAGCGCTGGTCTTGGTGCTGGTATCTATGCTCCAGGAGCACGGGATACTGCTAAAGAACTCTTCAGCTATTACGTGGGTGATCTGTATAACGTTCTGTACAAAGTAAGCGAGCCGGAGTTGACCAAAGCGTATCAGTTTGGATATCGTGTGGTGACTCTCATCGCTGCGTGGTTCGTGGTCCTTTTCGTGGTTGAGCTTCTTATCCGTATTGCGTTGTTCGTGCTTGTGTCGTTGCTTCGTGCCGTGGGGCTGGTGGCAAAGCTACCCAAGGAAAAGAAAGTTGAGGAGGAAACACTTGAAGCGGAAGGTGCAGAGGCCCATGAGCACTCAGATTGAACTACTTGGCTTTATTATTATCTTGTGGGTATAAATAAATAATTAAAAGTCATTCAATTTTTAGATCGCTTCTCCTGGTTCTGGATTTGCGAAATGTGCGTCGCGGTAAAATATGCAAATTTGCCTAAAATATGCAATTTTGCTCGGTTGTCGCGACTTACACTCGTCCATATCTAAAGATGTTGTGATTTTGTGTGTTGTGAAGTGTTCGCATCATTGCATTCGGTGCAGACGTGCCTAGGGTTTGCTAGAACCATGAAAGAAGTGTACTCTTGCAATCTAAACTTATTATTTTACCTCAAAATTTCCAATAATTAACCAACGCGTTC